>Ga0208971_1000090_pt1 | contig 63051 bp, 53 predicted proteins | sample AOAMet1_18_M0_10_2_FD_188229 | JGI IMG/M metagenome (GOLD analysis project Ga0208971, IMG submission 188229) | Ammonia-oxidizing marine microbial communities from Monterey Bay, California, USA - CAN11_18_M0_10 (SPAdes) | ecosystem: Environmental > Aquatic > Marine > Intertidal zone | place...
CACCAACTTCGCGCAATCCCACGCCATGTGCAAGGACAGGCACTTGTTCGCGGGTGTGATCATTTCCGCGCCATGTTGGATCATTACCGTGGTCCGCCGTAAAGAACATCAAATCATCAGGGCGTGAGTTTTCCAACAAACGCGGCATCTGGCGGTCAAACCATTCAAGCGCGCGAGCATATCCCGCAACATCGCGCGGATGGCCATAAAGGCTGTCAAATTCCACAAAATTTGCAAAAGTTAGTGATTGGTCGGGCGCATCTTTGACGTGATCCACCAAGTGATCCATCAATGCCGCATCATCGCCTTTGACCACGCTATCAATACCTTGCATCGTGAAGATATCGCCAATTTTTCCAATCGCTTGCACCTTACCACCCGCAGATTGCACCCAGTCACACAGCGTAGGCGCCGGCGGTTTGATGGCGAAATCCCGACGGTTTGTTGTACGTTGAAAACCGTTCTCTAGATCGCCTGTAAAAGGCCGCGCAATGACGCGCCCAACCTTCATGGCGTGCAGCGTCGGGGCCAAATCTTGGCATAACTTCAACAGCCGCTCTAACCCAAAACTTTCTTCGTGGGCCGCTATCTGGAAAACGCTATCCGCCGAAGTATAACAAATCGGCCACCCCGTGCGCAGATGCTCGGCGCAATGCTCATTGATTATTGGCACACCAGAGGCATGACAGTTTCCCAATATGCCATCAGTGTCCGCCATCCGACATACGTCAGCGACCAGTTTTGTTGGAAATGCGGGCGTTTCGTCAGGAAAATAATGCCAATCCCATGGCACAGGCAAACCAGCTAGCTCCCAATGGCCCGATGGTGTGTCCTTGCCATTTGAAACCTCCCGCGCAACGCCCCATAGCCCTTGTGGAACGGCATTTAACCCTTCGGTTTTGCATCCGGTGGATAGTTGAACAGCCGCACTTAGGCCCAGCGCATCTAGGTTCGGCACCCGTAAGGGACCTTGTCGATCAATATCTGCACGCCCAGCTGCACATTCCTCAATAATATGCCCAAGTGTGTTTGCCCCCTCATCACCAAAGGTCGCCGCATCTGGTGCACCACCACATCCCACAGAATCCAAAACGATTAAAAAGGCACGTGGCATCAGGAAATCCTTTCGACAACAATTGCTGTGTCTGCTGGTGGTTCATCCGCAATTGATATCGTGGCCATTATCCGCTTTGCGGCCGTTCTGGCATCAGCTTCATTTGACGCATGAATTTTCAACAATGCGTCGCCTTTGTTCAATTTGGCACCAAGCGGCAAAAGATCAGATAGGCCAACACTTGGATCGATTACGTCCTCTGGCAATTGCCGACCACCACCTAATTCAACCACACTGAAACCAAGTTCTGTTCCGTTTAATCCCACCAAATATCCTGATTGTTCAGCAACCAAAGGCATCACAATTGGGGCGCTGGGCAAGATTTGATCCCAGTTTTCAGCAAAATCCACGGGGCCGCCCATTGCAATCAGCATCCGCGAAAATCGCAATAATGCATCACCACTGGAAATCGCTTTAGCTATTGCTTGGCGGCCATTGTTGACAGCTGTCAACTGAGCGCCTTCAAGAAGTTGGCCACCCAGAACCTCTACCAATTCCATCATGCGTGGATGATTTTTGCTGCCACTTAGGCATTCCATGACGGCCCGTATTTCCACGGCATTGCCAATACAATTTAACACTGGCTGGTTCATATCGCTAAGAATGGCCGTGGTTTTGCATCCCGCAAGGTTCGCTGTATCGACCATCGTTTGTGCCAAGGCGCGTGCGGCTTGGATTTCTTGCAACACCGCTCCTGAACCAAATTTCACATCCAACACCAAACCGTCCAATCCGGCGGCCAGCTTTTTGGCTAAAATAGATGATGTGATCAAATCAATACTGTCTACCGTGGCCGTGACATCCCGAACTGCATAAAGCCGTTGGTCAGCAGGGGCTAAATCAGATGATGCGGAAACGATTGCACAACCCACATCTGATACAATTGAACGAAAGGCTTCCCCGCTTTGGTTGGTATCCACCCCTGAAATTGCCTCAAGTTTGTCCAATGTGCCGCCTGTATGGCCCAAACCGCGCCCTGAAATCATCGGCACAAAGGCCCCACACGCAGCCAATGCAGGTGCAAGAACAAGTGATACCGCATCACCGATCCCACCAGTTGAATGCTTATCTAAAATCGGTCCCTGCAAATCCCAATGCAAACGATCGCCAGAATCGCGCATCGCCAAAGTTAGATCAACGCGCGATTGATCCGTAAGACCACACAGACGAACCGCCATAGCAAAAGCGCCTGCTTGGGCATCAGACACATCACCATTTGCCAAACCTTTTGAGATCCACGCGAACTCATCGCGCGTTGGGTTTTGCTTGGTTTTGACCAATTCAATGATGCTGCGCGTATCCACTTTTTCAAAAATCCATATGATCTGGGCCAAAGGCGCCAGGCAACAATTCACCAACGGTGGTTTTAATTTCCTCACCGCCGAGTGTCGCCATTGTCACCACAACATCAGGTGCTGAAAATTCCGCCAGCTTTTGACGACATCCGCCACAGGGCGTCACAGGCAAGGGGCTGTCTGCGACCACGCACACCTCTGCAATCTTGCGTTCGCCAGCCACACACATGGCAGCAATCGCGCCTGCTTCAGCGCAGGTACCCTCGGGATAGGCAATGTTTTCGACGTTGCAACCTTGGTAAACCGTGCCATCAGCGGTGCGAATAGCGGCACCAACCAAAAATTTAGAATACGGCGCATGCGCATTAAGGCGCGCGGCTAAGGCATCTTTCAATAACGTCATTTTCATTCCTCACTTCGTTTAAAGACAGACTGTCGTGCCAAAAGGTTAGTTGCAAGCCGCAACCTTAGAAACACATCGAAATTCGCCAACAAAGGGCGACAATGCGCCCCTTGCACCGAATTCTCATGACTTTAGAACTATGGCGAAATCTAAAGGGAGTGACCATGACTTACGCAGACGTTTACAACGGTTGGAAGAACGATCCTGAAGCATTTTGGATGGAAGCCGCCGAGGCCGTGGATTGGATAAAGAAACCTAGCCGCGCATTGTTTGCTGAAGACGCCCCCATTTATGAATGGTTCAAAGATGGTGTGGTTAACGCCTGTTACAACGCTGTGGATCGTCATGTTGAAAACGGTCGCGGTGAACAGGCAGCTATCATTTATGACAGCCCGGTTACCGATACGAAAGAAACAATCTCGTTTACCGATTTGCAAAGCCGTGTTTCCCTTTTGGCCGGTGGATTGGTCGCCAAGGGTGTTGTCGCCGGTGATCGCGTCATCATTTATATGTCAATGACACCGGATGCATTGGTTGCCATGTTGGCTTGTTCACGAATTGGTGCGGTTCATTCCGTTGTGTTCGGTGGATTTGCTGCAAATGAGTTAGCAACACGCATTGAAGACGCCACCCCTAAGGCGATTATTGCAAGTTCATGCGGCATCGAACCTGGCCGGATTGTAGAATATAAACCATTGCTTGATGATGCGATTGAATTGTCTGCCCACAAGCCAGAATTCTGTGTCGTAAAACAGCGCGAGCAAGCACGCGCCAGCATGATTGACGGGCGCGATTACGATTGGGACGCGTTCCAAGAGGGTGTTTCCGCTGCTGATTGTGTGCCTTTGGCAGGCGACCATCCAGCATATATTTTATACACGTCTGGCACGACCGGCCAGCCAAAGGGTGTTGTTCGGCCAACTGCTGGTCACATCGTTGCACTGAACTGGACCATGAAAAACGTATACGGCGTCAACCCAGGCGAAGTATTCTGGGCGGCATCTGACGTTGGTTGGGTGGTTGGCCATTCTTACATTTGTTTTGGACCTCTGTTTCACGGCAACACGACCGTGGTTTTTGAAGGAAAACCAGTTGGCACGCCTGATGCAGGCACTTTCTGGCGCGTTATGGAAGAATACAAAGTCACCAGTTTTTTCACGGCACCAACCGCATTTCGAGCCATCAAGCGCGTTGATTCCAAGGGTGAATTTCTGAAAAAATATGACATTTCATCTGTTCGCGCCTTGTTTCTTGCAGGTGAGCGCGCCGATCCAGACACAATCGTTTGGGCGCAGGATCACATGAAAATACCCGTGATTGACCACTGGTGGCAAACCGAGCTGGGATATCCAGCGATCGCCAATCCGTTCGGCATTGAATTGCAAGACGTAAAGCTTGGCTCACCTGCGCTGCCAATGCCGGGCTATGAAATGGCCATTTTGGATGATGATGGAAAGCCTTTGCCAGCTGGTGAATTAGGTGCAATCGTTGCCAAACTTCCTTTGCCACCAGGCACTTTCAACACACTGTGGAATGCCGAAGATCGGTTCCGCAAATCCTATCTAGATGCCTTCCCAGGATATTATGAAACTGGTGACGCGGGCTATATTGATGATGATGGATATCTTTACATCATGGCGCGCACGGATGACGTGATCAACGTCGCCGGTCACCGCCTTTCAACAGGTGGTATGGAAGAAGTCTTGGCCAGTCATCCTGATGTGGCCGAATGTGCCGTCATCGGCGTAAGCGATCAACTTAAGGGCCAATTGCCCATGGGGTTTGTTTGTTTGAATGCCGACGCTGACCGCGATGCAGCGGATGTTTGCAAAGAATGCGTTAAACTGGTCCGCGAAAAAATCGGCCCTGTGGCGGCATTTAAATTGGTAACAGTTGTTGATCGTCTCCCCAAAACGCGTTCTGGTAAAATCCTGCGCGGCACCATGGTGTCTATTGCTGATGCGAAACCGTATAAAATGCCTGCAACCATCGATGATCCAGCAATTTTGGATGAAATCAAGGTTGCACTTGGCACTTTGGGCTACCCTGCGAAAACCTAATCGTTAACACTGATTGCAAATTGCAATTAATGACTGACAGATCGTTGCATTTTGGATAGGCTGCATTTGTGAGCCCACGCCACTTAGCTTGGTGTGGGCCACTAATTTGCAGGAGATAGGGGTGCCATCCAAGAAGCCCGAAACACAACAGATCGACACGCAAAAATCGACGATGCCGGATTTGGCATTGCTAAGTCACGATATTCAATCAGCCGTTTCAGACGTCATTGGTGGCGTGCGTTTGGTCGACCAAGATCAATTGCCCGACGAGGCTAAACTGCAATTAGAGCGGGTTCGTACTGCCGCTGAATTACTTGCTCGGCTTGTTGAAAATGCGTTAACTGCACCAGGTGAAATTGGCCAAGACGACCTTGGCCTTAGCAACCTTAATCTTCCACGTTATCTTGAAAATCTCGCCTCTCGTTGGCACGGACGTGCGGTGGAAAAAGGATTGGCGTTTTCCCTAGACTTACCAAAAGATTACCCCGCGACCATTCACATCAACCGCGTTGTTCTAGATCGAATTTTGACGAATTTTCTGTCAAACGCGATGAAGTTTTGTGAAAACGGGCGAATTTCAGTCAAACTTCGCCTTGATGAAACGGAAAATCTGATTTTTTCAATTTTGGATGATGGCCCCGGTTTTGATAAAGCCGCACTTTTCAATCTGTTCAAACGGGCCAAACGCTCTGATAATTTGAACCAACCCGGTCAGGGTTTGGGCATGTTCATTGCCCATGACCTGACCGTGCAATTGGGCGCCGAAATCCGCGTAAAGAACCGCATAGAAATCGATGGATCCAATGGCGCATGTGTTTCACTGGTCCTGCCTTTGGTCGTATGGTCAGATCCAAGCTTAACCAACTTTGCAACCGATTTCCCTGATCTTTCTGGTTTGAAAATTCTGGCAGCAGAGGACAGTCCAACGCTGCAATTGATGGTTGCCCAAATGTTGCAAAAACTGGGCGCCGAATTTGAAATGGCGGCAGACGGTGTTGAAACGATTAATTGGCTTCAGCGCGAGAGCTTTGATTTGGTATTATTGGATATCGAAATGCCAAACATGTCGGGCATTGATGTGTTGAAATCTGTTCGCAAAATGCCAAAACCCTTAGCCGACATACCGATGATTGCGATGACGGCATTTGTACTTAACAGCCACCGAGAGGCAATTTATGCGGCTGGGGCTGATGGCATCATCGCAAAACCTTTAACACGAATAGAACGGTTTGGTGCGGCGATTTTGCGTGTGTGTCAGGCACAAGACTTGGTCATTTCTCATGAAGTATTTGAACCAGATGAACCTGTAATTTCTAATGATCAACTAAACTCTCTTTTGGATCTCACTGACAAAGATACCCGCGCCGAATTGTTGCGTCGGATCATTTCCGATCTTCGCGGTGTTAAAGCACGCATTGCTCAAGATGCAAAAACCTTAAACTATTCGGCGATCCGCGCCCAAACTCATATCCTTATCGCACTGGCAGGGGCAATTGGCGCCACACCTTTGCAGCTGTCATCAAAGAAACTGAACCAACTGGCGAGCAAAGGCGAGAAAGATATGGTTTCCCAAGAGGCCGCATACTGCCTGAACTTGTTGAACCAAGTCATAAGTATCGTTGAAAAAACAGCGAAGGAACATCTGGATGAGTAAACCGATTTTGCTGGTAGAAGATACATCCAGTTTGCAACTGATTTATGCCAGTGCCCTGCGCCGTGCGGGACATATTGTTGAAACCGCCAACAACGGCATGCAAGCAAAGGCCAAATTCGCAACACTTAGACCCGATATTGTTGTGCTTGATCTACTATTGCCCGACAAATTCGGCTTGGATGTTATGCGCGAATGTCTGGCCTTAAATCCAACGGCTCAATTCATTGTCGTCACCTCAGATGGCTCTATTAATCGAGCAATTGAGGCCATGCGGTTGGGGGCCAACGACTATTTGGTAAAGCCATTTTTGGATGCCAAACTGGTTGAATGCGTTGCCAATGCGAATACCCCAACCAACGTTGAAATCAACTTTGACGAAAATCGCCAAGCAGATGCATTAACGGGGTCGTCACAAGCAATTTTGGACATCCTTAAAAAGATCGGTTCTGTAGGGCGTTCGATGGCGGCGGTTTTCATTTCCGGTGAAAGCGGTACAGGAAAAGTCACATGCGCCAAAAGCATTCACAATAATTCGCCACGTTCCTCTGGCCCCTTAATCCAGGTTAATTGCGGCACCTTTCAAGCGGAACGGCCTGATTCAGAAATTTATGGGCAAATGCCCAACTCATTTCAAGGCGCCATTGATCGTCTGAATGCGCGCATTCTTGCGGCCGATGAAGGTACATTGGTGCTTAATGAAATTTGTGACCTGCCAAAAATCTTACAAACGAAACTTTTGGAATTTTTTCAAACCTCAGAGTTGCTGATTTCCGGCGAGGCAAGCCCACGAAGAATAAATCTTCGTGCGATTGCTATTAGTTCTGTGAACCCTTGGGATGCCGTTACTTCCGGCACATTTTTAGAGGACCTGTTTTACAGACTGTACGTTATTCCCATTGAAATGCCGCCACTGCGCGATCGTGACACGGACATCGTACAAATCGCAACCCGTTCCTTGGCTGATATTTCAAAAGAGGAAAATCGCGATTTTAAAAGCATATCAACGAGTGTTTTGGAAATTTTTAGCAACTACGGTTGGCCAGGTAATGTGCGACAACTAGAAAACACACTACGCAATATGATTGTTTTGAACGAGGGCCCGGTTATCACACCTGAAATGTTAGCAGATCAATTTCTGCGAACGCCCGTTGAACGTGGCGCGGAAGCGACATCAAGTTTTGATGATAATGCGGCAGAGATGTTTATTGGCAAGACGCTGCTAGAAGTAGAGCGCTGGCTTATTGAGGAAACGATTAGAAAAGAGGGTGGTTCAGTTCCCCGTGCGGCACGGATATTGGATGTGGCACCTTCTACGATTTATCGAAAACGTGACGCTTGGCAGAATTGATCGCGTGTCGGCCTAAGCAAACTGCTCGCGCATCAATCGTTCTTCAAGTCCATGGCCTGGATCAAACAGGATACGATGGGAAACACTTGGATCGCTTTGAATTTCCACCCACTTAACATTCAAGGCCGAGCGGCCATCAGCATCTGCCATGACGGGTCGCTTTTCCGGCTCTAACACATCAAAACGAACCCTTGCAGATTTAGGCAGCAAAGCCCCCTGCCAACGGCGGGGTCTAAACGCAGCCATTGCTGTTAGTGCCAGAACGTCTGATCCGATAGGTAATATTGGGCCATGTGCGGAATAGTTATAAGCGGTTGACCCTGCTGGCGTCGACAATAGTGCGCCATCGCAAACAAGTTCAGGCAAACGTTCTTGATCATTCACGGTTATGCGCAATTTGGCGGCTTGTGGCCCGGCCCGTAACAACGAAACCTCGTTGATCGCCAAAGCCGTGTGGATTTTACCATCCGTTGCCATGGCTTTCATTTTCAACGGATTAATCAATGTTTCTTCGGCATCATCCAAACGTTCCAAAAGATCGTCTTCGGAAAATTCATTCATCAAAAATCCAATGGTTCCACAATTCATTCCATAGACTGGCAATCCTGATTCCTGTGCCTCATGGATGGTTTGCAACATGAAACCATCACCACCTAAGGCAACGATCAAGTCGGCATTTTCAGGCGCGTTTTGCCCAAATCGCGCCGTCAAAGCTTCAAGAGCTGTTTGTGCTTTTGGTTCACGGCTAGCGAGGAATGCGATTTTACGTGCCATGTCAGGCCCTTTTTTACGTCTATAAGAAAGAATGTTTCGCGTGGCATGAAAACACAAGGGGCAATCCCGTGCAAAAGACCTTTTTGCCCACTAGTGCGTCGTTTTACAACGTTCCTAAAACTCGAATCGTGGGCTATTTGATCGCTAACAAAGGCTTTTTCAAAGGATAGCTGCTATGACTGCCAATACCCGCCACGCTGGATTTTTCAAAGACGATCTTGCAACAAGTGATCCAGAGATTTTCAAATCCATCGAGTTGGAACTTGGACGTCAACGAGATGAAATCGAATTGATCGCATCTGAAAACATCGTCAGCCGCGCTGTAATGCAGGCACAAGGTTCTGTGATGACCAATAAATACGCCGAAGGCTATGCAGGTCGTCGTTATTATGGTGGTTGCCAGTTTGTAGATATCGCCGAAAATCTTGCCGTTGACCGTGCAAAAGAACTATTTGGATGTGACTTTGCAAACGTTCAGCCTAATTCCGGTTCCCAAGCGAACCAAGGTGTAATGCAAGCCTTGGTAAAGCCAGGTGACACGATTTTGGGCATGTCTTTGGACGCTGGCGGTCACCTAACACACGGCGCACGTCCAAACCAATCTGGTAAATGGTTTAACGCTGTTCAATATGGCGTTCGTCGTGACACGTTGGAATTAGACTATGACCAAGTTGAAGAATTGGCCAAAGAGCACAACCCAGCGATAATCATTGCCGGTGGTTCAGCCATTCCACGCCAAATTGATTTTGCACGGATGCGCGAAATTGCCGATATGGTCGGTGCCTATTTGCACGTTGATATGGCGCACTTTGCTGGTTTGGTGGCTGCTGGCGAACACCCAAGCCCATTTCCACACGCACACGTAGCGACAACAACGACACACAAAACTTTGCGTGGCCCGCGTGGTGGTATGATCCTGACCAATGACGAAGCAATCGCCAAAAAAGTAAATTCTGCGATCTTCCCCGGCATTCAAGGCGGCCCCTTGATGCATGTCATCGCCGCAAAAGCCGTCGCTTTTGGCGAGGCGCTTCAGCCAACATTCAAAGACTACATCAAACAAGTGATTGCCAATGCGCAAGCCATGTCTGATCAATTGATCAAAGGTGGTTTGGACACAGTTACCCACGGTACAGACACCCACGTTCTGTTGGTTGATTTGCGCCCCAAAGGCGTTAAAGGCAACGCCACTGAGAAAGCACTGGGGCGTGCGCATATCACATGCAACAAAAACGGCATCCCGTTTGACGAAGAAAAACCAATGATCACATCTGGCATCCGTCTTGGTTCACCAGCGGGCACAACCCGCGGCTTTGGCGAAGCAGAGTTCCGTCAAATCGCAGATTGGATTGTACAGGTTGTTGATGGTTTGGCCGCCAATGGCGAAGAAGGCAATGCTGCTGTTGAAGCAGCTGTCAAAGCCGAAGTTCAAGCCATGTGCGATCGTTTCCCAATCTATTCAGACTTGTAAAAGCTACTAATTAGAAAAAGCCCCTGCTGAATGGTTTCAGCAGGGGCTTTTTTTCACATTCAACGAAAAACGAGCGATAGTTTTCACCCGATTTTGTTTTGTCAAAACGGGCAAAATTCTGTCGAACGGGGCGAACCCTCACGTGGCTGGTCATATTCCATTCAATCGAACCAATTTAAGGCGGTCAGGCTTTCACCTTGCCTTCTGCCATTATACTTCCCATTCGTTCATTTAATTCAGCCTGCCAATCACCCTGCAATTCACGCAGCTTGTTCATATACACTTCATTCTCAATCGCTGGAATTTCTGGATCGTAATGTTCCGCAACCGCCAACATGCTGCGTCGATCCATTTCACTGAATACCTCGACCATGCGATCCGCCTGTTCACGCGTATAACCAAGTGCTTCGATAGACGAGCGACCCATCCGAAGCGAGCTGTCATAAGTATCGCGAATAATGTCACGGCACCCCGCAAACCACAGATCATAAACGTGGTTACGATCAACGGCACGCGCAACGATATGCAGATCAGGATAATGATGGTGCACATATTTAACGAGCTCTGTGATTTGTTCTTTATCGTCGATTGCAACAACGAAAAGTTTGGCCTCGGCTATGCCGGCGGCATGCAATAGATCAGGTCGTGTTGCATCACCATAATAAGCCTGAACATTAAAAGAACGAAGCATTTCCAACTGTTTTGAGCTGAAATCCATCACTGTTGGTGTCATCCCACCACCTCGCAACAAGCGACTGACGATACCACCAACGCGACCGTGCCCCGCAATGATAATGTCGCTTGTTTCGGAAATTTCATCCATTTCACGTTCTTCAAGTGCCGAGAAACGCGGCGCGATCACCTTGTCATAAAGGATGAACAACGCAGGGGTTAATAGCATCGACAAGGCAACAATCAACAACAGTCGATCGGCCAATTCGCTTGGGATTACGGCATTGGCAACGGTGAATGACAGTAAAACAAAACCAAATTCACCAGCCTGCGCCAATCCCAAACTGAACAACCAGCGATCAGAACCTTGCAACTTGAAGATTACAGCCAAAACATAAAGAACAGCCGCCTTGACGAACATCAATCCCAACGTCAGCGCAACAATCATTCCTAGGTTATCAAACATAAGGCCAAAATTGATACCTGCACCGACGGTCATAAAGAACAGACCCAAGAGCAAGCCTTTGAAGGGGTCAATGTCGCTTTCTAATTCATGGCGATATTCACTGTTCGCCAAAACCACGCCCGCAAGAAAGGTGCCAAGCGCGGGCGAAAGCCCCACAAGCGTCATCAACAATGCAATGCCAATAACCATCATAAGGGCCGTTGCCACGAAAAGTTCACGCAGCTTGGCCTCGGCAATAAATCGAAAAATTGGACTGGTCAGATAGGAACCCACTACGATCACTGAGGCAATTGCGCCTAGCGTAACAAGCGCCACACCCCATCCGGGTAAGCCGTCGGTCAAACTCATGCTGGCGCCATGACCACCTTCGTCACCATGAGCACCGTGTGCGGCATGTGACAAGGCCTCGACCAACTCTGGCATCGCTAATAGCGGCACCAAGGCCAGCATTGGGATTACGGCAATATCTTGGGTCAAAAGAACCGAGAAACTAGATTGCCCGCCGTCGCTTTTGATCAAACCCTTTTCACCTAAAGTTTGCAAAACGATTGCAGTTGATGACAGCGCCATAACCAAACCGATCGCCAAAGCAACCGTCCAAACTTGGCCCATCGCCATAGCAGCCAACATCACGATACCCGCAGTCAAGCCAACCTGCCCGCCCCCAAGACCGATCAATTTAGCGCGCATGGACCACAGCATTTTGGGTTCAAGTTCGAGCCCCACAAGAAACAGCATCATCACAACGCCAAATTCTGCAAAGTGTTGAATGGAAATCACATCCACATGCAGGAAGGCCAAAACTGGGCTAATTACGATCCCTGCGATTAAATAACCAAGTACAGACCCAAGGCCCAAACGCGATGCGATCGGTACAGCGACGACACCTGCGATAAGAAAAATGAACGCCAATAGTAAGAAATCTGTCATGTTTGTGCCCCTAGTACGCTGAGTTGACGACAAATATGGGCGTAGACGGTGAAATGTAAAGCTATTCGCAAGCCACGAGTTTACATTTGATCGGCAAGCCAATCTACTGTTTGAATGGCTGCCTTTAGGGCGGATTGTTCACTATCAAAAGTCTGAGTTCCATAGTGACCAATGCTGTACCAACCGCGCGTATCCTCTGGGTCGCGGCGGAACTCGTCAAAACCAAAGGATCCATCGGGCCGCATAAAAACATCAACGCATACATTGTCGCCAAACAGATTCACTGATCGCATTACTTTGTTTTGATGTGCCATCATTGAGCCCCCTGCATTTGGCTTAAACAGTTATATCAATTTGTATGGGTCGGAAGCTCAAGCCCAAAATTCGGAATCGCAAGTTTGGGGGCGCCATTGTGATCACAAAATATTTACTAATCTAAACTACCTATAAAAGTAGAAAAACAAACATCACAAGACCATGATAATTGGCATAGATACACTTACTCATTCTCAAAATCGAACAAAACAGACCGATTCATCTAGGTATTCCTAAACAACCGGCACCTGAACATCCCGCAAGAAACGTGATCACGTAAATAAATATTGTGATCACGCATGACAATAAAATGTACCTCTCAGCAAGAAAAGCCGCATTTTCAGGCACTACCACCCGTGACTTTGGATAATTTATTGGGTATCACCCGCATGTTCCATGGTTTTACTTTCAAAGGAAGCACCACAATGGCAGATGTGAACCGAGGCAAACGCCCACTTTCACCTCATTTGACGATTTATCGTCCACAGTTGACTTCTATGACGTCAATTTTCACGCGAATTACTGGTAATGCCATGCTTTTGGCAGCCCTGATGATCGTTTGGTGGCTTTTGGCCGCCGCGACTGGGCCGGGCTACTACGACCTCGCCAGAACTGTGATCACAAGCTGGTTTGGCAGTTTAATCATGATACTTTCGCTTTGGGCGTTGTGGTATCACTTCTGTGCAGGCATGCGTCACCTGTATTGGGACACAGGTCGTGGATTTGAAATCAAACAGGCCGAACGTTTGGGGATCATGGTTATTGCCGGTTCCTTCATTCTGACCGTCCTCACACTCATTTTGATCTAAAGGGCAAACACATGGCTTTTATGACCGACCGCAAACGCGCCAACGGAATGGGCTCTGCCAAAGAAGGCACTCATCACTTTTGGTCAATGACCGTCAGCTCAATTGCTTTGGCAATCCTGATGCCTTTGTTCATCTTTAACTTTGGTCCGATGTTGGACGAAAGTTATGCCGATGTTCAGGCACATTTCGCCCGCCCTTATCCTGCAATTCTGACGGGGCTTACGTTAATTGTCGCGTTTACGCATTTTAAAATGGGCGCGCAAACGATGATCGAGGATTATGTCAAAGGTGGCGCTCGTAAAATCACAATCATCGCTGTTTCCCTGCTTTCCTACGCCGCTATGGCAACTGGGCTTTTCGCCCTTGCCAGCATCGCGTTGTAACTGAAAAGGCACCTAATCATGGCTGCATATGAATATGAAACCCACGACTATGACGTGGTTGTTGTTGGCGCTGGTGGCGCTGGTCTGCGCGCAACGCTGGGCATGGCCGAACAAGGGCTGAAAACGGCCTGTGTGACAAAGGTTTTCCCAACGCGTTCGCATACTGTTGCGGCACAGGGCGGCATCGCGGCATCCCTTTCCAACATGGGTCCAGATAACTGGCAGTGGCATATGTATGACACGGTCAAAGGTTCTGATTGGCTGGGTGATACTGATGCCATGGAATACCTTGCACGCGAGGCACCCAAAGCGGTTTATGAGCTGGAACATTACGGTGTTCCGTTTTCACGTACCGAAGACGGTAAAATTTACCAACGCCCCTTCGGTGGTCACACAACAGAATTTGGCGAAGGCCCACCCGTTCAACGTACATGTGCCGCCGCTGACCGTACCGGTCACGCGATCTTGCACACGCTTTACGGCCAGTCCCTAAAGAATGACGCGGAATTTTACATCGAATACTTCGCCATCGATCTGCTTATGTCTGATGACGGTCAGTGTACCGGTGTTGTATGCTGGAAATTGGACGACGGCACGATTCACGTATTCAACGCCAAGATGGTTGTTTTGGCCACAGGCGGTTATGGCCGAGCCTATTTCAGCGCCACATCTGCACACACCTGTACAGGTGACGGCGGCGGTATGGCAGCGCGCGCTGGTCTGGCTTTGCAAGATATGGAATTTGTACAATTCCACCCAACGGGCATCTATGGTTCCGGCTGTCTGATTACAGAGGGTGCACGCGGTGAGGGTGGTTATCTAACCAATTCTGAAGGCGAGCGTTTCATGGAACGTTATGCGCCGACTTATAAAGACTTGGCGTCTCGTGATGTTGTATCCCGTTGTATGACGATGGAAATTCGCGAAGGCCGCGGTGTTGGTGCCGAAGGTGATCACATCCATTTGCACCTGAACCACTTGCCACCAGAAACTTTGGCGCTGCGCCTACCGGGTATTTCAGAAAGTGCGCGTATCTTTGCAGGTGTCGATCTAACCAAAGAGCCGATCCCAGTATTGCCAACTGTGCACTATAACATGGGCGGCATTCCAACGAACTATTGGGGCGAAGTGTTAAACCCAACGAAGGACGATCCAAACGCCATCACCCCCGGCCTAATGGCAGTGGGAGAAGCCGGCTGTGCGTCTGTTCACGGTGCCAACCGTTTGGGTTCAAATTCGTTGATTGACCTTGTGGTATTTGGCCGTGCTGCTGCTATCAAAGCTGGTGAAATCGTTGATCCTAGCACGCCGGTTCCTGCCCTGAATGAAAAGGCCGTTGATGCCGCTTTGGCGCGTTTTGATGGATTGCGTCACGCAATTGGCGGCGTCACAACCGCCGAGTTGCGTTTAGAGATGCAAAAAAACATGCAGGCAGATGCCGCTGTTTTCCGTACGGATAAAACACTGGCCGAAGGCGTTGAAAAAATGTCTGGCGTTGCGGCTAAACTGGATGACTTGAAAGTGTTGGATCGGTCTTTGATCTGGAACTCTGACTTGATGGAAACGCTGGAGCTTACGAACTTGATGCCAAACGCCTTGGCAACAATCGTTGGGGCCGAAGCGCGCAAAGAAAGCCGTGGTGCACATGCCCACGAGGATTATGCGGATCGTGACGACAAAAATTGGCGCGTTCATACAATTGCGCGTGTAGAGGGCAACAAGACCGAACTGTCTTATCGCCCCGTCACGGTTGACCCACTAACCGAAGAAAAAGACGGCGGCATTGATCTGAAACGCATCGCACCAAAAGCGCGTGTTTACTAATGCGTGCTTTCGTACTTCTTTTCTTGGTTGCTTTGACGGGTTGTGCTGCGACTGAAAGCGCGGTGACTAACGTTACCCGCGACACGGCCAAAGGCGTGGTTAATGGCGTAGTAGCACAAAAGTTTCCGGGCCTGTCTGTGGCACCTGTGACGGATTGCATCATTGAAAGTGCATCGGCGATTGAATTGGTGCAGATATCGAAATCAGCCATAATTGGCGTGACGCCTGATGCAACCGCGTTGGTGCTGGAAATCGCCCAACGCCCCAAAGCCGTACAATGTATAGCAAAAAACAGCATCGCGCTGTTGGGTGGATAGAATGATATATCAAGTTTTTTCCACACAAATTTGCGCGACACACAGTTGATAACGAAGAGGCAACATCATGGTTGAATTCACTCTGCCTAAGAACTCCAAGATCACCAAGGGCAAAGTCTGGCCCAAGGCTGAAGGCGCGACGAATTTCCGCAAATTTCAGATTTATCGCTGGCAAGAAGAAGGCGGTAAAAACCCTAGCCTCGACACCTATTTTGTCGACATGGACACATGCGGCCCAATGGTTTTGGATGCGCTGATCAAGATCAAAAACGAAATTGATCCGACATTGTCATTCCGTCGGTCGTGTCGCGAAGGTATCTGTGGTTCTTGTGCCATGAACATCGACGGTATCAACACGCTGGCTTGTATCTACGGCATGGACGACATCAAGGGTGACGTAAAAATCTATCCCCTGCCTCACCTGCCTGTTGTACGCGATTTGATCCCTGATCTGACGCATTTTTACGCGCAACACGCCAGTATCATGCCTTGGCTTGAAACCAAGACCAATCGCCCAGCCAAAGAATGGAAGCAATCCATTGATGATCGTGGCAAGTTGGACGGTTTGTATGAGTGCGTTATGTGCGCATGTTGTTCCACGTCCTGCCCATCCTATTGGTGGAATGGCGATCGGTACTTGGGACCAGCTGCATTGCTTCACGCCTATCGTTGGATCATTGATTCACGTGATGAGGCCACGGGCGAGCGTTTGGACGAACTTGAAGATCCGTTCAAATTGTACCGCTGTCACACCATCATGAACTGCGCCAAAACTTGCCCTAAAGGGTTGAACCCAGCCAAGGCAATCGCAGAGATCAAAAAGATGATGGTTGAACGCGTCGTCTAGCGAATAAACACTTAGATTTTTCAAACGGCGTGATTCAATATGGATCGCGCCGTTTGTGTTTTTAGACCTATCTAATAACTAGACAAAACCGGCTAAGGGCGGCGATTTTGCAAGTATCGTTCTATGGGTGCTCAGATACCTGTGGGCTTCTTTAGAGTGGCCCAGTTTTAACAAGACGTTTGCATATGTCAGTTCCAAAATATCACGCTGTGCGCGGCTGCCGCCAAATCTTTCGGTTTGCCCCATAACAATCGTCAACTCTTCCAATGCTACCGCCCAATTTTCATTGGCAATTTCACGCCATGCTCTTGCAACGGGTTTCACAAGATCGCCAGCAAATCCCTTGGCCGTATCGGCAATATATGCCAACCGATCGCCGTTGCCCGCCATCGCATGGCTTAATGCGGCATGAATATCTGCAAAACTTTGCCCCGTTTCAGGGAAAAATTTGGCGGCATAATCGCTAAGCACAGACCAACGTTTTGGATCAACCGAAACACCGGCAAGTTTTGCGCGATACAAAATGGCAGCTGTGTCGGTCAGCGTCACAAGCGGCAAGCCCTTGGATGAACTTGGCCCTATTCCATTATCAATGACGTGCCACATTGCATCTATATCGCCATCTTGTAGTGCCCAAAGGGCCGCGTGCCACGATAAATGCCCATGCAACAAAGACCTATCATCATAATCCACAAGCCATGACTTCAGGTAACTGCGGCCAGCGACCGTTTCGCCACCTTCATATTGGGCGTGGGATTTGAAATGCGCACCATTGGCGTTTCTTGGATTGATTGCCAAAGACTTTGCCATCAGTTCGTTGGACCGATCAATTTGGCCGGTTTCACAAAGTGACAGCGCGTGCATCGACATCATCCACCAATCATCCCCACAATGCGGCATGAGTGAACCTGTATAAGCCAGTAGTTCTGCCTCGCGGCCAACATGCCCTGAAAATCCAATCAAACCATAGACACTGGCGTTTAATTGCGCGGTCAACACATCCCTTGGAAATTCTTCGACGTGCTGCTTAACGAGTGCTCTGGTTCCTTGTGGGTTTCCAGCAAGCAGCAATGCAAAACATTCGACATGTTGGCGTTGTCGACTGTCCAGTTTGGCGGCCAAATCTTGAGCGGTCGCAATAGCCGTTTGCGCATCAGGCATACGCCCTGCCATCATAAAGGCCCTCGCCAAAGCGGCAAAACCAAGAGTAAAACTGTCATCAACATCTACAGCCGCCTGAAACGCTTCTACTGCCCCGTAGTTGGCGCCCAGAAACAATTGTACGCCTCGATCATAATGATCCAATGCCACTTGGGACTGAACCGAAATCGCATTTCCATATTTGTCCTTAAGCATCAAACTTTATCCTTCTAAAAATTTCTGCTGAAAGGGGACAATAAACGGCACGTGATTTCAAGAAGTGTTTCTGTTTACACATTATTCAAAATCCAACAAAATTGTCTGCTAGGATTGAGCCACGGCACATTTTGGGTCAAGCTGTAAACAAATATTAGTTAGGTCCTCAAATGAAACTTACCCGTGAACACCCCGCGCCGGCGTATGCCGACCAAGCCAAGGCCACCAAGCCAGTAATCTGTTATCCAATTGACACGCTGCCAGCCCCTGACATGCCGATGTACAAGGCTGCTCTAAGGGATATGGTTAAAGTTGCCGAGGCGACAGCGGCCCCGCGCGAGGCCGCGAGCATCAAACTAAAAGCAGGTCAAGTTTTACGAATATCGTCTGTTAACGGACCGCAGGTTGGGGATTTGAATTTGTTCAACGCCAACGATTTAGACGAGCGCTTTTATTCTGGCAAAACGCGGGCTCTGCACGGCACGCATATTTCAACAGGTGATCGCATGTGGTCATCCTTTCCGCATCTTCGCCCTATGGCCACGGTGGTTGATGACACGCTTGACTGGTACGGGTTTGATGACTTTGGTGGTGCCGTTCATGACGTCATCGGCACACGGTGCGATCCATACACAGGTAATTTGTTGGCAGGCACACAGTATCATCATTGCTGTCATTCTAATCTGACCCGTGCCTTGGCTGATGCGACAGGCATGACCATGACGCAAGCGGAGCCATTTGTTCATGATGTACTCAACGTCTTTATGTGTACTGGTTTCACGCGTGACACGGGCCAGTATTTTATGAAGGCAAGCCCCGTTCGCCCCGGTGATCATTTGGATCTACTTGCCGAGATTGATCTGTTGGCTGTTTTATCTGCCTGCCCTGGTGGTGATTGCTCGTCAGAACATTCCAGCGATACGGCGGCCTGTCATCCCCTTTTGATGGAGGTTTTTCAACCTAAAGAAGGCGCACTTTCAAATTGGCAAAGCCCTGCAAAAAATGCTTATGATGGCAGCCATGGAAGATAATAAAATAACCGCACAATCACTTGCCCTGCACCATATCACGATTATGGGTGCCGATCGCGCCAGTTCAATTGAATTTTGGGAAGGTGTCCTTGGGATGCCGTTCATTTTTGAACAACCCAACTTGGATAACCCTGGCGAAAGCCATTTGTATTTTGATCCCGGCGACGGTCGCCTCATCACGATTTTCTGTGACGAAGCACGCACGGCCAAACACAAGCGTACGCCAACGGACGCGGGTTGTGTTCATCATGTCGCCTTTGCGGTGGCGGCCGCCAGCTTAGAGCAAGTACCAGACCGACTTCGTGCACGGGGCATTGGATTTACCGGCCCCAAAGATCGCGGTTTCATGCACTCAATCTATTTCAAAGACCCGCTTGGATTACTGATTGAGTTGGCATGTTATACGTTTGAGCCGCCAGAGGGTTTCACACATTCAGATGTTTTGCTTGCGTCCCACCGTGTACGTGTCGCGGCCGGTGACGACCATATCTTACGTAGCCATATCGCCACCGCGATTGAAACTTTAGCAAAATATGGCCGCGAAAGCCTGTCAGACGATTAAACTAGCAATATCTTTCAATGCCAATCGTTTGGTAATCTGAATATCGATCACCATGCGCCCAGCCTGCTGGCATAATTCGATCGATTTCCGCGCGATCATCATCAGTAAAACTGATTTGATCCGCATCAGCCCATTCCAACAAATGTGCCGCAGTTCGCGTGCCTGGAATGGGTATCAAATTGTCGCCTTGATCCAACGTCCAAGCAATGGCGGCACCCGCCGTCGTCCATCCACGATCCGCACAAAATTCACGAAACTGTTTAACAATCGCTTCATTGGCTGAAAAATTTGGCTCCAAGAACCTTGGTTGATTTTGGCGAAAATCAGTATCACGAAAATTCTGAGGCTCCAAAATATGATCGCCTAAGATGCCGCGGCCCAGCGGGGAAAACGGTACAAAAGTAGTGCCCAGTTCCCTGCACGCCTGCAACATTCCCAATTCAGGCTGTCGCGTCCAAAGTGAATATTCATTCTGTATAGCTGCAACGGGATGAACCGCATGGGCACGACGCAATGATGATGGGGCAACCTCTGAGAACCCAAACCCGCCTATCAATCCTTCTTTGACAAACTTAGCTAGGGTCAAGGTAACTTCTTCGATTGGCAGATCGAACTGCCGACGATGCACATAGTAAAGATCGACAAAATCAACACCTAGTCTATTCAATGACCCAGTTAACATCTTGCGCAAACCGGCCTCGGTATTGTCGGTCTTTCCCCGCTCAGCCCCCATCACAATCCCCCCTTTGGTTGCGATGTGAAACTGCTTTTTACGTGACTTCTGCCAATCGCCGATGATCTGTTCACACAGGTTAGCACCATAGATTTCTGCCACGTCCAAAATATTGATGCCTGCATCCCAAGCGGCATCTAAACAGGCAAAACTTTCGTCGTGTTGTGTTTCCCCGTAAATGCCACCAAAACTCATACAACCAAGCGAGATTGCAGATACCATTGGGCCATCTTGCCCTAATTTGCGCTGTTTCATTTGAATGCCGCCTCAAGTGCGATTTCTACCATATCACCAAAAGTGCGTTCGCGATCCTCTGCGGGCAATGCTTCGTGAGTGATTAAGTGATCAGAAACCGTAAGAATTGCGAGCGCACGACGGCCATAACGAGCCGCAAGCGTATATAGTTCTGCAGCCTCCATTTCCACGGCCAACACACCATGACGCATCATTTGCTCGGTCAAATCACTGCGTTCATCATAGAACGTGTCAGAAGAGTATATCGATCCAACATGCGTTGGCGTTCCTTTCGCCTCGGCGGCATGAAAAGCCTTGTGCAACAGATCAAAATCCGCAACGGGTGAATAATTGAAATCCTTAAAGATTGTGCGCGAAGGACTGCCGGCAGTGGCAGCAGCTTGCGCTAACACAACATCCCGCACCTTGACGTTTTCCTGCATTGATCCGGTGGATCCAATACGGATTAGTGTCTGCGCATTATAATCGCGTATCAATTCATTGGCGTAAATCGAAAGGCTTGGCATGCCCATGCCAGAACCTTGAATGGTAACGCGGTGCCCGTTCCACGTGCCGGTAAATCCAAGCATACCACGCACTTCGTTCACCAGTTTGGCGTCTTTCAAAAAGGTTTCCGCGGCCCATTTCGCCCGATACGGATCCCCCGGCATCAAAACTGTTTCAGCAATATCGCCTTCTTTGGCACCGATATGGATGGTCATGACGCGCTCCTTTAATTCTCGCATTTCAAGACGAGTATAGCGCAGGTTACCAAAGGTGAAAGGATTTATGCAGCGTCAACCAAGGTTACCATATCACCCATAATCTTATTTAGCTCAAAGTCTTTGGGCGTATAGACACGCGCCACACCCAACGCGCGTAAACGCGATGCGTCGTCTTCTGGTATAATACCGCCAACGACCAATGGGATATGACCCAGACCGGCCTCGATCATGTCTTTCAGCAATTGCTCTACCAACGGAATGTGTGACCCTGAAAGAATGGAAACGCCGATAACATGAACTTCTTCGTCCTGTGCGCTGCTGATAATTTCACTCGGCGTCATACGAATGCCGCCATAGACAATTTCCATTCCGCAATCACGGGCGCGGGATGCGATTTGTTCGGCGCCATTTGAATGACCATCAAGGCCAGGTTTGCCGATCAACACTTTCATACGACGACCCAATTGATCGGAAACACGATCAACCTCCGCACGGATTTCATCCAACCCTTCGGTGCGGTTTGATGGGTTTTGTGAAACGCCAGTTGGTGCGCGGTATTCACCAAAGGCGGCGCGCACGACGCCTGCCCATTCGCCCGTTGTCACTCCTGCTTTTGCGGCGGCAATCGAGGGGCCCATCAGGTTTTCACCGGATTTGGCGGCCGCGCGAAGAGCAGCAAGTGCAGCCTGAACTGACGTATCATCGCGCGCCTCTTTCCAGGCATGTAAACGACTAATTTGATCCGCTTCAGCCGCAGGATCGGCAACCATGATGGCGTCTTCACCAGTGGTAAGCGGGCTTTCTTCGGATGTTGTAAACTTGTTCACACCCACAACGGTTGTTTCGCCACTTTCAATCGCACGAATGCGAGCGGCATTACTTTCGACAAGACGGCCCTTCATATAGGCAATCGCCTCGTTCGCCCCGCCCATGGCATCGATTTGCGCCAATTCGGCCCGTGCGCCATCTTTTAGCGCCTCAACCTTGGCATCAACGACTGGGTTACCATCAAACAAATCGCCATATTCAAGAAGATCGGTCTCATACGCCATAATCTGTTGCATCCGCAGTGACCATTGCTGATCAAAGGGGCGTGGCAAACCTAAGGCTTCGTTCCATGCAGGCAGTTGCACAGCCCGTGCCCGTGCATTTTTCGAAAGTGTGACGGCCAACATTTCGATCAAAATGCGATATACATTGTTTTCAGGTTGTTGTTCGGTCAATCCAAGTGAATTCACCTGAACACCGTATCGGAAACGACGGAATTTGGGGTCTTCAACGCCATAGCGTTCAGCACAAATTTCATCCCAAAGTTCGGTAAATGCACGCATTTTGCACATTTCAGTCACAAACCGAATACCCGCATTCACAAAGAATGAAATGCGACCAACCATGGCGGGGAACGCCTCGGTTGGCACCTTACCTTTTAAGTCATCCAATACGGCTGTTGCTGTTGCCAATGCAAAGGCCAGCTCTTCTTCGGGTGTCGCGCCAGCTTCTTGTAAATGGTACGAACAGACGTTCATCGGGTTCCATTTCGGCAAGTGTTCGCGCGTGTAGGCCGCGACATCTGTGATCATCCGAAGGCTTGGTTTGGGGGGGCAAATATATGTGCCACGCGACAGGTATTCTTTAATCAGATCGTTCTGCACAGTGCCTTGCAGGGCAGAAACATCTGCACCTTGTTCCTCGGCCACTGCGATATAAAGCGCTAACAGCCAAGGCGCGGTCGCATTGATTGTCATAGATGTGTTCATTTGATCCAGCGGAATATCCGCAAACAAGGCCCGCATATCGCCTAAATGACTGACCGGCACACCAACTTTACCAACCTCGCCTGCCGCAAGTTCATGATCAGAGTCGTATCCAGTTTGCGTGGGTAAATCGAATGCTACAGACAAACCAGTTTGTCCCTTGGCCAGATTTCCACGATACAATTCATTCGACGCCGCCGCCGTTGAATGGCCGGCATAAGTACGGAATAGCCAAGGTCGTGATTTTTGCGTGGTTTGTGTCATATCGAATCCAAGGCCCTTGTAATATAATTACCGTAAAGAATGATAAATCGTAATTTTGTGGCGCTGTCAACACGCTGCACTGCGGCATTCTCAGACCAAGAGATGATTGTTCCAGCCAAGCAATTATGTATAACATTCTGGAATGAACGCACCCGTTACCCTTCCTTTATGGCTCTTTGTTTTGATCCTGCTTTTTGCAGCAATCACCGCCCTTAGCCATTTCTTGTTGCCGTCGGTGCGTTGGTTCTTTCGGCGCCGCATGGAAAGGGTCGTAACGCGTCTGAACAAACGTTTGGCCCGCCCCATTCAACCCTTTAAACTGGCCCGTCGTTACGACATGATTCAGCGGCTCATTTATGATCCCGAGGTTATTAAAGCGGTGGGTGATCATGCAATCAGCGAAGGTTTACCTGAAAACGTCGCCTTTCAAGAAGCCCAAAGATACGCGCGTGAAATTGTGCCCGGCTTCAGTGCAACGATCTATTTCGGTTTTGCCATCCGTCTCGCAAAATGGTTAAGCCGTTCTTTGTATCGTGTGCGACTTGGGTATGTAGATGAGGCGGATCAAGCGGCCATTGATCCCGATGCCACCGTCATTTTCATCATGAATCATCGTTCCAACATGGATTATGTGTTGCTGACATATCTGGCCGCAGAACGTAGTGCGCTTTCTTTTGCGATGGGCGAATGGGCACATGTTTGGCCACTCTCCGGTCTATTGCGATCTCTGGGCGGTTATTTCATTCGTCGTAAATCCCGCAATCCGCTTTATCGACGCGTTCTTGCGCGTTATGTGCAAATGGCGACAGATGCTGGTGTGACACAAGCTGTGTTCCCCGAAGGCGGGTTAAGCTTGGATGGCCGTGTCGCCCCACCGAAACTGGGTTTGATCAGCTATATTTTGGCAGGCTTTGATCCTGAAACCAGTCGCGATGTCGTCTTTGTTCCGATTGGCGTGAATTATGATCGCATCTTAGAAGATCGCGTTTTAATCGATGCCAACATTCGCGGCGAACGGAAATTCAACTTTCGCATCCTAGTGTTTTTGAAATTCTGCTGGCGACAGCTTTGGTTGACTTTGACAGCACGAGGGCACCGTTTTGGGTATGCCTCTGTTTCGTTCGGCAAAGCGATTTCAATGCGATCATTTATGAAGGATCATCAAGGCCCAAAATTGCAAGCCGAATTGGGCAAGCATTTGATGAAAAACGTAGAGGCCGTCGTTCCAGTGTTGCCAGTTCCATTGGTTGCCTCGGTGTTGAACGAACATTCTGAAATAGAAGAAACACAACTTTTCAAATTGGTGGCTGAACGGCGCAAGTTACTAGAAGCCACCGGCGTCCACGCCCATTTACCCCGCGAAGACGTCGATTACGCCACTAAAGTTGGGTTGCGCGGCTTGGTATTGCGCAAGATCGTCATCAAAGAAGGTGAAAAAATCATCGTGCCAGAGGCCGAAAAACAAATGATTTCATTTTATACAGCTTCGATAGCACCGCACTTAAGAAAAATCATCACGCAATAAAATTACAATTTTTGTACTTTTTTCATTGCATAATTACTCAAAGAATTTTACTCAACCTTACGCAACTGCAGCAAAACGATTCTGCGTCGCAGCAACGATTGTAAGAACGGAGTAGAGAAATGGCCCTGGACACCAACCCTGACATCACCACCTATGATGCGCCGAAAAAAGACCTGTATGCGGTCGGTGAAATTCCACCATTAGGCCACGTCCCTACACAAATGCACGCTTGGGCTATTCGTCGTGAACGTCATGGTGAACCAGATGAGTCTTTCAAGCTTGAGGTTGTCGACACACCGAAACTGGACAGCAATGAGGTGCTTATCCTCGTGATGGCCGCAGGTGTTAACTATAACGGAGTCTGGGCTGGCCTAGGCATTCCAATCAGCCCGTTTGACGTACACAAAGCAGATTATCACATTGCTGGTTCCGATGCCTCGGGTATCGTTTGGGCCGTTGGTGACAAAGTTAAACGCTGGAAAGTAGGCGACGAAGTTGTAGTTCATTGCAACCAAGACGATGGCGACGACGAAGAGTGCAACGGCGGCGACCCCATGTTTTCCAACAGCCAACGGATTTGGGGCTATGAAACACCAGACGGCTCATTTGGTCAGTTCACTCGTGTTCAAAGCCAACAGTTGATGCCACGCCCCAAGCACCTGACTTGGGAAGAAAGCGCGTGTTACACGCTGACCTTGGCAACCGCTTATCGCATGTTGTTCGGTCATCAACCCCACGAAGTTAAACCAGGTCAAAACGTTTTGGTTTGGGGCGCATCCGGTGGTCTTGGTTCCTTTGCCATTCAGTTGATCAAAACTGCGGGTGCTAACCCAATCGGTGTCATTTCAGATGAAACCAAACGTGATTTTGTTATGTCATTGGGTGCCAAGGGCGTAATCAATCGCAAGGATTTCAACTGTTGGGGTCAAATGCCAACGGTAAACACACCAGAATACAAAAACTGGTTCAACGAAACTCGTAAGTTCGGCAAAGCCATTTGGGATATCACTGGCAAAGGTAACAACGTTGATTTGGTGTTTGAACATCCAGGTGAATCCACGATCCCTGTTTCTACGTTTGTTGTTAAAAAGGGTGGCATGGTCGTTATTTGTGCCGGTACCACTGGCTACAATCTGACCATCGACGCGCGTTACTTGTGGATGCATCAAAAGCGCGTGCAAGGCAGCCACTTTGCCAACTTAAAGCAAGCCAGTGCGGCTAACCAATTGATGTCAGAGGGCCGACTTGACCCATGCATGTCTGAGGTGTTCGAATGGAACAAAATCCCAGACGCACACATCAAAATGCGCAAGAATGAACATAAACCGGGTAACATGTCTGTGTTGGTTTCTGCCTCAAAAACCGGTCTGCGTACCTTTGCAGAAACATTAGAGGCCAGTGTCAAAAAGTAGTCTGTCATCGGCGATTCTTTGGAAATTCGAAAACAATAAAAAACCCCCGTCCTTTAGAACTAAAGAGTGGGGGTTTTTTCGTATCTAGCTATTTCAATAACTTGGAAATTCACACCTCGCCATTATTGGGGAGTAAGAAGTCGTAAGTAGGTAAATATTTGAATCCAATGATATTCTTTTGGTTAACCAATATTTATCCGAGCTAGGGCGAGCTTCAAAAGCCCAATTTTAACGAAACATTAACCAAAATGAACGAGGTTTAAATGGGACAAGAATGGATTTTAGACGTACTGGCCGATATTCGCAGGTTTGCTGTTAATAATCGTATGCCCCAGCTTGCTGAGCAATTGGATGATGCACTGATGGTGGCGACGACTGAAATGGCATCAAACGCAAATTCGGCCGGCCAAGAATTAGGGTTGGCATCCGTTACAAATGCAGAACAAACTGGAAGCGTTTATCGATCAGTTGCAGCAGGCGAAGACGCTTGATGATCTGCAAAACGTAATTCTTGGAATACGTGATCTTTATGATGTAGAGCATCTTGTTTACCATTCCGTCAAAAGCACCGGCGAACAATATGGCGTTCTGACATACACCGACGAATGGACCCAACATTATGTCGAACAAAACTATGAACGCATTGACCCCGTAGTTCTGGGATGTTTCCAAAGCTTTCAACCCGTCACATGGAAAGAACTGGATTGGTCTAGCAAGGGTTCGCGACGTTTTTTAGGTGAAGCGTTAGACAATGGGGTTGGAAATCAGGGGCTATCTGTTCCGATCAGGGGACCCGCCGGACAATTTGCTCTGTTCACCGTCAACGACAATTGCAAGGATGGATGTTGGGCAAAATTTACCGCTGAACATCATCGCCAAATGATTTTGATTGCCCACTATCTAAATAACAAAGCCCTAGAAATTGAACACGGAAAGCTGATGTCGCCAGTCAAAGCGCTTTCCCCGCGCGAGTCAGATTCATTGACCCTATTGGCCATGGGGTACAGCCGTGCCCATGCTGCGGACACTTTGAAAATATCAGAACACACCCTGCGCGTTTACATCGAGGCGGCTCGTTTCAAGTTAGGTTCTGCAAACACAACACACGCCGTGGCGGCCGCTCTTTCGCGTGGATTAATCGTTGTCTAGCCGCTAAAACTGACGAAAATTTTCCAAAAAATTGAACAATTTCATCCACAAAATCGTGCAAAATCCATGTGGATTAGTAAGAAAATCCCCTTCTTAACACACCGAAAAATTTCGCCTTTCAGCCCGTGAATGTGTCAAAAATCAGCATTCAACCGTGGCGCGCGCGGCCCGTTGCCCGTAATTTTTGCCCTCGAACGCTAGGAAAAAATTAAGTTAAAACCCGCAATTCAAAGGCCCTTTCACTAACAAGAGGCCTTTCAATGATCCGGTATTTAACTGCACAATCACTGGCCCAATATCCCTATTTGCAAGACAGTATGTTTAAGGATCGTGCCCATCAGTTTTCCACGCGTTTAAAATGGGACGTATCAGTTGATGCAAATGGATGGGAACAAGACAACTATGACACAGACACCGCAATTTATGCTATTTGGCAGCGAAAAGATGGCCGACATGGTGGATCAATGCGATTTTTGCCAACAACGGGTGCTACGATGATTAACGATCATTTTGTCCATATCGCAGGCCACAAAATTGTGGACAAAAACATCTGGGAAACCACCCGATTTTGTTTGGCTCCAGATGCCCCAGGTAAGGTGACAGCCGCTTTGATGTTAGCAGGTGCAGAACTGGGCCTTGCTATGGGCCTTTCACATTCGGTTGGCGTTTTTGACAAACGCATGATCCGAATTTACCGCACATTGCAATGGTCACCCAAGGTTCTAGGAACCGCTGGCAAAGGTCGCGACGCAATCAGTGCCGGCCTTTGGACCTTCGACAAAATTGTCCCTTTAAGATTGGCGCGCCTTGCCGGATTGCCAAGCCAATTTGCGGCGCATTGCTGGCAACGGGACCAAGGGCGCCCAATTGCCGCCTAGATGCGTTTGATCGCTGGTCATGGCTGAATTGGCCCTTTATGGTCGCCCCTATGAGCGAACATAGCACCCCACAAAACATCGTATTTTCAGACGACCAAACTGATGCCTATGATCGGGTTGCAAAAGTGTTGGAAAAGGCTGGAGTCGATTTAATTGAGGGCACCACCATGCCCCAATCGATGAGCAAACCAACCGTTCAAGCGGTGATCGGCAAGGCGGGTTCTGGAAAAACACTGTTGTTATCTGAGCTGTATAAAGCCATCGCAGAAGCAGGTGTTGAGGTAATTTCTGGCGACTACGAGGGGCGCAAAAAACAAGATCGCCGCACTTTGGCAATTTTGGCACCAACCAATAAGGCCGCCAGTGTTTTGCGGAACCACGGCGTGCCAGCAACAACAATCCACCGCATTTTGTACACGCCGATGTATGATCCTGAATATGAGCGGATTGCCGAATGGTTGGCCGGTGAGGGCGAAAAACCTGAAATCGAAGGCTTGACCGAGGTTGCTCTTGATCGCGCGTTTGCCTTTTATCAAACCAACAAATCTATTCCAGGTGCACTAGCAGCCGCAGGTCTGCGTGGTTCTGATTTCATCACAGGATGGAAGCGGCGCGAAGATCCACTAGACATTGGCTTTGTCGATGAATCCTCAATGCTCGATGAAAAACAGTTGAATGATTTGAAGGAAATCTTTTCCACGCTGGTTTTATTTGGTGACCCCGCCCAATTGGCCCCTGTAGGGCAATCCGGTGAAATGGTTTTTGATCAATTACCCGAAGGTCGCAAAATGATCCTGTCGCGGGTTCACAGACAAGCAAATGACAACCCGATTTTGGATTTGGCACACGCCTTGGGTGATGACAGTATCGGGTTTGAAGCGTTTGAACGCTTAGTGGCCGAGGCTGCGGCCAAAGATGAACGTGTCGTTTTAGGCCAAAGGGTTGAAAGCGATTTGATGGCGCGATCCCCTGTTCTGGTCTGGCGCAACAATACACGAATACGTTTGATACATGCATTTCGCGCCGCCTTTGGTGCGCCCGAAGATGAATTATTGGCTGGCGAACCCCTTATTTGTGACGGGATCGAGTTGCCGATGAAACACCGCAAAAAGCGCGTCGACCTAGAGGCACGCGGCCTTATTAAGGGCGCGCAGGTTGTCTATTTGGGGCCTGGTCGCAAACCTGGTTTTTCGCGAATTCATATATTTGGCGCGGACGATCCACAAATCAGCGCAGCATCGATTGTAAAGATTGAATCAACCAACGACGAAGAACCGTTCATTCCCTTTGCCGCCCGCATGGGGGCTACGTTTTTACATGGTGCCGCCGTGACAATTCACAAAGCACAGGGATCACAATGGGACACTGTTCAAGTGTTTGCGCCCGATCTTTATGCAGCCTCTCGGGCGGGGCGCATTGAGGCGGGGCAACCATTGTGGAAACGCCTTGCTTATGTGGCCATCACCCGCGCCTCTGATCGGCTTATTTGGGTAACACGCAATCGTTTATCGCGACCAACGACGCCCCTAACAGTGGCTGATCTAAGTGGTGTGACAGCGCCCTTAACCTTGCAAACAGAGACTGAGGAAACATAATGCCTTCGATTTTGATAACAGGTGCCAGTTCGGGGATCGGGCGTGCAACCACACAAAAGTTTTTGAACGAAGGCTGGCACGTCGGTTTGTTGGCACGCCGCGCTGACAAATTAAGCGAAATTGCCGACGGAAATCAGAACGCAGAAATTTACGCCGTGGATGTGACCAACAGGTTCGCCGTGGACAAAGCTGTTTCAGAATTCGCTAAATCATGTGGACGGTTGGATGCAATATTTAACAACGCTGGCGTTTTTCCAAGCGGCGCCGTCGTGGATGAAATTACAGATGAAGATTGGCTGACCACCGTCAATGTAAACCTAACTGGCATGTTTTACACTGCGCGTGCTGCTTTTGCCCAAATGCGCAAACAAACGCCTCAGGGTGGCCGAATTATCAACAATGGATCCATCTCAGCGCACACCCCACGTGAGGGCTCACTGGCTTACACGGCGACCAAACACGCCATCACTGGCATGACCAAATCCATCGGGTTGGATGGGCGTCCCCTAAACATCGTGTGCAGCCAAATTGACATCGGGAATGCCCGCACCGAAATCGTTGAGGCAATCGCCGCCGCCGCGACACCCCCACCAATGATGGATGTACGCCACGCGGCAGACGCGGTTTTTCACATGGCCAACTTGCCGCTTGATGTGAATGTGCAAACGATGACGATTATGGCCAATCAGATGCCTTACCTAGGGCGCGGTTAAAGTCGGTTAAAGAAGCTATCGTTCCTTAACATAAGGTTGACCACCCGCCCGTGGTGGAACCGCTTTTCCAACGAAACCAGCCAAAATAACCACTGTCAAAATATAAGGCAGCGCTTGCATAAACTGAACTGGAACCGAAATTCCGATGATCTCAATGCTTTGGAAACGGTTTCCGATCGCCTCTAAGAAACCAAACAGCAAACAGGCATAAAGCGCATGCCATGGGCGCCATTTTGCAAAAATCAGCGCAGCCAACGCAATGAAGCCACGGCCAGCCGTCATTTCCTTAACGAAGCCAGCCGCCAAGCCAGTGGCAAGATAAGCCCCTGCCAAACCACAAAGAACGCCACAAATGATGACCGCCGAATAACGCAAACGAATGACGGAAACACCCGCCGTATCAACAGCCGCTGGGTTTTCCCCAACTGCGCGTAGGCGAAGACCGAAACGCGTGCGGAAAAGCACGTACCAAGACAGCGGAACAATCAACAGCGAAACGTAGACCAGAATGGTATGACCAGAAATTAGTTCCGAATAAATACCACCAATAACAGGTGTTTCGCTCAACGCCTCTGCAAAGGGCCAATTTATCGGCAAGAAACGCCCATCGCCCGAAAGCGACGGCGTGCGCCCCCCAATTTGAAACCAGCTTTGGCCAATAACAACGGTTAATCCAGCGGCAAGGAAGTTGATTGCGACGCCTGAAATCAACTGATCACCGCGAAATGTAATCGAGGCAAGGCCATGCAACAGCGACAAGAAGATTGACGCGCCCATGCCCGCCAGCAACCCAACCCAGACAGAACCTGAAACCGCGGCAACAGCAGCAGAAACAAAGGCCGCGGCCAGCATTTTACCCTCTAGGCCGATATCAAAAATACCAGCGCGCTCTGAAAACAAACCCGCAAGACAAGCCAACAACAAAGGCGTTGCCAGACGCATCGTGCTGTCTAGAATTTGGATGATGGTCATAAAATCCATTAGCTTGCCCCCCCGCGCAGACGTAGGAACACGCGTTCCACTGGACCACGCACCATATTATCAAGCGCGCCCGTGAACAAAATCACCAAGGCTTGGATCACGACAACCAATTCGCGCGGAATGTTTTGCCAAAGCGCCAGTTCAGCCCCGCCTTGATAAAGAAACCCAAACAACACAGCAGCAATCACAACGCCGACAGGATGCGACCGCCCCATAAGGGCCACCGCGATACCAATAAAGCCCGCGCCCTCGGTTGCATTCAGAACAAGGCGCTCGGCCTCACCCATAACGTTATTGATCGCCATCATACCAGCCAATCCACCGGATATAAGCATCGAAATCATGATAATTTTGTGGGGTGATATTCCCGCGTATTTTGCAGCCGATTCAGAATGGCCGTAGCCGCGAATTTGATAGCCCAATCGGGTGTGCCAGATCAAAATCCACACCAACACCGCCGCCAATAGCGCGATCAGGAATGTCACATTAGCGGGTGAGTGTTTGGAAAACGCGATGCCAAATGGCGCCAGCATTTCATGGAACGTAGGCAAATGCGCGCTGGAAACAAATTTAGCCGATGCCGGATCCATTGACCCTGTGGGTCGCAAATTATTCACCAAGACGTAATTCAGCAATGAAAAGCCGATAAAGTTGAACATGATCGTGGTAATCACGATGTGACTGCCACGTTTTGATTGCAGCCATGCAGGAATAGCCGCCCAAGCCGCGCCGAATACTGCAGCAGCACCCGCCGCAAAAATTAACGCGATCGTCCAGTGTGGCCAATCAATCCAAAGACACATCAACGCCACACCAAGACCACCCAACAGTGCCTGACCTTCACCACCAATGTTAAACATCCGTGCATGAAACGCGACCGAAACAGCCAAGCCCGTAAAGATGAAATTGGTGGCATAATACAGCGTATAACCGACGCCGTTCGTTGTATAAAAAGCGCCTTCAATCATGGTCTTAATGGCAACAATCGGATCTTTGCCAATGGCCAAAATTACAAGTCCAGAAACAAACATCGCCAGTGCGAAATTGATCAATGGGATCAAAACAACGTCAGCCCATTTTGGCATCTTATCCATCTAAGCAGCCCCCGTTTCCATGCCTGCCATTAACAAGCCCAGCTCTTTTTCATCTGTTTCATTGGGCAAACGCTCGCCCATTATCCGACCATCAAACATCACCGCAATACGATCAGACAGAGACAAGATTTCCTCAAGCTCAACGCTGACTAAAAGGATCGCTTTGCCTGCATCACGTAGGGCGACAATCTGTTGGTGAATGAATTCAATCGCACCAATATCAACACCGCGTGTTGGTTGCCCAACCAGCAATAAATCAGGATTACGTTCGATTTCACGGGACAAAACGATCTTTTGCTGGTTACCACCAGAGAAGTTTTTGGCCGTCAGCCAGCCATTCGCAGGGCGTATATCAAAGCGTTCGATTTTACCCTCGGTATCCGCGCGAATGGCCGCATTATCAATCAACATGCCACGTTGGTACGCAGGGTCATTGTGATAACCAAAGGCGATGTTTTCCCAGGCAAAGAAGTCCATAATCAAGCCTTCGGATTGCCTGTCCTCTGGCACGTGGGCAATGCCGCGTGCACGCCGTGATTGACCGTCTGAAAACTTGCCACTTAGATCAATTTCTTGACCATTCACTGTAATTGTACCAGTGCCGTTGGTATAACCACCCAACACCTCTAGCAATTCGGATTGTCCGTTTCCTGCAACACCTGCAATGCCCAGAATTTCACCCGCTTTGATTTCAAACGAGATGTTTTTCACGCGTTCAACATTGTCCTCATCCACGACACGCAGATCGCGCACATCCAGAACCGTCGCCCCTGTTTTGGCGGGTTCTTTGTCAACGCGCAGCAACACCTTACGACCGACCATCAGTTCGGCCAAATCAGCGGGGCTTGTTTCCGCTGTCTTAACCGTGGCCGTCATTTCACCGCGCCGCATCACACTGACGGTATCGGTTACTTCCATGATCTCGCGCAATTTGTGGGTAATCAGAATGACAGTCTTACCCTCTTTGCGCAGACCACGCAGGATGCGGAAAAGATGGTCAGCCTCAGCTGGCGTTAAAACGCCCGTTGGCTCATCCAAAATCAGAATGTCGGCCTTGCGATACAGCGCCTTAAGAATTTCCACGCGCTGTTGCATGCCCACGCCGATGTCTTCAACCAGGGCATCTGGATCAACATTCAATTCATATTCTTCGGACAATTCGGTCAATTGCTTGCGGGCTTTGGCCAACGACGGGCGCAACCAAGGGCCATCTTCGGCGCCCAGCACAACATTTTCCAGAATTGTGAAATTTTCAACCAGTTTAAAGTGCTGGAACACCATCCCGATACCGGCGGCAATCGCGGCCTGACTGTCTGGAATTTGAACTTGTTTGCCACCAATGTAAATTTCGCCTTTATCAGCTTTGTAAAAACCGTAAAGGATTGACATCAAGGTGGATTTTCCAGCCCCGTTTTCCCCGATGATACCGTGAATGGTACCGCGTGAAACGTTGATGGAAATATCTTTGTTGGCCTGTACTGGCCCGAATGCCTTGGAAATCCCGACCAATTCAATGGCAGGGGCTGCAACGGCTGGGGCGGCCGATGAAGGCCGCCCCTGTTGTTCTTTGCCAGTCATGCTTAGAAGTTCAAAGCAGGGCAGCTGTCATCATCGGTATAGTTATGAACTGAAAGCTCACCCGCGATGATTTGTGCTTTAGCAGCTTCAACAGCGGCTTGCATTTCGGCAGAAACCAATGACGCGTTATTTTCGTCCATGGCGAAATCTACACCACCATCAGCAAGGCTTAGGCTTTGGAAACCACCTTTAGCATCGTCGCCCGCACTCAACACTGCATAAACCGCGTTATCAACACGCTTCAACATAGAGGTCAGAACTTTGCCTGGGTGCATTGGGTTTTGGTTGCTATCAACACCGATTGAAAGGATGCCTTCGTCAGCAGCAGTTTGCAAAACACCGATGCCTGTACCACCGGCGGCAGCATAAACAACATCAGAACCTTGTGCGATTTGTGCGCGTGTTAGTTCAGAACCTTTTACCGGGTCATTCCACGCTGTTGGTGTTGTACCGGTCATGTTAGAAACAACATTGATATCACCGCTTACAGCTTTTGCACCTTGTGCATAACCACATGCAAAGCGACGGATAAGTGGAATATCCATACCACCGATGAATGAAACGGTGTTGGACTCAGACGCCATCGCAGCCATCATGCCTACAAGGTAAGAACCTTCGTGCTCTGCGAATGAAACGATTAGAACGTTTGGCGCGTCTGGCACATAACCATCGATTGTCACGAACGTTGTGTCAGGGAAATCGGCAGCAACCGTACCCAAAGCAGAAGACATTGCAAAACCAGTTGTTACAACTGGGTTAAAGCCGGCTTCAGCAAAACGACGGATCGCTTGCTCACGCTGCGCTTCGGATTGCAATTCGATGTCACGGAATGTGCCACCTGTTTCGTCAGCCCAACGTTGTGCACCGTTAAACGCAGATTCGTTGAATGATTTGTCAAATTTTCCGCCAAGATCATAGATCACGGCAGGTTCGGCCACGGAAACCGTAGCGCTAAGTGCTAGCGTCGCCGCTGCACCAAGAATTTTTGTCATAAGGGTCATAAGGACTCTCCCAGGTTGATTATCAGCACAGGTTTGCAGTTAGCATTCCTGCGAGCAGATCTTTGGTGATCACCTTGAATTAGGACTCGCGGTCACTAATTCGTCAACCCGTTTTTGTAAATTTGACCATTTGATCCACAGTTTATTGCCCAAAACCCAGCGTCAACTAGCAGAAGTGCAATCTAAAGACGTTTTTCCATAACCAAAGCATCAATGCGTCGCCCGTCTGGGTGACTGTAGTATCGCTTTCTCAACCCGACCTCGTCGTAACCATTCACCCTATATAATGCGATTGCGGCGGCATTATCTGCGGCGACCTCTAAAAAGACTTTGGAAACAGCCCGCTTTAAACAGCTCTGATGAAATTCTGCGATCAAACGGGCGGCAATTCCCTGTCGGCGACATTCTGGATCAACAGCCAGAGTAAGAATTTCTGCCTGATCAAGAACGTTCTGCGCCAATAGAAAACCCGCCGAATGCTCAACCATAAAGACCGTGTCTTGGGTTAAAAAACTCTCAAACGCCGCCGCATTCCATGGGGCCGGCGCGATAAAACAACGGGCATGCAACTGGGCAAGGTTCTCGGGTGTCACAAAATTACCGGCGGTGGATCTGACGGCGGCAACGCATCTGGTGCCCTAAGGTACAATGGCGCTGGACGTGTTGGTTGTTTGTCCCATCGCATCGCGGCAATTCTGCCAACCGCCGAGGCGGGTGCATATTTCGCTGGTGCCACCGTCCCATTCAGTTTTTCTGCCATCACGTCGGCCATGGGCCCAATACATGTTAAACCGTCAATTGGATCAAGTGACAAATCAGTCAAATCTGACATCTGTGCGGGAATTTCGTAGGGGGTTTCAAAACCTTGAAAATAAACGGCGTTTCGCCGTGCATCAAAGGCTGTGATGACTGGACCGTCGCTTCCAAAGGCAGCCGCCTCAAGCAAGGAAACCCCAACAGCAGGGATACCAAGCGAAAGTGCCAACCCGCGTGCTGCTGACACAGAAATTCGAACTCCCGTAAAATTTCCTGGCCCCGTGCCAACGCCCAGCGCGGACAAATCTTGGAAATTCACGCCAGCGTCTTTCAATACAGATTCTAAAATTGGGAAAAGCGATTCCGCTTGCCCTTTGGCCATGTCCTCATGAACGGCCCCAATGACCTCGCCGCCCGACAGCAAAGCGGCCGCGCAATGCGCGGCCGATGTATCAAACGCCAATATTAACGGCTTAGGCGGCAACCGGACGCACCTCAACCACTTCGGGGATATAGTGACGCAACAGGTTTTCAATGCCCATTTTCAACGTCAATGTCGATGAAGGGCAACCAGCGCAGGCACCCTGCATATGCAAATAAACGATGCCACGATCAAAGCCATGGAAAGTGATGTCGCCACCATCTTGGGCAACTGCCGGACGAACACGCGTATCAAGCAATTCTTTGATCTGGCCAACGATTTCTTTGTCTTCCTCGTTAGCAGCCTCTGCATGAGCGGGCGCAGTATTTTCACCGGACAAAACGGGTTGTCCAGATTGAAAATGCTCCATTATCGCGCCCAAAATGGCCGGTTTAATGTGATCCCATTCGCTGTTTTCCGCCTTTGTCACAGTGACAAAATCATTCCCAAAAAACACGCCTGCAATACCTTGAATGCCAAAAATACGTGTGGCCAAAGGTGATTGATCAGCTGTTTCCGCCGATGGAAAATCCGCCGTGCCAGTTTCCAAAACGGTTTGGCCCGGTAAAAATTTCAACGTGGCCGGATTGGGTGTAGATTCTGTTTGAATGAACATTTGTATACGTCCTTAATGCTTGGATTACGGATATGAGGCTTGCCGCGAAAAATGTCAATGAATTGGAATGGTTCTAAATTGGTATGTCACAATTGATCCATGTCTGGTCAGACGCATAACTAAGGTATAAGAGATCGGTAATCATCGTCGATACTTGGCAAAACAAGTTTTCGCCGACACACGTTTTTTTTCTGCAGGAGAATGCAATGCTTGATCAAACAACGGACCTTGCGAGCCAACTAAAAGACCCTTCCCTTTTGGTTACCAAAGGATTGGTAAACGGTGAATGGGTTGATGGTGAAGATGGTAAAACCTTTGCCGTAACGAACCCTGCGCGCGGTGATGTAATTGCAGAAATGGCAGACCTTTCCCGCGCCCAAGCGAATGAAGCAATCGCCGCCGCAGCTGTTGCACAAAAGAAATGGGCCGCACGTACCGCCAAAGAACGCGCCGTAATTCTGCGTAAATGGTATGATTTGATGATTGAAAACGCCGATGATTTGGCAATGATCCTAACGGCTGAAATGGGCAAACCATTGGCCGAGGCCAAAGGCGAGATCATTTATTCAGCGTCTTTCATCGAATGGTTCGGCGAAGAGGCCAAGCGCGTTTATGGTGAAACTATTCCAGGTCACCAAGGTGACAAACGCATCACTGTGATTAAGCAACCGATCGGTGTTGCTGCATCGATCACACCTTGGAATTTCCCATCCGCCATGATCGGTCGCAAAGCGGCACCAGCAATTGCTGCTGGTTGTGCTTTTGTTGCGCGCCCTGCTGCAGAAACACCGTTGTCGGCAACTGCCATGGCCCTGCTTGGTGAACGTGCCGGATTGCCAAAAGGTGTTAACACCGTCATCACATCATCGCGCTCATCCGAGATCGGCAAAGAGTTCTGCGAAAACCCAGTGGTACGCAAACTAACATTCACAGGCTCAACCGAAGTTGGCCGCATTTTGCTAAAGCAAGCAGCCGATCAAATCATGAAATGTTCCATGGAATTGGGTGGCAATGCGCCGTTCATCGTGTTTGACGATGCCGATCTAGATGCCGCTGTTGAGGGCGCGATGATCTGTAAATTCCGCAACAACGGCCAAACTTGTGTCTGCGCCAACCGCATTTATGTGCAGGCGGGCGTTTATGAAGAGTTCTCCAAAAAGCTGGCCGCTGCAGTTGAAAAACTGTCTATCGGTGACGGCCTGGTGGATGGTGTTACAACCGGTCCTTTGATCAACAATGACGCCGTTTTAAAGGTTGAAGAACACCTTGAAGACGCGCTTGCCAAAGGCGGTCGTGTTTTGACAGGCGGCAAAGCACACGCATTGGGCGGCACATTCTATGAGCCGACAATCGTCGCCGACGTCACCCAAGAAATGATGGTCGCACAAGACGAAACGTTTGGCCCACTTGCGCCGTTGTTCAAGTTTGACGATGAAGACGAAGTTATCGAAATGGCAAACGACACGATCTTTGGCCTTGCGTCATACTTCTATGCCAAAGACCTAAGCCGCGTTTACAAAGTCGCCGAGGCGCTAGAATACGGCATGGTTGGCATCAACACTGGTCTAATTTCAACCGAGGTTGCACCTTTCGGTGGTGTGAAACAATCCGGCCTTGGCCGCGAAGGATCGCACCACGGCATCGAGGATTATCTTGAAATGAAATACCTCTGCATGTCGGTCTAATCCAACATGACCACTGGCCACATTTTCATCGCACAATCACTGGACGGGTTTATTGCCCGTCCGGATCATGGGCTTGATTGGCTAATGAAATTTCAAGTTGAGGATGACGATAACGGTTATGGCGATTTCATTTCCTCAATGGACTGCATCGTTATGGGTCGGGGTTCGTTTTTGAATGTTTTGTCTTTTGGGGAATGGCCGTATGAGTTGCCAGTTATTGTGCTTAGCAACACACTTTCCCAAAATGATATCCCAGAAAACATCGCCGACAAGGTCATCTTATCGCAGCTTTCTCCACCTGAATTGATGGGTATGTTGACTGATCTAGGTTGGAATCGCGCCTACATTGACGGTGGTCAGGTCATCCAATCCTTTTTGCGCGACGATCTGATTGACGACATGGTCCTGACGCAAATTCCAATTCTAATCGGCAAGGGCATTCGCCTATTTGGTGAACTTGATCGCGACGTCGATCTTTTGCATATGGACACCAGTTCAGCCCCTTCAGGGTTGGTTTCCAGCTTTTATAAAGTCGTCAAAAAACCGCTGGTTTTAACAAACTAGGCGTTGATACCGCCAAATTTAGTTCGCCACGTTGGCAAGTGATCCCCTTGTTGAACGCTTGCCTCAAAAACGCCGCGTGCTATGGCCCTAGCAAGGCACAGGGACGCTGCGTGCCCAAGTTCAAGTTGCAGGTCTAAATCCGCCTCAACCCCTTGGCCGTTCGCCGCTGCAAAGACCAAATCTCCGTCCATCGGCGTGTGACTTGGCCAAAGTGCACGCGCCATGCCGTCGTGGGCCGAAACCGCCATTCTTGTGGCTTGGGCTTGGTTCAAACTGGCGTCGGTTGCGACAATCGCGATTGTCGTATTTTGCGCCATACCCTTTCGCGGCGGCATTTGATTGGGTGAATAATCCGATGCCACGCCCTGTCCGCCATATTCATTATCCATTTCAAAAGGCGCTGCCCAAAAATGTGGCCCGCCATTTACCACAGCTGAACCCAGCGCATTAACCGCCACCAGCGCACCAACGGTAATACCACTTTCCAACACTATCGAAGCGGACCCCAAACCACCTTTCAAATCAGCGGTCGTAGCACCGGTTCCTGCGCCGTTAGTGCCCAGTTCAAATGATACATCCGCCGCGCCAAGTGCCTGTGCACCCAGTTTAGAATATGGATTTTCGTGCCAGTTTTTATTGCCACCATTCAACAGATCAAACAAAATGGCCGCAGGTACCACCGGCACCTTTTGCCCACCCACATCAAATCCGCGCCCTAGTGAACGTAATTGATCCGCCACGCCTGAAGCCGCGGACAAACCAAGCGCAGAGCCACCAGATAAAACCAAGGCATCCACTTCTTGCACAATTTTGTCAGGCGCCAGCAAATCTGTTTCCCGCGTGCCCGGCGCCCCACCCATTACGTGAACGCCCGCTGTAAATTTGTTGACAGCTGTCAACACAGTTACCCCAGTGTTAACGTAGATATCTGTGGCATTGCCCACCAAAAAGCCTGGAACATCCGTGATTAAATTACGCGGACCAGTTTTCATTTCTTGCACAGGGCATTCCTTTCGCAACCATCCTTGAAACCTTTCATGAAAAACGCGCGGGGCAAAGGTTTTTTCTTGATTGAGAAAGCCAGTCACAGTAATCAGCGTTCAAGCATAGGCGATGGCGTCGCCGATGGTACGATCCATGCTTACACCCGTCCTGAACGCCGGGACCTCTTTTTTTACGAAGGAGGTCAAAATGACTCTCGAAACCCAACTAAACAACCGCCCTGAATTCATGCGTTTTCACAATGGTGAAAAAGCGGCTTTGCCGTTTGACACCGCCGAATATGAGGTGCGCCTTGAAAAATTGCGCATCATGATGCGGATATTGAACCTCGATGCCGCGGTTCTGACTTCCATGCATAATGTCGCTTATTATTCTGGTTTTTTGTACTGTGCCTTTGGTCGCCCTTATGCTTGCGTTGTAACGCAAACTGATTGTGTGACAATTTCTGCGGGCATTGATGCTGGCCAACCTTGGCGTCGTTCCGTACACGACAACATCACATACACAGATTGGAAACGCGACAATTATTGGCGTGCTGTTCGTTCTGTAACTGGTGTTAACCGTGCCATCGGTGTTGAGGGTGATCACCTAAGCTTGATGCAATCCGACAAATTGGCCGCCTACTTGGAACCATCAAACGTCATCGACATTGCACCAGATACAATGTTGCAACGCATGCATAAATCCGAGGCCGAGATCAAATTGATCCGCGCAGGTGCACTTGCCGCTGACGTTGGTGGATATGCCATCAAGGATGCCGTCAAAATTGGTGCCACAGAAATCGAAATCGCCATGGCTGGCCGCGACGCAATGGAAGCGCATATTGCCAAAACTTTCCCCGACGCAGAATACCGCGATACTTGGGTTTGGTTTCAATCCGGCCTGAATACTGACGGTGCGCACAACCCTGTGACAAGCCGCGCCCTTCAGCACGGTGATATCTTGTCCTTGAACACTTTCCCGATGATTTCCGGTTATTACACAGCCCTAGAACGGACAATGTTTGTGGGTGAAGTTGATGACGCTTCGGCTAAAATTTGGGATGCCAATGTTGGTGCACACGAGTTGGGTATTTCATTGATCAAGCCGGGTGCAACTTGTTCAGGTATCACACATGGCGTGAACGAGTTCTTTGCCGAACGCGATCTTTTGCAATATCGCAGCTTTGGTTACGGCCACTCTTTTGGTGTTCTTTCGCATTACTATGGTCGTGAGGCTGGTTTGGAACTGCGCGAAGATATCGACACGAAATTAGAGCCAGGCATGGTGATTTCTATGGAGCCAATGTTGACCATTCCAGACGGCCAGCCCGGTGCTGGCGGATATCGCGAGCATGATATTTTGGTTGTCACCGAAGATGGCGCAGAAAATATCACAGGCTATCCATACGGGTCTGATTTCAACGTTATCGGTTAAACTATTGCCTTGCCCCGTTTTCGGACGGGGCAAGGTAAATCATTAAAAAAGACAGTGACGTTTGTTTGTAAATTCGGTTAACATCCCCATATAAAGTATATCTTTTCATAACCCGAGGAACAAATGGCCGATTTTGATAGTCAGATTAAACAATCCCAAGCAGAAGTTTTAAAAACCCAAACGCAAATTAGTGAACTGACAGCCAAGATCGAAAGTGCACGTGTAGACATTGCCAAGGGCAAGTCGATCGACATCGAAAATGCCAGCCTTGAAGACGTTCATGCACATACAGAATCAATGAACGCGAATATTGCGGAATTGATCATGGGATTGGATGACGTAACATCAGGATTTTCCGAGGATTTTAACGGGCTTCGCAACAAAACGGGTTGGGAAAACTTCGTTGGAATTTTTGCAGGTGCCAAGTCTGAGTCAATGCGTGCAGAACGCCTGCGTTCAGCGTCGATTGATGACAAGTTGCAGGATCTTATCGCGAAATCTGACACCATTGTTACCCTTTTGCAGGGTCAGTTGACGATGCTGAATGATCAAAAAACCAAAGTTGAGGTTAATCTGACCGAAACCTTGGATGATCGCGAAGTAACAGTTTCAACACTTGAAAACCTCAAGGCCGAAATCATGGCGATGGATCCTAAAATCATCGCACTTGAGGGTAAAATTTCGGTTGAACAAGACGCAGCGGCGCGGACCAAGCTGGAAACGGAATTGGCGGCTTTGAACCAAAAATTCAACGAGTTGGCCCAAGCTGAACAGGTTCAAATTGCAAAATCACAAACCCTAGAGCGTTACATTGAAAAAGGTAAAACCTGGGTTGATTCATTGCAAAACCAAGCAGCAACACAAATGGTTTTGATCAACAAACTGGAAACTGACACCAAACAGCGTGTGGTTCTGTATGATGCATTAACCAAATCTTTGAAAACGGCGCAGCAACAAGAAGTTGCCCACCAGATCAATGAAATTGGTGTTGAAACAGACAAATCCGCCCAAGAAGCGATGGCGGCAATTGGCACGGCGACGAATTCTCGTATGGCTGAAATGATGGAAAAACACGAAGATCACATGGTCTTTGCCCGCGAAGTTTTGGAACAAAAAGCCAAGGCGGATGAGCGTTTCATGCGACGCTTTGAGAAGATCGTCGAGAAGCACGACAAAAACATCTACGGCGCCTAAATGCCAGACGTCAAAGAACTTACCGTCGATTATGCGGCGCTGACCGATGGGTTGGCCGCTAGGCGTTATTTTGCAAAGTTCCGTAGCATTTCGGATCACCTTTTGCGTGTTAGCGACGAGATGGTCAAAGATGGTGCCCTTAATGATTTGGATGCGGGTATCATTGCGTCCTATGTCGAACGTTTGGCCAATACATTTCAGGCGTTGGGGCATAAATATTTGCTAACGGGCCGTGATACAGGCAAGTTCTTTGGCTCGCTTTCAATGGATCGTGTTGAAAGTGGCTTTCCTGTGCATCGCGAAATCCTAACCATGGCGAATGATGCGCAACAAGCGGCGCGCCATTTGGCGGGCCTGCCTTCGGTTGAAAAATTAAAGGACGATATGATCCGGCAAATTGTTGGTGATTTGACACCCCCAACAAAGCTGCAATTCGCCATGTCTCAGCGGCTTTATTATGAGGCCCTTCAAGACAAGGATTTGTTTTGGGTTCAGAACGATCCCGAGGCCTTGTGGCAAGAAAATACTGATCGACGGACTTATGTTGTGCATTGGGCGGTTTATGACAGCCAAACCAACCTGCCAACAATCTATTTGATGGATGTCGAGGACAGCGGGCGCGGCCCCCTGCCCCGTGATGAACGACGCTGGCCCGAGGTACAAAACCATCTGATTGCGCAGTCGCTTGCTGGGCTTAAGGTTTTGACAATCGCCAAGGGTTTTGACGAAGATTTTGATGATCTTCACCCAAAGCGTTTGCGCCGCATTCACGTCGGTCCAATGTATTCAAACGCATTCACCAAACAAACGGGTCCCCTACGCGAGGTTCTGGCCGAGGCAAATTCACCTGTTGGCGAAGATTGGGCGATGGCATGGACGATTGAGGATTTGTTATCTGAATCTGTAAAATCAGAAAAATCAGGGTGGTTTTCCACCGTTGAACGAGAAGTTTACGCATTAGATCCCTTTGCGGGCCGTGGCGCTGACACAGGCGCCAGCAGCATCAGCCGCTCGTTGATTATGCCAGAACGCCCCTATCAAGTTTTGGCCGAAAAGAACCCCGCCGGTTTCGGCCAAATTCGCAAATTTGTAGTCAGCCCCAAAGGCCGCGTCATTAGTCATAGATAGGCCCAATGGGCCACAAAAGGAGCCGCTTAGATGAGCACTGTGCTTGATCAAATGGAATTATCCGAAGAACAAATATTGAAACACTTCGCAGCCGCGAATACGAACCTTATGGGTTTTGATCACACACCGCGCGTTGGCACACCAACAGCCGCCGCCCCACAAGGTGAAAAATCCAGTGGTATTCCCACGCGTCGCCGCTTTCGATCCACCACACCCGGATTGGTGACACGATCAACATCTCGCCCAGACGGGGTACATTTGATCGACCGTATCAAGGGGGCGGATGCAGATGATCCCATCACCTCGCCCCTTCAGGCGACCGCTTTGCATGGCCTTCGCCGGGCCATGGCCATCGCCTTGGCCCTAGGTGAAAGTTTTGAGGAACAAACTGGTCTTGATGCCCTGAAACGTGAAAACCTAGCCGGTGCCTTGAGCGACGCGAAAAAGGCAGAATTCACCGAGCTTTTGACCGCCGAGGCATTGGCCGTTGCTTATAGTTTTGCCAATGGTCTGGCATTCTTGATGTCACAACACACCACCGAAAAAACGGTGGAAATTGGTGCAGTGGAAGAAGTTTTAACCGACAACGCCCAATTAGCCTTGCACGGTGCCTTGTGGGAACTGGATCAAAAAATCGCCGCCCACGCACCTGATGATGTCAGCCTCATTGCAACGCTTGCCGCATTTGCCGAACAGTTGATGGAAAAATTGGCACTGCGGGCGCAAACCGCCAGCCGACTGGAACCTTTCACCAGCGTTTCTTATCGCGTTGAGGCCGATGATTTCACGTTGAATGGGTTTACGCCCGCCAGCCGTGGTCGTGGCAGCAAATTGACCATGACGTTCAAAAAACCACATGAAGTTGTGGGCAATCACATCGCCAAATATCAATCCATGAAACTGGCCAAAATGCTGATGGCCTATGATTTTGAACGCAAGCTGAATCCCTTTGCCGAACTTGGTGGTTTCATCTTTACGTTCATGGGTGACGGCAAGCCGGGTACGGGTAAAACCACGCTTATTCAAATGATGGCCGGTCTAATTTCGGGATACTGTGAAACAGCAGGCTATGCGTTTCGCTATCAAAATCTATCGACAGACAACATTGACAGTTATCAGGGCAAGTCGGGCCAGAACGCCAAGGCATTTATCAACAACATCATCGATCCCAATGTCATTGGCTTTGGTACGATTGACGACATTGATCAACTGGCTGGCAAACGCGGGGATCGTCAATCCAGCGCGGGTCAGTTGGAAATCACCGCCGTTTTGATGGAAAGCTTTGCTGGCGCGAACACCGTTGTGCGCGGCAATTGCACGTTTGGGATGTTCTCAAATTATCCTGAAAACGTCGATGATGCCTTGCGCCAACGTGCTGGCGCGCGCTTCTTGGTGGATGGGCCGATCACGCGCGAGGATTACATTGATATTTTGTCTTTGCTAATGGGCAAAAACCACGACATCCCCACGGGCGATCACAAATTGTTTGAGGCCCAAGAGATCAAGCGCGCCGTCGCTGCCAGCTTTGAAGGGCATTCGCGCCCCCACGAGGAAGGCTTGGCCAATGTTTTTGATCGTGTGTCTGGTGAGATTGGTGATTTGGATACAATCGCAAAAATGGGCAGCTATCTGAAGGCCATACAACAAGCGGATGAACGTTTCACAGGTCGTGCAATCAAGAACATCACAGATGCCGTCAAAGTACGCGCGATGGATTTCGAGTTGCCTGATGAATGGATGGAAGAACCTGATTTGTTCCTGTTCAAACCTTATGACGCCAAGCTGGGCATGATTTCAGAACTACGCCAACCGATCACGGTGGAAATGGTTATCCAAGAAATCAACCGCTACGCAGACTCAGAGTTCCGCTATGCCGATAAATCCGATGAAGTCGCCATTGAAAACATGGTGCGTGATTTTGGGCGCAATGAAGAGGCCAAGCGGCGGTATTTGGAGAGTAAATCTTGATCCATTTGCCCCAAAGCCCCACCGTGCCTGACCTCGGGTGGGCGCCGCACCCAAATTGTGAAATAGTTTACGTTTGTATTCACGAGCAGACACGTCTTGGCATAGCATCAACAATGCGCCCTCCCTTGGGGGAGGTCAGGCGCGGTTCGGCGATGCCGAACACAAAAGTCGCCACCACCCGTGCATTGGAATGCCGCCAATGATCCGCCTCATCAAACATGGCCTGATGTATGGCAACTTATTCCCTGTCACCTCCCCCGCTTTGGTGGATCGCTATAATCGTGCGCTGAAACATCTGACGGGCAAGACCACCGAACTAACGGATTTTCATATCGATATTTCCGGCTTTTCGCCCGAGATTGGCGATGAATTAGGGGATGATCTTTATCTGAACCCCAACGGCTGTAACCGCCAATTTATCCTATTGTCGACAGATCAGAAAACCGCGCCTTTGTTGGACGCTCATTTTTCCACCAGTCGCGGTATCATGCGTCAGTTCATTACTGAAAACGAGGCACAGCTTTTCGCGTTAACCGCGCGTGACGCGGTGGCAGGCGAGTTGTTCAATTCGGTTTATTCCGTTGATAAACCTGAAAAACTGTTCAGCATTCGCCGCGTTCGCATAGAGGCGGACACAACAGGCGGCCTTGTGGCTGATGCGCGGAAACTGGATCGAATGATTGCGAACTTTCGCAACGACGCGGATGGTTGGTGGGATGACGTAAAAATTGCCAATATGATCACGTTGGCAAAAACCACAGGTGACGTGACACGCAACCCAATCGCACTTGCACGTCCACATTTTGAACAGAACAACATGTGGACCTCGCATTTTGGCGGGCTATATATTTTTCGCGATCTGGAACACCCAGCAGCCATTGCCATCAACAAAGAACAGGCAGGCGAGATGCCTATTCCGTTTACCTTTGGGCCAGATCAACGCAACGAAATCGCGCATTTCTTTGAACTAAACGATCTGGTGGAACCAATTGTCAAAACCCGCAGCACCCGCGGCGCCGACATCATTCGCCAGAAAATGGAATTCATTCTTGTGGATGTCGCGGCCAACGCGGGCGAAGATATATCAGACGCCGATGCCCATGATTTGCGGCGTGTTGCGCGACGTTTTGGGCACCAATTACCCGAAGAATTTCATCTGCTCGCTGATCTGCTTCGCTGGGCCGAAGGGGATCGTGATTTTCCCCATATCACATCAGAACACCCTGCATATTTTTACACCATCCGCGCGCAACAGGGGCCAAATACTGACCTTGTGAATATGCTACTTGCGGAACTGACACCACTTGATGTGCGCCAGCTGTTTATCTGTCATAAACAGGCATTTTATGCGGCTTATGCCGGTTGGTCAGAACCCAAAAAGACTTTTGTAGCGGATTATCTTGCACGCGCTTATGCTAGTGACAAAGCCGCTGTGCGCCACCGACTGTTTGATGAGGTTGACGTGGTCCCACCCGCGCCGCAAAAGAAAAAAGAAAAGCGCGATATAATTGATTTGGTCGGGCCATGGGGTGCGGTGCCGCGCCCACAGAAGAAACGCCGACGCTATCGGCACGATGATGATGAGGATGATGATTAATATGTTTGCTTTGGTACGCCTTGGAATAATGTTGTTGATCGGCTTAAGCATCGTTTATCTTTGCTTGTCGCTGTATTCTCGTTCGCGCCGCAAGGCGAAACTGCGCGAAGAATGGCAAGAAACAGATCAATCAGGTGATTGGTATTCCTTTAAAAAGGAAGGGTTGGAAAAATACGACCGATCCTTGCGCGCCAAGTTGATTTGGGGTGTTTATGTTGTGCCCATCACGGTGGTTACGTTTCTCGTTTATGTGACGAATTTTTGGTAAGGAACTGATATGTTTTATGTAAAATGGGGTATACGTGTCACCCTTGCTTTATTCGTGTTTGCGTTTTTGCATTACACCTTGCCACAAAACGACGTGGTGCGGGTGCTTGACGCCTATGAAAAACGTGTAGATTTCGGTGAAAATTCAATCTTTTGGGCATCACCCGACACAGGCACGCAAACGTTAGCCAATCGCGACGTGCGTTTCATCGATACGGTACAAACCAATGGGCGCGTCATGGTTTACCGCAACGAGGATACAGGATGGGGTTGGCCGCCATATTTTAAACTCGACAGTTCTAATTTGAATGCCGAAGCTAAAGAATTGGTGTCCAGCAAAGAGGCCCCAAAATGGGTCGTCATTCGTCATTATGGATGGCGCAATGAATTTTTAACGATCTATCCAAATGCCGTTTCAGTAAAAGAAGTAAGTGGCCCTGAGTATACTGCCTTTCCTTGGCTCAACACATTCATTCTGATCCTACTTGCAGTAATTGCCCTAACGATTTGGCGGCTTTGGAGGAATTTTCGCAAAGCACGGATTGATCCGGTCATCGAGGATGTAGGTGATATGATTGGCGTTGCAGATGGTCACGCCGACGCCGCGCGTGCGTCTGCACGCGGGTTCTTCGGTCGGATCGGAAGCTGGTTGGCGACGTGGCGCAAAAAACCACGTAGCTAAATCATTCGCCGTAAGGGACCCAAACGGTTTTCACTTCGCAAGCTTGCGCAAGCATGTCTTTGTCGCTGGGCGATTGTGCATTCCACGTGCGTTTGATGTTGCTGGCTGATGCGACCTCGATAGCGGCGGCCAACGATGGGTCGCCCATATTCCATACCGCATCCACCCCCATGTGTGCCGCCAAATGCGGCGCCATTTCAGCGTGATCCCCACAAAGAATATTAACGGCACCCGCAGGCACATCTGAGGTTTCAAGCACTTGGTAAAGGTCAGTGGCCGCAAGTGGATATGCACCGCTGGCAATCATTACTGACCGGTTACCCATCGCCAGATTTGCCGCCATCGGGCGAATGACACCCAACAAAGATGATTGATCGCCGCACAGCGTACCAATGATGCCAGTTGGTTCATTCATCGCCAGCGCAATGCCGCGCAATGGAACACCCGCAGCACGGCCTTCAAATTTGTCAGCCCATGCTGCGAAGGTGAATAAGCTTTCAACGCTTGCGGCGACCTCTGCCTTGGCATGGCCTGCATTCATGCCAGTCATGGCCATCAAGCGATCGACAAATTCCGCCCCCCGCGCATTAAGGTTTTCCCCGATGTAATAAAGGATTTGTGCCCGAAGGTGCCCGCTCGTTTTGGCCCAAGCTTTGGCCGCGGTTGCCGCCTCAACAGCGTTACGAATATCCTTGCGACTGCCTTGCCCAACATGGCCAATTAACTTGCCTTTGGCAGACCAGATCGGGGTGGAATAACCACTATCGGGTCGTGCTTGTTTACCACCGAAATAAAACTTGGCCGTACGGTCCAAACCACTGGGTTGAACATCTTTGGGCGCAGGCATTGGTTGTGCCGCTGCGATCGTTTTTTCGATTTTGCTAGGTTTCGTATAGGCCGCAAGACCAGCCCAGCCACCTTCGCGACCAAAACCACTTTCACGTGTACCGCCAAAACCGGCTGCTGCATCAAACAGATTGGTCGCATTCACCCAAACCACACCCGCCACAAGCTTCGGTGCAATATCTAAAGCAAGGTTAATGTTTTCAGACCAAACCGTGGCCGCCAAACCAAAGCGCGTGTTGTTCGCCAATGCCACTGCCTCATCCGGGGTGCGGAAAGTCGTGGCAACTAAAACGGGGCCAAATATTTCTTCTTGCATCAAGGGGGATGAGGTTTCGACATCGGTAATCAACGTCGGTGGATAAAAACACCCCTCAGACGGGCAATCTGTGCCGGCGTGATATACATTGCCATCAGCCGCCTGAACCATCGCATGGACACGTGCAACCTGAACAGGGTCCACCATGGCACCCACGTCGATGCATTTATCCAGTGGATCCCCAATGCGCAAACCATCCATACGTGTACGCAATTTTTCATAAAAGGTTTCGGCGATGTTTTCCTGAACCAACAACCGCGATCCTGCACAACACACTTGACCTTGATTGAACCAAATAGCATCAACCAATCCCTCAATTGCACTGTCGATATCGGCGTCGTCAAATACGATGTATGGGGATTTCCCACCTAGTTCGAGCGTTAAGGACTTTCCACTGCCCGCTGTCGCTTTGCGAATAGCGCGGCCAACATCCGTTGAACCCGTAAAGGCAATTTTGTCGATATCTTTGTGTGCTGTGATTATTTCACCAACGGCACCATCACCTGTCACGATATTGACCACACCTTTTGGCACGCCAGCCTCGTTGCAAATTTGCGCAAACAAAAGCGCCGTCAATGAGGTAAATTCCGCAGGTTTCAAGACAACTGTATTGCCCATCGCCAAAGCAGGCGCGATTTTCCATGCCAACATGAGCATAGGAAAATTCCATGGAATGATCTGTCCACACACACCAAGCGGCGCGCGGTCAGGCAGCTCTGCTGCCATCAATTGCGCCATGCCTGCGTGATAATAAAAATGGCGTGCAACCAATGGGATGTCGATGTCACGACTTTCGCGGATCGGCTTTCCATTATCCATGGTTTCCAAAACCGCAAACAAGCGACTGTGTTTTTGCATCAAACGCGCCAAGGCATACAGCACCTTTGCCCGTTCATGCCCAGTGGTTTTCGACCAAGACTTAAAGGCCGTTCGCGCGCTTTTGACGGCGGTGTTCACGTCATCCGCACTTGCTTGGCTTAGTTGCGCAAGCTCTTCACCCGTAGCGGGATTATTGCTGGCAAACCCATCGGAATGCGCCGTCATCTTACCATTAATAAAATGGCCAAAAGGCGCGTTTGCGGTAATCCATGCATGTGCTTGGCCTGCGCTTTCGAGTGCTGGGCCGTATTCCATGGATTCAAAAATTTCAGAAACACTCATCTGTTATCCCATCGCGTGGCGGTACGTCGCGGAATAGGCACCGCTGACATAGTGTTCAAGTTGACGCTCGATATCGTTCAAAAGTGACGATGCCCCAAAACGGAACATGTCGGGTTGCAACCAGCGATCACCCAATTCATCTTTGATTAGGGCAAGATAGGTTATCGCATCTTTCGCTTTGGAAATGCCCCCTGCTGGTTTGTAGCCAACGCGGAATCCTGTTTCGCTATAATAGTCGCGAATTGCGCGGATCATCGTTAGGCTTACAGGCAAAGTGGCATTCACGCTTTCTTTGCCAGTCGAGGTTTTGATAAAGTCCGCGCCCGCCATCATGCAAACCAATGACGCACGCGCCACGTTTCGAAGGGTACCAAGTTCGCCAGTGGCCAAAATCGCCTTAACATGAGCCTCGCCACAGGCTGCGCGAAATTCTGACATTTCGTCATAAAGCGCCTGCCAGTTTCCCGACAAAACATGCCGGCGCGAAATTACGATATCAATTTCAGCGGCCCCAGCGGCCACGCTTTCTTTGATTTCAGCAACCCGCAGATGGAACGGTGAAAGTCCCGCAGGAAACCCCGTAGACACGGCCGCCACAGGAATGCCCGATCCAGCCAAAGCGGCAACCGCGGTTTCAACCATTTCGTGATAAACGCAGATCGCACCTGTGTGGATTTGATCCATGCCGAGGGCCGCCAAAATATCAGCACGAACCGGATTGCGCCCTTTGGCGCACAGTCGCTGAACACGCCGCGCTGTGTCATCACCTGATAGCGTGGTTAAATCAATCAGTGTGATCGCCTTTAGCAACCATGCTGCCTGATGTTCTTTCTTGACCGATCGCCGCCCGGGCAATGTCGCACACCGGCGTTCAATCGCTGAGGTATTTGCTTGAACACGGGCAACCCAATCTAAATCAAGCGGCATACCCGGATTTCGCGGTTCTGTCGTTGTCGGCAGATGCGTTTCTGTCAAAGTTATATCTTGGGTCAGCATTTGAGGATCATTCCTTTACCATTCGGTCAAATTGCCATTTTTAGTCACCTATTACAAGTATTGCCTACGTGACAATCCTTATGAACAGCGGTAGAGCAAGTTCAACTTTAATCAGGAGAATGCTGCCCATGTCCTTTGATCGTTCTGTAAAAATCGCCCCGTCCATTTTGTCTGCTGATTTCGCAAATTTTGGTGCGGAATGTGAAGCGATTGAGGCGCAAGGCGCTGATTGGGTTCACATTGACGTCATGGATGGGCATTTCGTTCCAAACATTACCTTTGGTCCCAGCACATGTGCCGCCATTCGCCCCCACATTAAGGGTATCATGGATGTTCATTTGATGATCGCAACAGTGGACCCTTATATCGAGGCTTTTGCCAAATCTGGTGCCGACTTCATTACCGCCCACGTAGAAGCAGGGCCGCATATTCACCGCACACTACAGGCCATTCGCGGTGCTGGATGCAAAGCCGGCGTTGCGCTAAATCCTGGAACGCCCGTTAGTGCCGTTGAAAACCTTTTGGACATGGTGGATTTGGTTTGCGTGATGACGGTAAACCCTGGCTTTGGTGGGCAATCGTTTATTGAATCCCAAGTGGAAAAAACACGCGTTCTGCGTGCTATGATTGGTGATCGTCCAATTCACATCGAAATCGATGGTGGCGTTTCACCACTGACGGCGAAATCTGTTGTTGATGCAGGGGCCGACGTTTTGGTCGCCGGATCAGCCGTTTTCAAAGGTGGTTCTGTTAGTAAGCCAGAGGTATATGGCGAAAACATGCGTGCGATCCGCGCTGTTTGCTAATCTCGGTCATTCCAATGCACTAACAAGTCGCGCCCCAAAGCGTTTAAATTCCCAACGACTTGTAGTTCAAAAAGGTCCGCTGACAAAATTGATGTCAGCTTGTAAAATCGCAATGACGATTGCTGCGAGGCTTTTTCCGATTTAAACATCCTTTCCAGCGCTACACCGGCGCTGGTCAGTGAAAAACATATCTCAAGGCCACTAACCTTGGGCCATTTTTCACAAATTTGGTGCAATATTTCACTGTCTGAATAAGCCGAAAGATGCAGTTTAAGCGCCTGTTCTGAAATGGAGTCTATTCTTTCCAGCTGCATTCAACGAACTCTTTTAACTCAGTACCACTCAATATTAGACACGCGTGCCTAACTTGCGCCTAATATTCCACAAAAATTGCAAAGGATTTTATCAAACTTCCTGCGACTTTCCTTTCGTCAGATTGCAGGATTGATTAACAAAATGTAACAAAAAACGCATCGGTTTACACAAAATTAATACTCTAGGTTGCAAAAAAGTGAGCAAGGGGTCCAAATTTTCGATCTACGAGCGACGACCAAACAACGAATGACACCCCTTTTCGAAAGAATACGAGGGTGAAATGACTTTTCAAAAATTCATACAAACGGGCATCATCGGAACTTCAATTTGGTTAATATCAGCCAAATATTTATACGCCATTCCTTCGCCAGAATTAGTCATCGGTTCGGCCGCGTCTGTCGGCCAATTACTAGCACTTTTGGGTGCAACATTGGGTGGCGGTGCGGCCGCATTTCGAATGCGAAACGGCAAGAACGGCCTCAATCAAAAGGCACAAAAGAGATTTATGATTGCACTTCTTGTGTGTGCAACGCTGTTAATAGTCGCCGTTGCGGGTAACATATATCAATTCAATTCCCAGAAAAATGCGCGGTTGGCGCAATTGCAAAAAACCTTAAATCGGCCTGCAATTTCACAGGGTACTCAAATCAATGATCCTACGCTAAAAGAAACATCGCTTTTCGCCCAAACCCAAAGCCTAAACGGTATTGATGGGGCAAGTCTTGAAACATTGATGGAAACGGGGCAGTCGCCTTTACTTATCGACGTTCGGGAAAACGCTGAATCCTCAATGGGTACAATCCCTGGCGCAAGTCATATCCGGTTTCCCGATATTGATCTGAACGACCCTGTTTTTCGCGAACAGCCCGTCGTTTTATTCTGTCACAACGGCAACCGCAGTTCCGAAGTATGTGCCAATCTGGCCGCCTTGGGTATTGATTGCCGTTTTGTGGTCGGCGGTCTTGAAAAATGGATCGTCGAAGGGCGATCTTTTTCTGATCCCGCTGTCCGCGGATTGGCTGATCTAAGGGCCATTCCAGAGTATTCAGGGAAAGAAGTTCTCTTTGATACCAGCGAAATTGAGTCTTTGGTTGCCAACGATGACGTTCAGTTTCTGGACGTTCGCTATCCTAAAGAATTCGCCTTGGGGCATTTACCTGGTGCAATTAACATTCCGTTACGCGCCATGCCAACTGCAGAATTGACCAAGGCAATATTAGCCCTACCAACCGACAAGCCCCTGATTTCAGCATGTTATGATCGCCGTGGATGTTTCATCAGCCAAGTACTTGGGTATGAAATATCAAAAACCGGTCAAGATTTCATGGGTCGCTATACAGTTCCTTGGGAATACTTCATCCCAAAAACAGTAAAACCCCATATTGAGGCGTGGCTGCTTGAACAAAACAAAACAATGTGGGCACGCGCGATCGAAGCTATTGCGTCATTACTTAGAACAATCGCAGATCGTACGAATTTCTTGGTGGCCATTGTTTGCCTTGCGATTGTAACGCGTCTTGCCATTTTGCCTGTCGCGCTTAAATCTGATCGCGATCAGTTGGTTCTTCGCCGTCACAAATCAACGGTTTCTGACATCAAAAAACAGCACAAATCAGATCCGATTGCACGAAGTACAGCAACAAAGGCGTTTTACAAAAAACACGGCCTGACCCCTGGGCGGAATATGCTTGCATTGGTATTTTTACCCATAACAATGTTGGGAATTTCCGCTGTGTCTATGGCCAGCGAAGGCTATGTTGCGATTGGGTTTTCCAACTTGGGTTCCAAAGACGCCAGCTTTATCACGCCAATTCTTGCGACTGCATTTGCATGTCTTTATTTTCAGTTAACACTTGGCGGCACACGTCGCGCGGCCATCATCATTTGGGCGCTTGTCATGCCATTGATTGGGTACCTTTTTCTTGCTCTGAATGTCGCGGCAAATATCTATGTTCTATTTGCACTCGCACTTTTGTTCGTTCAACGCGCCTTTGTACTGGGGGCCGTACAAAAAATAATGGCCCCAACTTTGCACCGTATAAAATCTGCATTTTTCACGCACACAAACGACGGGGTAATTCCGCTTTCTCATCCGGAATTATTGAAAAATTGTGGCAACAAAGCCTACCATCTTGCCAAAATGCGCAAGATAAAATTACCTGTGCCCAATGGTGTGGTTCTATCTGACAACATTGCAGCCAATTATGAAAACCTTCCTGATCAACAAAAGAAAAAGATAAGCCAACGAATTGTTAAACGTCTTGGGAAAGGCCCCTTTGCTGTTCGATCCTCCGGCTCTGCCGAAGACGGAATGAACAACAGTTTCGCCGGTGTATTTGATAGCATTACAGATGTCGAACCTGCTGGGTTGAATGATGCACTTTCTGCCGTTTCAAACTCATTTGGCACTGACGCTGCGCGTTCATATGGCGAAGGTGGAAAATCAAATATTCTAATCCAGCCAATGGTCGGCGGCGAAATTTCAGGTGTTCTTTTCACAAGGGATCCAGAACACGCCAGTGCAATGTTAATTGAATATGTGAAAGGCGCTGGCGAAGGATTGGTATCTGGCCGTCTAACACCTGACATATTTAGATACGGGCGTAAGTCTAACCTGCCTTTAGGCACAAAAAGTGCGATAGATTTTGCGCCACTTATCAATTTAGGGCTGAAAATAGAACGCCTTTTTGGCCGTCCACAAGATATAGAATGGACATTTTCTGAAGGGAATTTTTCCATTGTTCAAAGCCGCGACATTACTGTGCAACCAGATATGGCCGCAGATCCAGTTCGGCAAGAATGGGAGCGGATCATCAATCTTGCGAATCCTATTTCAAAAACCACTGATCAGGTAATTTTCAAACAAGATGAAATGGCCGAAGTTCTGCCCACGCCCCTTCCGCTTTCACTGGCAATAATGCAGCGGCTTTGGAGACCCGGAAATAGCGTTAATATCGCCTGTCATAGATTGGGTTTAAATTACCGCCCCTCAAGGGATGACAGTTCACATCTGACTACGTTAATGGGCCGACTTTATTCGATTGAAAATCTTAAGGCCAAAACTGCGGTGAAAATGACACGCCGCGCGCAAAGATCACTTGATCGAGATCCATTGGCCGTTCATCGCGCCCATTTTGAAAAATTCTTACAACCTTTTGAGAAAAAGGTTTCAATGCTTGCAACTATTGATTTTTCGAAAATGCCAAAACACGCGTTGTTGGATCAAATATTTGAAATGATCGCTGAGTTCACGACAGACGTTCATAGTGAAATCGAAACGATTAATATCGCAGCACAATATTTCACAGACCGTGCGCTCGAGAATTGTTCCGCACAGAGGTATGATGCAAACGACGCTTTGGGTGGGGCTAATGCCTCTCCTTTTGCACCATTTTTCAAACAACAAGGACATCTGAATTCGCATTCAGACAGGCCACTATTTGCCCTGAAATTTGGCCACCGAGCGACTTTCGACTATGAAATTTCTTATCCTCGCTATGATGAAAACTCAGAGGATTTTGATGCAGCATTTTTATTGGCTATTTCTGGCAAAGAAGTATTCGCGCAACAAGAAAAACATACTTTGCCTGATCTAAGAAACACAATTGATTATGCCGTTCGGTATCAATCTCTAAAGGAAACCGCAAAACATCGTTCGTTGCTGTATTTTTCACAAATCCGGCGCGCAATAAAGTGTTTTGATGAAAAACTAGGATTTAATGATGGCTGTTTTTACCTAACACCTAATGAATTGTCGCAAACTCTTTTCGATCGAAAAAAATGCAGCAACTTTCAATTCGACGTCGCGAGGAACGAAAGGCTTTGTTGACTGAAAACCCCTTACCATCATCTCTTTCATTGGAAAAAATAGAAGTCGCCGAAGTACTAAGAAATTCAACAGGCCTAAATGATGACACCGTCAAACTTAAATGTGTTGCCGGAAACGCCGCAATCGAAGGCGACGTTTATGTCGTTTCCCCCACGCAGTGCGAAACTGGAGGGAAACTTGACGGTTTTCGCAATGGGCAAATCCTGGTTTGCCGCTTTATACATCCAACTTGGTTGCCTTTTGTGTTGCGTTCAGGCGGTGTTATCAGCGAGCTTGGAGGATTTCTTAGTCACATGGCAATCGTTGCTCGAGAGCGAAATATTTCAATGTTTGTGGGCGCGGCTATCTGGCAAAAATCACAAATGGACGACTATATAAAGTTGGATAAAGAGGGCATTGTGACAATCGAAAAAAATGTCGCTGACGTAAAACAAAAACTAACAGTATCTAACAAATAGGACGTTGTTTCCTCTGGCTGCCGCTTCATTGTCTCGACAGCCACTTTCGAATGGTCACAAACCGCAAGTTCAAATGTCGCTTAATATCAGCGGCTCAATGTTTATGCAGCCAAATCTCGGTTCGACCACTGAGCAATCAATTTCAAAAGTGCAGTCTTGTTTACAGGTTTAGCCAAATAATCATCCATTCCCGCGTTCAAACATGTTTCGCGATCACCTGCCATCGCGTTGGCTGTTAGCGCAATGATGGGGCAGTGATCCTTTTCCACGCTGCCTTCCAGATTTCGAATAGCCCGCGTTGCAGACAGGCCGTCCATTTCAGGCATAGATATATCCATCAAAATTAAGTCGGGTTTTTCACCCTCAAAGGCTTCAACGGCCAGCTTACCGTTGTTGGCAAACTTCAGAGTCATTTGCTCTTTTTTTAGCATCGATTTGATCACGATCTGATTGGTTCTGTTATCTTCAGCAATAAGTACGCGAAGTTTATCAATTGAAGAATTTTCATTTAGAGGTTTTGACTTCGTGCTGTCCTGCGCCTTTGGAAGGTTTTCAACAGAGGGTAGGGTCAAAGCATTGTTTATGACCTGTAAAAGTCGATCAAAAATCACTGGTTTTTGGAGCCTTTCGACAAAGAAATCTACATCAGTGATCGAAGAATCGCCCTTCCCTTGCCCAAGTTCTGCAGACGAACACAGAAGAAGTGGTACATTCCTAAATTTGGCATGTTCTTGCATCCATCTGGCAAGGGAAATCCCATCTTCTACTGGCATCTGATAATCTAAAATCGCAAGATCAAAACTTTCATTTTTTTCTAGTATTTTTCGGGCCTCGTCAGCAGAACCCGCAACCGAAATATTGTGCCCCCATTTTTCCAAACGCTCTCTGAAAATACGTTGATTGATTTCCAAATCATCAACTACAAGAATATTTCGACTTCTTATCGAATTCATTGTCAATTTTTCGCGTTTTTACTGAGGAACATTTTGCGCAATCGGTAAGGCAATTTTTAATATGAAAACGCTGCCCTTTCCAATTTCGGATTCAACAGAAATGCTGCCACCCATCAAATCAACCATGTGATTAACGATCGCAAGGCCAAGGCCGGTGCCGTCAAATTGACGGTTTTTTGCACCCTCAGCCTGCTCAAACGGCACAAAAATACTTTGAAGTTTGTTTTGCGGAATTCCAATTCCAGTGTCCTTGATTGACAATTCTAAGGCAATTTCATCGCCCGATTGTATTCCGTTTACTGCGAATTCCACACTGCCTTTTTCTGTAAATTTGATCGCGTTGCCTAGAATATTCATCAATATTTGTCGAACTCGACCCGCGTCACCGATGTAACCCTTTGGTAAGTCTTGCGAGAAATCTAATACAACCTCCAATCCTTTGTGCAATGCCTGAGCAGACATCAGAAGACTGCAATCCTGGGCTACTTGTTCCAGATAAAAGGGCGCGTTCTTTAGCGTCATTTTTCCAGCGTCGATCTTGGAATAATCCAAAATGTCATTGATTATTTCGACGAGTGCAGAACCCGAGGATTGGATTGTATTTGCGTATAAGTTTTGATCATCGCTTAAATCAGTTTCCAACATTAATTGCGCCATGCCGATGACGCCGTTCATGGGTGTTCTTATTTCGTGGCTCATATTCGCCAAAAATTCTGATTTTGCCTTGTTTGCCGCATCTGCCTTGATCATGGCGGCATTTAATTCTGCCTCTCTTTCATCGCGTTCTGTCAGCGAAAACTCCAATGCATCAACTGATGCAGAGAATGTCCAAAATTCGTCGGCCGCAAAACGCCCAAGGGTACGATGTTGGGCTATTTCCCCTTTCATCGTCGCCTCTAGCCGCGCGTGCACCAGACTTAACGGACGTAAAACCAAAACCGATGTGACCAACAGGAATAGAAGTGTCAGCATTCCAAGTGTTATGGCCGTATATAGGCTGGCTTGAAAAACCGAGGCGTCAATTGCAGCTTGGCCAGATGCCGTCGACCAAACCATCGAAATCGCGCCAAATTCCAGGCCGTCAAACTCAAGCGTTCTAGAAAAACCAGAGGTCCCGCTGTCCGCATTTTCAGATTGTGACTTATATCGTGCTAATTCTTGCCCACTATCGCTTGTCACTGAGACTTCTAGAATGGATGGAATCAAAGATGCTGATTCAGTCAACGCCGTTTCTATTAGGGGAATATCTTGAACGATGATCGCCTCAATCATCAAAGCACCGATAACCGAGGCGGTAATTTCTGCGCGTTCTTCAAATGTTTCTGCAAGCCGTTTGTTTTCCATCACCTTAACGCTTTGACCAACCACAACCAAAACCACGGCTACGATCATGAAAAGGGCTAGGAAAAATTGCATCGACAGTTTTGGATGCCGTTTATTGAAGACGCGCATTAATTATCCTCCGAAGCTGACGCTGCGTTCCATGGCACGGCGAATTAATTGATAGTCTTCGTCAGTACCAGCCACAAAACCTGTGCCAGTGATGGCGTCACGAACATCTGATGATGCCATTTCAATGAAGACGTTTTGCATTGCCGATACCGTTCGAGGGTCAAGGCTGGCGCGGTGCAACCAAGGTTTTGTTACATTGTCAAAGGTCTGTAATATTTTGATCGGAACACTCTTTTTGACCAGCTTGTTAAAAGTCGAAGATTTAAGTGCGCCCGCATCAAAAGTGCCAGCACCAACCGCGGCACCAACGGCGTCGTGCCGACCTAAATAGTCGAATTTTGAAAGATCGCTCGCCTTGATATTTTCGCCTAACAGCAAATCCTGTGCTAAATACCGCCCTATCGTTGATAGATTATCACCAAATGCAAAACTTCGACCGCGAATATCCGCAATTGAGGTAATGTCACTGTCATTGTGAACCGCGACCACACCGTTAAACACCTTCTGCCCATCTGTTGTTTCCATGGCGATGATACCGATACCTGGGGCACTGTTTTTTGCTGTAATATAAGAAGCGGGACCAAAGCGTGAAAAATCAACGCGACCTTGTACCAAATCGTCAATGCCAGCGTCATAACTGCGGGCGATTTTCATCTTTATTTTGACCGGTTCACCCATTTCTTGGGTCAACTCTTGCGCCAATAGATTCAGAAACGGCTGGAATTTCTTTACAACAGCCGTGGGTTTATCTGCGGTATACGCCCCAAAAACCAGCTGCACATCAGCCATGACAGTGGATGGCAAGAACCCAAGCATTAGAACACTGGCGCACGCACCCCGTGCGATTGGTTTAAACAATCTCGCAAGCAATTTCATTCTTATCCCTTTCTTTGTCCCTACAACGGGAAAACAATCTCAGGGGAACTTGCCGTGCGTACAATAAATATGATGTTAATTATAGCTTGGGGGCCAAGCCTTCAGGTACATCAAATACTTAAAATTAGACGTAACTGCGTTTTATTTAGCGGAGAGAATACTGTCGGCCTCGGGCAAACCAGCAAGCTTGGCCATATGCCACCCCAACACCAAATTTGATGACAAAACAGGTTTATTTATTGTTTTTTCAATCTCTGGGATCGCATCCAAAGTACGCAAATTGGTGCACGACAAAAAGAGTGCCTGACAACCTAGATCTTGGCCCAATGCCACCCCAGCATTCACAATTGACGCCGTATCAATCCGTGCAACTTTGGCCTCTTCACCTTCATTAAAACTGCCAAATACCGGTGATTGTATGCTGGATTTTTCAAGAGTTGTTCTTAGATGGATAGAAACGTCTTCTATGTAAGGGGACAAAAACCCAAGTTTTGCTATGCCAAGCTCTTTGCACGCCGCAATGAGTGCGGAAACCGGTTCTGTGACACGGCGCGCATTACATCCACTTTTGATCAATTCGTGAATGCTTGGGGCCCCAATTACCGACGTGCCGGACGTGCAACCATACCCAACGACATCCAAGGGCGCCGCTGGTGGGAACAGTGCCGCCGACGCCGTTAAATGCGATGCCATTTCACCTAATGTTTCCTCGGTTACTTCTGCTCCAGAGGGAACGCGACTTGTGTACAACGTCACCCCATCACGCGGCAAAAGACGCGATAGATCGTGTTCCAACGTTTCGTCGGTTTGCAGCGCAACAAGGCCTAGCGTTGCCCGCGTGCCGATAACATCACCAATTTCATACTCAAAACTTGTCATTTTCAGCCTATTCTTGGAATTTCAGCATCCATTCTTGGTGATAAATATTCAGCACCGGTTTCTGTTATTACTACGTTTTCTTCATGAACCATGACTTTGCCTGCGGAAACCTCAATGCCCGGTTCCAAAGTGATAACCATGCCTGCCGTCAAAACAGTTTGATCTTGGGGGATCAGTGACAAGCCTTCGGTTAACTGCATGCCCAATCCATGGCCCAAACGCCCTGCATCCCCGCCGCCTTGACCACCGGTTAAAACCCCATCCATTGCATGATACAAATCCGCCGCCGTTACACCAGGTTTGGCACATGAAAACGCCGTGTCTGATGCCTCGATTAAACGTGCGTGGGCAGATCGAACAGCATCTGAAGGCATACCAACAGAATAATTGCGATCATAATCACAAAAATATCCGTCAAGAACCACGCCTGTATCCAGCATCAATACGTCGCCAGTGGCCAAAGGTTTGGGGCCTGCGGGGGAAATAACATCACCATAACCACCTTGTTCCGCAGCACCAGAAAGGTAGGCTAAGAATTCGGCACCTTCTAGCAGGCAACTGCTTTGGAACTGCCGAAACACTTGATCAAGACCCATACCTTCGGCAGCCCATTCAGGCACCTTAGCGAAAGCACGCGCCGCAACATCACAGGATGCTTTTATTTTGGCGATTTCAGCCTGCGATTTAACCGCCCTAAGATCGGCGACAATGTCTTGATCAGAAACGAAATTACATGGTGTCAGTGATTTTAGTCGTTCGTATTCAGCCAAGGGTAAACGCAAATAACTTTCAGGGCCCATGGGTAAGCCGACGTTACCATTTTCAGCAACTTCGCACAGCGCTTCAGATAGAAGGCCAATACCTTCGTCTTCGGGATTAGGTGACAACCATGTGCGAATATCTGTGATCCACGATTGACCCATTAAAACCCCGCCAATCGCCGGGATCACAGCAATGGGGTCGCCACTTGCAGGCACAATCAAGAACCAAGGCCGCGAAGGACTTTCCCAAAACCGCGTCAAAAACCCAGTGAAATAACGTACTTCGGTTTCAGTCGTTAACAAAAGTGCCGCTAAGCCCGCCTTTGCCATGCGCGCTTGAGCCTTGGCGACTCTTTGTTGAAATTCTGCTTTTGGAAATCCGCGTTTTTGCATCATGCTGGCCCTTCTGAAAGGAAAGTTAGAACAACCGAATTTTCATCCAAACCCAATTCATTCGGTGCAATCAGGGCCGCTGCCATTCCAGCACCACCAGATGCCGATGTTTCAAGACCCGCTTTGGCAATGATTTCAACGCCACACGCGGCCTGTTCTTCTGTAATTGTCAGGAAATAATCAGCATCTCGTGCCAATCCTTTAAGCGCCACAAAGGACGGTTCTTTGCAATCCAAACGACCCATATCAGATACTGGTCCGGTGGTCGCAACGGGTTTACCCGCCCGAATACTGTCGATCAAAGCAGGGGCAAATTCAGGCTCAACAACAACAATCACTGGTGTTGTATTCCATTCTTTACGGATAAGGGCAGCCATGGCACCCGCCATGCCACCAACACCTGCTTGCAAGAAAACATGGCTTGGCGGGCAAGGCATTTGTTCAATC
>Ga0208971_1000094_pt1 | contig 62080 bp, 60 predicted proteins | sample AOAMet1_18_M0_10_2_FD_188229 | JGI IMG/M metagenome (GOLD analysis project Ga0208971, IMG submission 188229) | Ammonia-oxidizing marine microbial communities from Monterey Bay, California, USA - CAN11_18_M0_10 (SPAdes) | ecosystem: Environmental > Aquatic > Marine > Intertidal zone | place...
GCAGAGCATTTACAAGTTTGGCACCTACACCGTTCGGGCCAAAGAAGAAGAGGAAGCCAATGAGCTCAAGGCCAACGCCAAGCTCCTCGAAGAAATCGGTTGCTTCAGCCTCGTGCTCGAAAAAGTGCCTGCCGCTTTGGCCACGGCCGTCAGCGAGAGCCTGCATGTGCCCACCATTGGCATTGGCGCGGGCGCAGGGTGTGATGGCCAAGTGCTCGTGTTGCCCGATATGCTGGGCATCACCCAAGACTTTTCACCGCGCTTCTTGCGCCGGTACTTGGACATGGGTCAGCAGATGCACGACGCCATCGGGCAGTACGTCTCGGACGTTCGCGCCAAGGATTTCCCCAACGAAAACGAGCAGTACTGATGGCCGAGGGCAAAACCTTCGCCCACAAGCCCAAGGTGCCCATCGTGATGAGCACCCCAGAAAACCTGGAGGTCCTTTTTGAGGACAACCACATCATTGCGGTGAACAAGCGGTCCAGCGACATCGTCCAAGGCGACATCACCAACGACCGCACCCTCGACAATGTGATCCGGGAGTACCTGCGAATCAAATACAACAAACCCGGCGAAGCCTGGCTGGGCACCATCCACCGAATTGACCGGCCCGTCAGCGGCGTGATCCTCTATGCCAAGACGTCAAAGTGCCTGAGCCGCATGATGAAGGCGTTTAAGCACCGTGAAGTCGCCAAGACCTATTGGGCTGTGGTAAAGGGCACGCCCCCGGAAGAGCAAGGCCATGTGATCAATTGGCTTAAAAAAAACGAGGAGCGCAACAAAAGCTACGCACACGAGCGCCCCGGAGACGGGCGCAAAGAGTCAGAGCTCAAGTACTACCTGTTGGGAAAAGGCGACCATTATAACTTCATTGAAGTCCATCCCAAAACCGGACGTCACCATCAAATTCGGGTCACGATGTCCTCCATGGGATGCCCCATTAAAGGAGACATTAAATATGGATCGCGGCGCACCAACGACAACGCCTCCATCCATTTGCACGCCCGTCGCATTGAGTTCGTTCACCCTACCCGACGGGAAGTGATTCGCATCGTCGCGCCACCTCCAGAGGACAACCTGTGGGACAAGATGCTCGAATTGGACGAAAAGGTCCAGCAGAGCGGCTCAGACCCGCGTCAGGGACAGTAAATTCGCACCGAAATGGAAGCAAAAGAACACGTCAAGTGTCTGATCATTGGATCGGGCCCAGCAGGATATACAGCCGCCATCTATGCCGCACGTGCGGACATGAAGCCCGTCCTCTACCAAGGCATGCAGCCCGGTGGACAGCTGACCGAAACGACGGACGTCGACAATTTCCCCGGCTATGCCGAGGGCATCAATGGCACCGCTATGATGGTCGATCTGGAAAACCAAGCCAAGCGTTTTGAAACCGACGTTCGCAACGGCTGGGTTACCAAGGTGGACTTCAGTGGCGACAAAAAGTTGGTCGAAATCGAAGAAGGCAAACACGTGCTCAGTGCCGACTGCGTGATCATCTCGACAGGTGCATCTGCGAAGTGGCTGGGCTTGGAGAGCGAAACGAGGCTGCGTCTCAATGGTGGCGGGGTTTCGGCGTGTGCCGTTTGCGATGGCTTCTTCTATCGGGGCCAGGAGGTCGCTGTGGTGGGAGCTGGAGACAGCGCGTGCGAAGAAGCCAGCTACTTGGCCAAACTCTGCACAAAGGTGCACATGCTGGTTCGGCGCGACGAAATGCGCGCTTCCAAGGCGATGCAACACCGCGTCATGGGCATGGACAACATCGAAGTCCATTTCAATACCGAAACGGTAGACATTCTAGGCGCTGAGCAAGTGGAAGGGGTCAAGGTGATCAACAACGTCTCCCAAGAAGAAAGCACGCTCGACGTGACTGGATTTTTCTTGGCCATTGGGCACAAGCCCAACACCGACATCTTCGCAGGGCAGGTCAACCTAGACGAAGAGGGATACATCATCGCCGCCAAACCTGGCACCGCCTACACCAATGTTAAAGGCGTTTTCTGGAGTGGTGACGCGTGCGACAAAACCTACCGCCAAGCCATTACAGCCGCGGGTACCGGATGCATGGCTGCCCTCGACGCTGAGCGTTGGCTCGCAGAAAAAGGGCTTCATTGAGGTCCATTCAGAGGTGGATGACAGGAGTGCTCGCAATGTGCACTTTCTGTCATTGTAGTGAACCACAGGCACAATCATCGGCCTCTGTCGCGGCTGCCCATGGCCCCTTCACCTCTGCTTCCGAAACGGGCGCCGCTGTGCCAGATTCAATCCCCGCGTTTTCACGTCAGGAGCTGCTCGGGAAATTCAACCCAGCCGAGCACGAAGGATTCGAACGGATCCCAGACGCCTTGACCGACAAAGACAACATCTATCTGCGCAGCGAAGTACTCGAGGCCTACCGCCAGATGAAGGCCGCAGCCGATCAATCCGGCATCCAACTGATCATACGAAGCGCCACGCGCAACTTCGATTACCAACGCGGCATATGGGAGCGCAAATGGAAACGCCCGCAATACATGGGCTGGCAGGCCATTGACAAAGCCCGAGACATCCTCACCTACAGCGCCATGCCGGGTGCCTCTCGTCACCATTGGGGCACTGACATTGACCTGAACAGCTTCGAAAACGACTGGTTTGACCAAGGCGATGGTGCAGAGGTGTACGCGTGGCTTTCAGCACATGCGAACCAATTCGGATTCCACCAGGTCTACGACGACAAGTCTTCAGGCCGCACAGGCTATGAATTGGAACGATGGCACTGGTCCTATCTGCCCACGGCAGGCCCCATGTTGGCAGCCTACAACCGAAGCATTGACACTCCAGACTTGACCCACTCACCATTTAGTGGGGCGGCAACAGCAGACAGCTTGAACATCCTTGTTCAGTTTGTCAATGGCATCGTTCTTCCGGAAAACTAGAGCAATACCGCGCGGTATGCCTCCACATAGGCACGGCCCACCGCCGCGGTCGTAAATCGCTCTTGAGCATACCCCGCGATGGCCGCGCCACTGGGCATTTTGCCAGATTCCTTGAGTCCACACCAATGAACCAAGGCTTGCGCCAGACCCTGCTGATCGCCCGCATTCAATAGGGCACCCAATTCAGGATGCACCCCAAGGTGCTCGCCTACCCCACCCACATCTGTCGCCAGGGCGGGCAAACCCGTCATCCAAGCTTCCAACAAGACACACGGCAGGTTTTCGTAACGGCTAAACAGCACAAATACATCTGCTGCATGCATGGCCTGTACGACTTCAGGAACACCCGCAGGTCCCAAGAACCGGAGGCGCTTATTCAGCCCCAACGAACCGGCCAAACTGCGGTAATCCGCAATGCTGTCAGCACCTTCCCCTGCTCCACCGATGCAATCCATGACCAGGTCGGCCCCGCTTTGAACGGCCTCCGCAAAAGCCCTGATCATGCCACTGATGTCCTTGTGCGCATCCACCATTGAACTGACGTGCAACAACCTCAGAGGGCCGTCAGATCCCCGGGGTTTTGATGGCAAGACGAATCTGCCATCAACGGTGTTTGGAATTACCCTCTGCGCTGTACCCGGCGCATACTGTGCCATCGCACTACCAAGGTGTTTCGAAACTGGCAGATGCATGGAGGCAGCCTGCAATACCCTCCTCACGGCACGCTCTTCTTTGGCGCGAAAAGACCGCCCATGTTCATCGTGGTATGCTGTCCAGTGTTCCGACACCACAAGCGGGACTTGCCACAGTTCTGCAGCCCTCATGGCAGGAAGCGCAGCATCGGCAGCGATGTGCAGGTGCACCAAATCCGGCATGTAGCCCTCTACCCGGAGTTCATCGATGAGCCCCATGTAAGCCCGTTCTGTTCGCCATCGCCGCGGAGCCCTGTCCTTGACATAAACCATCCTCGTATCTGGCCCATTCGAGCCCACATTGCTGTCGCCAGAAGCTTGGCTTACACGCACTGCTGCAGGTGCCGGCCACGCGTGCAACACCGTCCCCTTTACTTCGGGAGGGATAGCTTCAATGTGTCGGCGTACAAAGTTCCCCAACTGGGAATGCACCTTGTTCGGGTGCCAACTGGCCAAATGAAGCACGCGCATGCTGCAAGATGGGTCCAATTTTCACGGCCCACCAATTCGTAAACGGCGCGGTCTTATACTCATTTAGTCCCATATTTATACTCAAGAACCAAACCAATCTAATCGTGCGTAAAGTCTATCTTTCGTGTGTGGCCTTAGTGCACCTACTCTCTACCGAGGTAGGTGCACAACAGTCCTTGGGTCTGCCTTCCAATCTGCAGCAATACGCCGCAACTTCACTGCCGAACACATCGGATTACCACCTTGAAATTGACACCGTTAATTTCGACATAGGAATACTAACAGACAGTGACTTAACTGGATACAGCACCTACAGGGTATTTGTGGTCACCGCCTCCTCACAGGATCAGTTATCTGCCGTGTACGGCAACATCAACGAACCCAGTTTACTGGTGAGTTCAGGGGACATATTCCAGTCTTCACCCCTCGGCGAAGTCACACCTGAGGGCATCATACCCGCCCTATGGAACACCTTCCCAAGCAATCAGTTCGACAGTTTTATAACCATCGGAATTGAAGAGCCCCCTAGCAGCTCAAACGGTGAAGGCGACATCAACATCATAGAGTCCACCTCAAACCCTTGGACTGAAGGATTCGAACCAGAGTCTGGCGAAATGGGGACAGGGATCGTCATGAACGACATCACCGGAGGCAGTTGGTTTACCCTGCCCAATTTCAACAATGGTATTGCTGGTGAAAGCGAGCGCATCCTCGTCGCCCAAATCACCACAAACGGCAGCCTGAGCGGCAACCTACACGTACAAGTGTTCCTGGGCGGCGACAACATCAATGGCACAGTCTACCTCAATCTGCCGATGCCGATTGGCGGCTGCCTTGACCCTTCGGCGTGCAACTGGGATCCTGATGCGACAGCATCAAACGGCCTCTGCACTTATGCAGAAAACGGATTGGATTGCAACGGCCTCTGCCTGTCCGACCAAGACGGCGACGGGGTGTGCGACAGCGATGAAATCTTAGGCTGCACCTACGAAGTCGCCTGCAACTTCAATCCCAACGCCAGCGACGAAGACGGCTCTTGCATTTTTGCAACCCCTGGCACCGATTGCAGCGGCAGCTGTATCGTTGACCAAGACAATGATGGCATCTGTGACGAAGCGGATCCTTGCATTGGAGTGGTTGACGCCTGCGGCGTATGCAACGGTGCTGGGCCGATTTTGGATTGCGGCTGTGCACCCCTTCCACTTGGCGATTGCGACTGCAATGGCAACCAACTTGACGCTCTGGGAACCTGCGGAGGCAGCTGTGCAGCAGACGTAGATCAAGACGGCGTTTGCGACGACCTAGAAGTGAATGGCTGCACAGAACCATCGGCCTGCAATTTCTCGCCCGATGCCACTGAAGAAGACGGGAGCTGCTCCTACTCCAACCCAGGCTACGACTGCGCAGGCTCCTGTTTAAATGACACCGATGGCGACGGAGTTTGCGACCCCTTTGAAACTCCAGGCTGCAACGATTCCAGCGCCTGCAACTATGATCCATCCGCCACAGATGACGATGGATCCTGCCTCGTCCCTGGTGAATGCAGCACCTGTGACGGTGCGGTTCTCCTCACATTTGATGCTGACGAAGATGGCATTTGTGACGCCGACGAAATCCCAGGTTGCACGGATTCAGAAGCCCCCAACTTTGATCCAGATGCCACAGAAGATGACGGCACCTGCAAAGTCTTCGGGTGCACGGATTTAAACGCCTCGAACTACAACCCCATTGCCACAGATGAAGACGGCACATGCGTGCACACCTGCACGGGAATCGCAGGCTGCACATACCCCGATGCAGAAAATTACGCCACCCAAGCAGACTGCGACAATGGCACCTGTGTTTTTGACTGCGGAACGCAAGACAATTGCATGTTCGACCAGGACAACAATGGAATCATCGGTTCTTATGACCTGATCTACTTCCTGACCTTCATGGGCCTCCCCTGCGCCCAGTAAACCTAAGCCGATAGTCCCTGAGTTGAACCGCCCTTCATTCAGCATCATGGATGCTGGCATTGTCATTTGTCGCGCAAGCACAGGTGGCGCAGCCCCGCTCTAAAGCCATTGCCAGGGCGCTGTGACCATGGAGTTGGCAACACCGAGGATGCGCTCCACTGCAGGCATGGAAGGTGGGATTCTGAGACAGCCCTGCGTGTCTTAGAGTGCCCGTCTGATCTAAACTCATATGGAACCACAGCCGTTGGCGACCTGCTGATCTTGCGCTCTGTATTCGACAACTTCTGTGAAGACTTGAAGTAATCCGCTTCTTTTTTCAATCTCTCTTGGCGACATCGGCGATGGCACTATCTTTGCCCGCCCATATGGTGGCTATAGCTCAGCTGGTTAGAGCATCGGTTTGTGGTACCGAGGGTCGTGGGTTCAAGTCCCATTAGCCACCCACATTGAAACGCCTGGTCCAACGGACTGGGCGTTTTGCTGTTCCACAGGTACCTTAGAGAAGGGCTCCGAGATCGGAAAGTCCGAGGGGCACCTGAGATTCAAATCCTTCGCCTGAAGCGACGCCTATATAGCGCCCCATGGTCATGTCCCTTCCCCGAACAACCGCCATGAAATCGGGCGTTGAAATCGGGGTGGCCAAATCAGATGCCGACGGGATTTGAACACGTCCTTCTGAGGCGCCAGGCACATGAAATTGTGAAGAGTAGCACGCTATGGCAGCATACTTTTTTGTCTCGGCACCGGTGATGTCCACCACAATGGAAGGTTCTCGATACCGGTCTTGGATGTAATGCAGAACATGCAAGGGCCTGTGTGGACCTTGGGCTCTTCCATCGGGCTCCGAAGTTGAGATGCGCGCCAAGCCTGCCAAAAAACAGGCCCGATGGACGAGCTCTGCCGCCCTGCCATGGTCCGTGTGGCGGTCATGGAGGGCATTGGCCAGAACGGTGCGAGGTCTGTATCGTCGAATGGCTCCAATCAAGGCAAGAATCGCCCTCTCCTCATCTTCAGGCATGCCGTCTTTGAGCCCTAAATTCTCTCGGGCCGACAAACCCAGTGCGGACGCCGATTCAGCCGCTTCTTTGGCCCTCAACTCTGCGGAACCTCGCGTGCCCATTTCCCCACGGGTCAAGTCCACAATGCCGGTCCTTTTGCCTTGCATTGCTGCCTTGACCAAGGTGCCACCAGCACTCAATTCTACATCATCGGGATGGGCCCCAAAGGCCAAGATGTCAAGTGGTGCGGCTTCTGTCATACCGGCAAGTTCGGCAGAAGGCCTTACTTGCCCGCCGCAAAGGCTGAAATTTCATCCCCGAGTGGATCCACGCCTGACTTCAAAGAAGCCATGAGTTGCCCTTCGCCTCCCACAAGAAATTTGTGGAAGTTCCAAGCCACTTTGTGATCGCCAGCACCATTCTGACTTTGGTTGCACAACCAACTGTAGACCGGGTGCTGCCCATCGCCTTTCACCTCCACTTTTTCCATCATCTGGAATGTGACGCCGTAATTCTTGGAGCAAAACGCACCGATCTCATTTGAGGAGCCCGGTTCTTGTCGGCCGAATTGATTGCAGGGAAAGCCTAGAATCACAAAGTCCTCCCCGCCGTACTTGCCAAACAAGGTTTGCAGTTTTTCGTATTGTGGTGTGTATCCACAACGGCTCGCTGTGTTCACGATCATCACGCGCTTTCCACGGAGCTGATCGAAATCAAACGTCTCACCTTCCAAGGTTTGGGCAGAGAGGCTGTAAAAATCTTCAGGAGCAGTCATGGCTGAGTAATGGTTGTTTTCGCCACCTAAAATGGCTCCTTTGTAAGTCTTGAAAGCCATCAAGCCGATCACAGTGATGGCCGCGAGAAAAAGGAGCATTAGAGGTCGTTTCATGGTCTAGAGAACAGAATAGATCCTGTCAGGTTCGCACAACACCAAATTTGTTGAATGACGAAGCGCCCTACGAGGGTAGGGCGCTTCTGGCAATTGGAAAGACCATTAGTCAAGAAAAATGTCTTGGACAGGTTATGGATTCCAACAGTGAAACGTCACGAGCCTTCAAAAGGTTTCAATGCCCTTGATTTTTATTTGGCGATGCTCCGGAAAAACCAATAAAAAAACCACTGGTACCCTATATTTTCACACTCATACCAAAAGAGGACATTGAACACAACCAACATCTGGTTGTTCTTTTCTCGTCTATGTCAAACAACCCACCCCCCCTTGATGTCGCTGTAATTGGCTCTGGATTTGCCGGATTATCCGCCGCTGCGACACTTGCCAAAGCAGGCCTCAACGTGGCCGTTTATGAGCAACACGATCAATTGGGAGGCCGTGCAAGGTGCTTTGATGTGGATGGATATCGATTTGACATGGGGCCAAGCTGGTACTGGATGCCCGATGTCTTTGACAGGTATTTCGCCTATTTCGACAGGCGCGTGGACGAATTTTACGATTTGGTAAGGCTAGATCCGTCCTACCGCGTTGAATTCCAACAAGGCCCTTTTGACGTGCCTGCTGGCATCCCTGCCTTGGCCCAAGCATTTGAAGCCATCGAGCCAGGTGCAGGAAAAGCACTGGAGGCATTCTTGGCTGAAGCCAAAGTCAAATACGATGTTGGCATGGGACGCTTCGTGAACAAACCCGCTCACTCCATCTTAGAGTTTGCCCGACTCGACATCCTCAAGGATGCTCCCCGATTGCAGCTTTTGCGCAGCTTTAGTGACCATGTGCGCAAGTTCTTCAAAGACTCCCGGCTGATACAGCTCATGGAGTTTCCGGTGTTGTTCTTGGGGTCTAAACCACAGACGACACCCGCGCTCTACAGCCTCATGAACTATGCAGATACCGCACTGGGGACTTGGTATCCCATGGGTGGAATGCATGGCATCGTCAAGGCCATGGTCTCGGTGGCCAAAGACCAAGGGGTTCAATTTCATTGCAATCAAGCCGTAGAGGGCATTGTTGAGCGCAATGGAAAGACCGCAGGAATTCAAGTCGCTGGTCAAACCGTCGAAGCGCGTCACGTGATTGCAGCCTGCGATTACCACCACGCCGAACAACACCTCATGCCGGCCAATTTCAGACGCTACGATGAGCGCTATTGGGAGAAGAGGGCCATGTCACCGAGCTCACTTTTGTTTTACCTCGGCATCGACAGAAAGCTTCCGGGCCTCAAGCACCACACCTTGTTTTTTGACACGCCCTTTGACGCCCACGCAGAAGAAATCTATGACCGTCCAGACTGGCCGGCAGATCCTCTGTTTTATGTGTGCGCTCCAAGCGTCACCGACTCAAGCGTAGCGCCGGAGGGATGCGAAAACATCTTCCTTTTGGTGCCCATTGCCCCCGGCATAGAACACGACGAGGCAGCATGCGATCGGATTTTCGGCCAAATCATGGACCGATTTGAGGCCAAAATGAACCTTCCAGTGCGGGAACACATCGTCTACCGCCGGCAATATGCCCACAAAGAGTTCATTGCCGACTACAACGCCTTCAAAGGCAATGCATATGGACTGGCCAATACGTTGAATCAAACGGCCTTCCTGAAGCCCAAGCTCAAGTCCAAGCTTCCGGGGACCTACTTTGCAGGACAGTTGACCACACCGGGCCCTGGGGTTCCTCCGAGCATCATCAGCGGCCAGGTTGCCGCCGGCGAAGTCCTCAAGTCCCTCGGAATCGATGGGCCATCTGAAGTAGTGCCCATAGAACAACCTGCGGCTTTTAGCGCTTATTCGACTGTACCATCATGAACGCCCACCCCCCCATATTCAGCAGCGAAGCGACGCCCGAAACCACAACAGCACCGCGCACTGCTGCCCCGATTGATAGTGAACTACTCGATACGGGCAAACCCCTTTTTGATCGGGTATCCCTTGAATGTAGCGCATTGACAACCAAGGCGTACAGCACGTCTTTCAGCCTGGGAATTCGCATGCTTTCACCGGAGCTTCGCGCTCCCATTCAAGCTGTCTATGGTTTTGTCCGGTTTGCAGACGAAATCGTTGACACCTTTCACGACTTCAATAAAGAGGAGCTGTTTAGGCGGTTCAAAGCAGACACCCATCTGGCGATACAGGAGGGCATCTCACTCAACCCCATTCTGAACAGCTTTCAATGGGCATTTCATGCTTATGACATGGACATCGCCCATGTAGACAAGTTCTTGGAGTCTATGGAGCGCGACCTAGACCAGACAGCTTATGACCGCGCTGGGTACAACGACTACATCGTTGGAAGCGCAGAAGTTGTGGGACTCATGTGCCTTTCTGTGTTTGTCAAAGGCAACAACGAACAGTACCATGAACTGCTTCCACACGCCCGGAGTCTAGGGGCAGCCTTCCAGAAAATCAACTTTCTGCGCGACCTGCGTGCCGATTGGGCAGGATTGGGCCGCACCTACTTTCCAGGACTCAACCTCGAAGGTTTCGACCACGAAGCCAAACAAACCATTGAAGCGGAAATCGAATCGGACTTTGCCCATGCACTTGAGGGCATTCTCCGCTTGCCCAAATCCTCGCGTTTGGGCGTATACATGGCCTATGTCTACTACACACGGTTGTTCCGCAAAATCCAGCGCATGCCACATTCGCGCATTTTGGAGGACCGCATCCGCATCCCCAACAGGCAAAAAGCACTGTTGTTGATGGGGTCTTACGTTCGGCATCAATTCAACCTGCTCTAACAATGTTGGCCGGTAGACGCGGCGTTGCCGCGGTGTTCCTCACCGTCAGCGCGGTATTGATGGCGCAAAGCAGTTGGGGTCAATCTTGTGTCAACCTGACAGACCTGCGCGTGCGTTTTATGGAACACGGCACATATAAACAAGCCATTGAAAGCGAGGAGGCCGCCCTGCGCGCATCCAAAACAGCATCCCCAGAATGCGCTGTGTATTGCGAAGCACACCAGTGGGTCTCCTACACGCGTGCTGCCGACTTTGGCTGGAACATGGCAGAACGGTATTCACGTTTCAAAAAAGGCATGGCCAAATTGGACAGCCTGGTCAACACCGCCCCCAACGATGCCGTCCTGCGGTCGTTGCGGCTGAGTGTGAGTGGAACCGCACCCCGGTTTTTGGGAGAAGACACCCATTGGGAAGCAGATGCCAAAGCGGTCGTGCAAGTGTCCCAAACCAATTTTTGGGAGGCAAGCCCTGAATTTTCTAAATGGATCTCGGACCTCTCCGCCGACATTCTCCAACAATTAGACACCACGCCCTGATGGAGGAACACGTCGTATTGGTAAACACCCTCGATCAGAATGAGGGCACCATGGAAAAAATGGAAGCGCACAGGGTTGGGCGCCTCCACCGCGCCTTTAGTGTCTTTATCCTCAACAGCCGAGGAGAATTGTTGCTCCAGCAACGGGCCCACCACAAGTACCACAGCGGCGGACTTTGGACCAACACTTGTTGCAGCCACCCGCGCGAAGGAGAAGACACCATCGAAGCAGGACAACGCCGCCTGACCGAAGAAATGGGAATGCAATGCCAACTTGAAAAAGGGTTTGACTTCATATACCGGTCAGAGCTAGACGCAGGACTGGTTGAGCATGAGTTTGACCACGTTTTGTTTGGCATGAGTGACGTCAAACCGACCCCCAACCCCGATGAAGTTGCAGGGTACCGCTACGTTTCCTTCGCAGACTTGCGCTTGGAAATGAGCGCCAATCCCAATGGTTTCACGACATGGTTCCGGATTTGCTTTGAACGGGCAGCCGACCACCTCAAAAAGTGAGCTCGGTCACCGTCATAGGGGCTGGCATAGGGGGGCTGGCGACTGCTATCAGGGCGGCGGCCAGCGGCCGCGATGTCACCTTGTTTGAGGCATCGCCCGAAGTGGGTGGCAAACTTCGCCAACTTCAAATGGACGGGTTCCGATTTGACCTGGGTCCAAGCCTGTTCACATGGCCCGATTTGCTGTTGGATACCTTGAAAACGGCAGGCCAACACGCTGCCCCATTCGATTACACCAAACTGGACCGCTCCTGCCATTACTTCTGGCCAGACGGCACCAGGTTCAAAGCATGGAGCGACAAAAACAAACTTTCAGAAGAGATCACACGTGCTTTTGACGTGGCCCCCTCCCCTGTCTTAGAGCACCTAGAGCGCAGCGCTCTGGGCTTTGAGGCCACCAAAGCATTGTTTTTGGAACAAAGCCTCCATGAAAGAAGCAGCTGGTCCCCAAAAAAAACCTTCGGCCATTTGGGACAAGCATGGCGCGGACGCCAAGCCTTGCCCTTGACACAGACCCTCGATCAGTGGAACGCGCGAACAGGACACGAGAAGTTGCGCCAGCTTTTTAACCGCTATGCCACTTACAACGGCAGCGACCCATACCGGGCTCCGGCCATGCTGCATGTCATTCCCCACCTCGAGTTCGGCATGGGCACGTTTGCTCCGAAAGGGGGCATGCACGCGATTGTCAAGGCCTTGCACAGCACAGCGCTCAATCTCGGAGTCACCATCCATACCGAGACTCCCGTTGAGCGCATTTTGACCACCCATGGACGCGTCAGTGGAGTGCGTACACACAGAGGGGACCACTTAACGGACGTGGTGGTGTCTGGGGCCGACGTTACCCCTACCTACCGTCGGATGCTTCCAGATCACCGCGCTCCAGAGCGCATTTTGAAGGCAGAAAGTTCCACTTCAGGCGTGATTTTCTATTGGGGCGTGCACCATCCAGCCCCCGAATTGCACCTGCACAACATCTTGTGGGCCCAAGACTACAAAGCGGAGTTCGACGCCCTATTCCAACAAAAAACCATCGCCGAAGACCCGACGGTATACATCAACATTGGCAGCAAAACCTCACCGGAAGACGCACCGGAGGGAGCCGGAAATTGGTTTGTGATGGTCAATGCACCAGCCGGCTGGAAAGCCAGTGGAATCGAGGATCTACGCCACCGTGTCATGGCGAAAATTCAACGGATGACTGGCATTGACGTCGCCCAACACCTGGCCTGTGAACATGTGCTGACGCCCGATGACATCGAAGCCCGCACAGGAAGCCACCGCGGCGCGCTCTACGGACCGGCCAGCAACAAGCCCACCAGTGCATTTTTGCGCCACCGCAACCGGGACAGCCGCATTGGCGGACTTTACTTTGTGGGCGGAAGTGTACATCCGGGAGGCGGAATTCCACTCTGCCTGCTCGGCGCGCGCATCACACACGAATTGATGGAACAACATGATCCCTGTTGAACGCGGCGCCTTTGGAATCAAAGGCATTGGAGGGTCATTGATCCTGTGGATGTCCCTGTTGGTCATCGTTCACCTTGTGGGCATCGCCGGGGTCGTGTTTTTTGATGCCAACTTCATCTTGGACCTCACTGCATTCAACCTCCTCCTCACAGCTTTGGTGGTGTTGGGCTTTGGAAATCCCGATGATGCCTGGCGCTGGGCCCTGACCGCATACATCACCTATTCTCTGGAGGTCATTGGCGTACAAACGGGATTCCCTTTTGGGGACTACCAATACGGCACCAGACTGGGGCCTGTATTGTATGACACACCCCCCATGATTGGGGTGCTCTGGCTGCTTACCCTCATGGGGACGCTGTACTGGGCAGAGCGCTGGGCTCCGGACAAACGAGGGCGCGACCGAAGCCTCTTGCGCGCCGCCATCGCCGCGTCCCTCATGGTCGCCTTTGACATCGTTCTGGAGCCCGTGGCCATCCGCACCGAATTCTGGACCTGGTCTGGGGACACAATCCCCCTGCGCAACTACATCAGCTGGTGGGTCATCGCCTTTGCCTTGGCTTTGGCTTGGCGCAAGGCCCATACCTTTCGAACCAACCGCGCAGCGGGATTGTTGCTTATCCTTCAAACCGCGTTCTTTATCGGACTGTCACTGTTGCCATGGAAATCCTGACTGCCTTCTTGATTGTACTGATGACCTTCCTTGTCATGGAAGGGGTGGCATGGGCTGCGCACAAATACCTGATGCACGGCATCATGTGGTATTTCCACCGCGATCACCACCAACACGAGCCCGGATTCTTCGAAAAGAACGACGCCTTCTTTTTGATTTTCGCCGTTCCCAGTGCTTGGTGCTTTATCACAGGCAGCATTTATGGTGATTTCCGGTTTTGGATAGGCACAGGCATCGCCGCCTATGGACTCTGCTACTTTTTGGTTCACGACGTATTCATTCACAGGAGGTTCAGTTGGTTCAGAAACGCCAAGCACCCCTACTTTGCCGCCATCCGCAAAGCCCACAAAGTGCACCACAAGCACCTCAACAAGGAAGACGGTGAGTGCTTTGGCATGCTGTGGGTGCCCCTGGAATATTTCAGACAAGCCCGCAAAGCGCACTTGGCAAAAAACTCCAGCGCGGCATGAATCCGCATTACCTCTACCTCACCGTGGATCTGGCCGTTCTGGCCATACCTCTGGCACTCAGCTTTGACCGGAAAGTGAGGTTTGCCCGGTTCTGGCCTGCCCTTTTCCCTGCCATCGCCGTGATGATGGCTTTGTTCATCCCATGGGACATTGCCTTTACAGAAAGCAACATTTGGGGGTTCAATGAGGCGTACCTCAGTGGATTTTGGATCGCTGGCATTCCTCTGGAAGAGTGGCTGTTTTTCATCTGCATTCCATACGCTTGCGTTTTCACCTATGAATCCCTCAAGTACTACGTCCCCCGCCCGCCGCTCAAACCCCTTGCATTGCCACTAACGCTGCTATTGGCAGTCGCCGCAGCTTCTCTGGCTTTGGTCTATCCCGAACGCCGTTACATCGCCACCACCAGCGCCCTCACTGCAGCTTTTTGCGTGGCGCTGGCTTTGGCGGCAGCCATCAAACCTGTGGTCCGAACCTGGAACCACGGGCTGTGGTTCGCTTACCTCCCCTTGCTCGTCCCTTTCATCTTATCCAATGGCGTGCTAACAGGTCTGGACTTTTGGCAATACGATGTATTGAATTTGGACGTCCAAGGAATTTCAGATCAAATCGTGTGGTACAACAACGACCACAACCTGAGAGTCCGCATCTTTTCCATGCCGCTGGACGACCTCATCTATGGGTTTCTGATGATCGCCATGACCATCATTTCCTATGAGGTCATTGCCAAGAAAATAGGTTTGGTTACCGGCGAGCCACCTGCAGTTCGGCCCTGACAAACTGGTGATCACTGAGGCCAACTCCTCCTGTGGTGTATGATTTCCCGGCCCACTCCTTCCCCATGAAGATGTGGTCGATGCGCACACCGGGAACAGCGCCCTGCCAAGTGCCATCCATACTGAACCAACGCACATCGTGGCTGTCCTTGAGTTCAGCGCGGCAATGCGCCAGAGACCAACTCGTTGGCGTATCGTTGAAATCGCCACAGAGCACCACAGGATGTGGACTGACTTGAACAGCCTCCATCACCGCCTTCACCTGGGCCACCCGCTCCACATAAGCCGACCTCATGCGCCCCCATATGCGCTCCCGACCTGCGGCATTGGGCACCCCATCCTCCAAAGCGGCATAGTCTTCTTCTTCAAAACGCAAACTCGAAAAGTGGGCGTTGAAAATGCGCACGGTATCGCCCTCCCACACCACATCAGTGACCGCACAGACGTTGTTTTTGCGCGTTCCAAAATCGATGGAAGACCGTCGGACAATGGGCCACTTAGACCAAGTGGCCACACCAAATGAGCGCGGCCCTTTGCGGCGTGAAATCACCACATGATGCTGCGCCCCATCACCAACGGCGCCGTCCAGAGGCGACACCACAGGAAACGACCGCTCGGGGTCCAGTTCGAAATATTCCTGCAAACACAGGACATCGGGACCAGCAGAAGCAATGGCTTCCATGATCCGGTTTTTCGTGCTGTTCTCGGGTCCACCGTTCTCAGAATTGTCGAGCCAACCATAAAAATCAAACAGCCGCACATTCCAAGAAACAACAGTCAGTACTTCACCTGTTCCCTCTGGCGACCCGCATCCTCCGCAACCCCACGTGGCCCGAAAAAGCGGTGCACACAGGGCACCCGCTAACGTCATAACCAGCAGTGATTTCAACCTCAAGGAGCGGGCAGCGGTAATCCACCCCATACCCCACATAACAGCTCCTATAGGAAAGAACAAACCCGCCAAAGCGGGCAGGGTCGTTGTCGCCGGTGAAATCACCGTTGCTGCCCAAGCGGCCAAAACCGACAAAGTGCCCAACCAGCCGACCATCATGGCCAGCTTCCCACGCTTTGATTTAGGCCCTTTGCCTGAACGACCCTTTCCCAAAGCCATTGGTTAAATGTCACCGCCGTGGCGGAACAGAAAATCCTTTTCCTCTTTCGTCAGTTGGTCGTACCCCACCTTGGAGATCTTGTCCAAGATGCGGTCAATGCGCTCTTGACGAACCTTCTTCTCTGCGTTGAACTCTTCGTCGGTTTGCGCACGCTGGGTTTTTCCATCCTTGGTGACACTTCTGTGCACCGCACGAAGGCCTTTGCCACGCTTGGCTTTGCGGGGACGCTTAACTTTCCCTGTCGACCCCCCTGGCCACCAAGTGGCCAAGACATCGAGCAGCCGCTCCAAAGGGGCTCCAAAATCACGACCACCCTTGATTCCCTGCATATACAACAGGCCATATGCCGCACCTCCCAAGTGGCCCAAATGCCCCCCCACATTGGCACCCCGCGACAATGCGGCGTAATCCAAGAGAACGTAGGCCAAAGCCACCCATTTGAGTTTGACCGGTCCAATCAGGAACATCCGTATGGTGTAATCAGGTGCGTACACTGCCGTTGCCACCAACAAGGCCATGACAGCCGCTGAAGCGCCCAACGCAAAGCCACCCCCGCCAAACCCCGGCACGAGATTGAGCAACAAAAAGTACACCAGCCAACCTACCAAGCCCCCCATCAAGTAAGTGCTCAATGTCCTCCGGTCCCCGAAGTAATTGCGGAACATACCCCCCATCCACCAGAGCACCAGGAGGTTCATGACGAGGTGCCACACCCCGAGGTGGACAAACATGTGGGTCACGATGCTCCAAGGCCTGCGCAGCAAAACAGCAGCATCCGAAGAAGTAGCCAAGCCAAACGCCCCTCCGGGATTGGGCAAGGGGATGCCAACAGTCTCTAGCAATCCCAACGTTGCGACCAACAAAAAAACCGCGGCGTTCACCAGGATCAAGCGCACCACCATGCCCCCTGTTTCCCAGCGCATTCGGATATCCTGACTGATGCTGCTCATGTTCTATCTACCCAACGCTGCAATGCTCAATAAAATACATCGCGCTCGCGTTGCCACTTTTTGAGGAGGACATAACCAAAGAGCATCCCCCCCAGGTGGGCAAAGTGTGCCACGTTATCTCCAGGGTTGTTTTGCAAGGCAAACATCAACTCAATGGCGCCATAGCCCAAAACGAAGTAGCGCGCCTTGATGGGGATGGGTGGAAACAAGAGCTGCAACCGCGTGTTGGGGAACAACATTCCGAATCCGAGGAGCAGACCAAAGACCGCACCAGAAGCCCCCACTACGGGAACAAACATGCGAAGGGCCTCGTACTGAAGAGCACTAAAACCCAGTGTTGGAAACAGCTCCTCTACCACCGGAAACCAAGTGCCATATTGAGAGTAGAGCCCAAACCCAACCACCAACTCGTGCAAAGCGAAAGCCCCCAAGCCACAAATCAGGTAATAGTTCAAAAACCGCTTTGGTCCCCAGACCCGCTCCAACTGGGAGCCGAACATGAACAGCGCGAACATATTGAAGAAGATGTGACCCAAACTGGCATGCATGAACATGTGGGTGACCACCTGCCAGGGCCGGAATTGCGGCGCTGAGATGTAGTATCCCGCAAAAACAGTCTGCAAGTCAGAAGAAATGAAGTGCGTCACAACGTAAAAGATCACGTTGATGATCATCAGGTTGCGGACAACAGGCGTGGCTTGATTGAACATTCAGGGCAAATCAACTGAACCGTGCTGACACGGCGTCTCGGTCAAAGGTAGCAAGGGTAGGCCGCCCCCAAGGGTCTCGGTCTGGTTCTTGACAGGCAAACAACCCATCCACCACATCGAGCATTTCCGTGCGGGTCAAAGTTCTGCCAGAGGGAATGGCAGCACCTCTGGCTACCCCAGCCATGGCACGGCTCGCGCGCAGTTCCGCATCGACCTCCCCAGCCTCACGCAGTTCTTCGAGCACCGCATCCACCAAAGCAGCAGGGTCGCCTTCGGCAGCATCAGAAGGCAATCCCAAAACCTGAATGCAGCCCGGCTCATCCATCAGCTCGATGTTGAATCCCAAAACTGCCAAAGCAGTGAAAGCGGACTCCAACAAGGCACAATCGGCCAAGCCCACCTCAAGAACTGCTGGGAAAAGCAGTTGCTGGGCGTGTCCAGTCAGGGCCTGCTGCGTCATGCCCGCAAAACGCTCATACAAAATCCGGGTGTGCGCACGGTGCTGGTCAACCAACACCAATCCACTGCGCGTTGCTGTCACAATCCAACCTCCAAATAGCTGAAACAACGGACGTTGGTCATCAAAACCTCCCCCCATGGTGGGCAAAGGCACCGCATCCAGCGCATTGACTTCTGAAAACACCAAACGCTCTTGAGGTTGGGTGTCACTAGGAGATGATGTCGCATCGGTGCTGCCAGGAGCAGATTCGAAAAAACGTCGGGTCGCTTCAATGCGCTCGCTGTTGCGGTCGTGGCGCAAGGCAGACTGTCGCTGTTGGGTAAAAGAGGCCCCACCCGAGAATGCGGTTTTGGCCGGTCCATCTCCCGAACCACCTGACCCTGCCGTGCGAAACGGATTGTAGTTGGGGTCGAGTTGGATTTGGGGCTCCCCTACGGCCTGTCCTGGCTTAGGTGGAGCAATGTCAAATGCCGTCTCGGTATCAAAATCCAAGCTAGGAGCCACGTGAAACCGGCCCAGCGCGCGTTTGACCGCCGCTTGAAGTATGGCCACTATCACCCTGTCTTCCTGGAACTTGGCTTCGACTTTGGTCGGGTGAATGTTCACGTCGACACGCGAGGGATCCACTTCCAAAAACAAGACATACAATGGAAACTGACCAGGTGTGAGCAGCCCCTCCATGGAGCGCATTACGGCACCATGAAACGCACCGTGGCGGATAAACCTGCCGTTGACAAACAAGAACTGCTCGCCGCGGGTGCGCCGGGCAAATTCTGGTTTGCCCACAAAACCAGTCAGCCCCACCACATCAGTGCGCTCTTCTACAGGCACCAAACGCTCGTCGTATTTGCCTCCAAAAATGCGCACAATGCGCTGCCGCAAGCTTCCCGCTGGCAAGTCAAACATCTCAGCCCCGTTGTGGCGCAAGACAAACGACAAGTCAGCATGAGCCAAAGCCACGCGCTGAAACTCATCAATGCAATGGCGCAACTCTACCTGATCGCTCTTGAGGAAATTCCGACGCGCTGGCACATTGTAAAACAGGCGCTTTACTGTCATCCGGGTTCCCATGTCGCACACAACGGGACCGTTGGATTGACATTCACCTCCTTCCATGACCACCTCAACACCTTCTGAGTCGTCCGAACGACGGGTGCGCAGTTCGACGCGAGCGATGGAGGCAATGCTGGCCAAGGCCTCACCGCGAAAACCCATCGTAGCCAGTGAAAGCAAATCGTCAGTATCGCGAAGCTTAGATGTGGCATGGCGGCCAAAGCAAGCCTCGGCATCAATGGGCCCCATCCCCTTTCCATCGTCTGCCACGACAATCTTGTTGCGCCCGGCATCTTTGAGTTCAACCACAATCTTCTGCGCCCCGGCATCCAGGGCATTTTCCATCAATTCCTTGACCACAGAAGCTGGACGCTGCACCACCTCGCCTGCGGCGATTTGGTTGGCCACATGCTCAGGCAGCCTTTGAATCGAAGTTTCGGTCGCCGTGTTCATGGTCCTGGGGGAAGCAAATATTCTCGGGCAAAATCCGTGGTTTCTACCCACAGCAAACCGCGCCAAGCCGCGTACAAAAGAACCAATAGAATCGCGAAGCTCCGCAGCATGGCCCTGCGGCGGGCAGAGCGGGTGGCTTGGATTCGGGTGACCCGGTCTAAGCCGGGGCCTGCGAATTGACGGAATCTGAGTTTGCGTGGCGCATCATCTCCGGCCCCCTCCACCTCGGCTTCTAAAGCATCTCTGCGCTCTTTCCAACGCATGGCGCGCCCATCCACATGGGATGAGCGGAAGGTGAAGTTCCGCGGTGCATGGCGCACATTGCGAAACGGACTGGGCAGGCGAGGCGCTTTCATTCAGGCATTCAAAGTTGCCTGCTCTTGGGCAAAAAGCCGCAAGACTTCATCCACAGCCCGTCCACCACCGCAAAGTTCAACGATGTGTTGAAGCACACGGTCAACCGCGCTGTCCGGACAAGAGGCCCCCGACGTCAGCAACACGGTGGGCACTTTTGAGCGAAACTCACCCGGCCACCAGTCTTCTGAAATACAGCGTTTTCCTTGCCCTAAATCGAAGTGAGCCAGGCGACCGTCCTCGAGGAACTCATCGGAGCCTCGGACAAACCAAGTGGTCAGGACTTCTTCACAGAGCTCTACCAAGTGCGAGGTGTTGCTCGAGTTGTAACCCCCGACCACCACTGCCAAATCTGCCGACTCTCGTGCCATATCCAAGGCAGATGCCGTCGCTGTTTGGTTGTCAAGTGTCGCATAACACAGCGTATCTCGGGTGTTTGCAAACCGTCCATCATCCCCTCCATCCCGCACCATAACGGCTGCTTTCAAGTGGTCTGCAATGGCTTGGGTATCGCTGGCCAACATGGTGGTTTGGTTGACCACCCCAAAGCCGTCCAAGTCCTGCGGGACTTGGAATCCGGGCGACATCCTGTTCTCGAAGTCCTGCGCAAAGCCTGCCCAATCGCGCTCACCGCGGATGTAAGAAGCCAACACTTCTGCCTCCGCCATGTCCTTGATCACCAGCGAACGGGCATCGGCACTGCTGTGACTAAAAGTGGCGCGCGTCTCCTCGTGCTGGGGTTTGCCATGAATGACCACCGAGTATTCTTTCTTGCCCAATTGAGTGGCCCGCTTCCAGACCTTCTCGACAAATGGACAAGTGGTGTTGTAACGCTGTATGTCCACTCCAACTTCTTGCAGACGCGCCTCAATCTCAAGCGTCGTTCCAAAAGCAGGAACGATAACCACATCCTCTGGAGAAAGTGCCGAGAGCGGGTTTAGGGTATTGCCTTCGGTATCCATCAAAAACCCAATGCCCTGAGACTCGAGGTCTGCGTTGACCTCCGGGTTGTGGATCATTTGGCTGAGCAACCAGAGCTTCTTGCCTGGGTTCTCACTCACAGCCCTGTAGGCGATTTCAATGGCATTTTCAACGCCAAAACAGAACCCAAAATGTCGGGGGAGAATGAAGCGCACGACCCCAAAATCCAAGACGCTGGGCTTCAAATTCTGCTTGCGGGGATCTCCCGTCTTGCGAAGGGCCTTCACCTTGCCGATCACCGGGGATCGGTAAAATTCAGGGATGTCAAACGTGCGCATACCACGAAAGTACAGGGCAACAGGCCGCCTTGTTCGTGTTGACCAAAAATCGTTGCCCCTGCAACCCCTGCAAGCCAATCCCCGTAAGCGCAGCGATGATGAAACCGAGGCACATGTTGCGGAGCACCTTCTTCGCTGCTTTGATGGCAACAGGAACATTGAATTCCAACGCCCAAGGGGTCTTTTCTGTTCCAGGAAGTCCAGGGTGGACCCAAAAGCTCATGCGAGAGTCCATCGAAGGCCCCCAATTGGAATTGGTGGTCCGCCCCATGATCGAAGGGGCCATTGTCCGCAAAGGGTTCCACATCCTCGTTCACCAAGACAATGCGCTTTGGGCCTCGCTCCAACGCAAGGGCCGAAAGCCTTACACATTCAACTTGCCTCCGGGTCACCTCTATACCCTTCAGGTCTGCAATGAAGCGGCATACAAAAAGGTCATCCAAATCGACACCAACGGACTGGATCATCCTTTGCAACTGAATTGTGACATCGACTTGATGCTGCGTCAGACCATGGAACCGCTCTCATTTGAAGACCAACTGCTCTTGGATATGCCGCTTTCTATTGTCTGGTTCGATGAGAAACGTAACCTCTTTAGACACGATGCGTATCTGCACACCGACGGCATCAATCAGTTGCGCAGCCACCTCTCTCTGCGCGGTCCGTCAACGCAGCCCTCTCCCTGAGAGCGGGCTGCTTAAAGCCACCTGATAAGGGTACTGAGCGACAGTACTGATGAGGTAGATGTGGTGAGAAGGGGCTGCTGGAGGGCGGCCCCTTCACTTTTTCAGGCTTTTTTGTAGCCAGCCAGAGCGCGGTCTATGAAGCGCTCTCGGCGCTTGGACGCCCGCGGATGATTTGGCGTTTTCCCCCACCTTCTTGGAAACATGCTGCGGCGGCCCTTGACTTCGGCCCAAGCCTCAGCCTTGACGTGGTGCATGAATTCCGCAGGGTGTTGAAGCCACTCATCGGCATCGCTGCCATCAAATGCAATGACAATGTCCGGATGGGCTTGAAGCCAGCGCACAAGCAGCACGTCTACAACTTCTTGAACTTTGTAACACGTCTTGCCCTTCGCGTCTCTGCGCAATGCCTTTCGGGCCCAGCGGTCCATTTCCAATGCGGCTTCTGGCGTCGCCACTGGCTGCAACGGGTCATATGGCGGCATATCACACGGCCCTCCAGCCCAGCCCATTCCAGCCGAACACCAGATGAAAAGCACCCCTAGAATATGGGCTTTCAATGGCATTACAAGGCCCGATCGTTCTCGGTAAAGGCTATTCCTTCTGCCGCCAAGCCCTGCAACAAAGGCGTGTACAAAGACGGAGACGTAGGCAATGTGACGCCCGTACCCTTCCATTCCCCGCGCATCCACATCCGTGCTGCCAACGCCAGCGGCAGGCCCACCGTCAAAGACATGGCTGTGTGGGTGTCGTTCTCGCCAATGTGCACCAAATGTGAGGTACGCACCCGCTGCTCACCACTTGCGGTGCGGTATCCAAACCGGTGCCACATGACAATCATATCGAGGTCTTCAGGGGCCAATGTCCATTTGGACTCCAAACGGTGCTGCAAAATGTCGCACGGCGACCCTTGAAGGGGCGTAACCGCCTCGTCGCCAAAGAGGCCCAGCCAATCGAGCAGATCCAATGCAGCAGCATCCGCACCGGTGGTTTTGGCCACCGCTTCGCGCACCTCCGGCCCATTGGCCTCTTGGCCTACACCTCCGGCAAAACCCGCAGTGTACGTGCGCCATGAGGTGCCCTCAGGCAGAGAGAGCTGTGCATCGTCACGGTTCATGCCCAGTTGGAACAGGGCATCCCATCCGCCACAAAAACCGTCACCCCGCAAGGTTCCGCGCACGAGTGTATCTATCCCCTGCAGGCCGTAAATCTGCTCGTAGGCCAAAGAGTCCCGGTTCGCATAACCTTCGAACCGACCCGCTCCGGGGACATCGATGGGGGTAACTTCCTGAAATAACCGATGTGGTGGCAACACACGGTTTAAGCCACCCATGCGGAATGTGGCCGAACCGCCCTGACCTGCCAGCACTACATTTCTGGGGTTCCAAGTGAATTTATAATGCCAAGGGTTGTTGTCGCTTTCAGGTGCCACGAGGCCTCCAGTGTAACTCTCAAAGCCGGTCAATTGAGCCCCTTCGGACCGCAGACCATCGATGACTTGCATGGCACTGAGGTGGTCAATTCCGGGGTCCAATCCCAACTCATTCAAGATGGGGATGCCCGCATCCTTGGCCGCCTGATCCATGGCCGCAATCTCTGGTGAGAGGTAACTCGGCGTGATCAAAGGGGTGCGCGTCGCGATGGCGTCCGAGGCGACTTCGGGGTGCAAAAAAGCCGGCAGCATGCTGATCACCAAGTCGGCGTCGGCGATCTCTTTTCTGCGCGCATCGGGGTTGCCCGCATCCAACGCAAAGGTGCTGGCGGCCGGGTGCCCTTCGGCTTTTCTGTCGGCCAAAGCCAGATCCAAATCTCCAATCCTCACCCCAAACCCTTCTTCGGAAGCATGCTGCAACAGGTGACGGATCAGAGAAGAACTGGAGCGGCCTGCTCCAAGGATGAGAACGCGTTTTGGCATGCCCCAAATTTCGCCGCCGAACATGAAGTCGCACAACCCATTGCAAATACTGGCACGAGACTTGTCCACAACACTCAAGATGCAGGGCTATTTTCGGCCTTGCCAAGACCGCGATTCAATGAAGAAGCCCATGCGCCCCTTATTTTTCTTCCTCTTCTGCGTTGCCTTCATCGTCGCAGGTTGCTCTGGCCCAAAAGCACTGACCAAACGTGGCGCAGAAATGCAAGATGCCGGCATGGTCAAGCAAGCCGCAGAGCTGTATTACCAGGCCTTGCGGAAAAAGCCAGACCACATAGAAGCCATGGTCGGATTGCGCTCAGCAGGCCAAGGCGTCATGGACCAATGGGTGGGCGAATTCCAGCAGGCCTCCATGGATGGTCGGCGCAAGGACGCCCTCGGTTTGTACGACAGCATGACGGCATACAAGACCCGCATATCCGGAGTCGAAGTGGACCTGATCATTCCTGCTTCCATTGTCTCCGACTATGAAAACCACCTCGACGAGCACCTCATCGAATTGGACGCACTGGGCCACCAGCAATTGGAAACAGAGGACTTTTCTGGTGCCGCCATCACCTTTAGAGAAATCATCCACTTGGATGCAGAGTACGGAGACGCCAAAACCCTTCTCGTGGTGGCGCAAGCAGAGCCCGAATACCGCAAAGGCAAATCCGCATTGTCCGAGATGCGCTTTAGAGCGGCACATGACGCATTCTCCCGTGCCTTGTACTTTGACAATGGCTACAAAGACGCCCAGTCACTGCGCCAAAATGCCCTTGAAGACGGGCGGTTTAATGTCGCCGTGCTCAACTTTGACAGCCGGAACCGAGACAAAGACGTCGCCCTCGAACTCAGGAGTAACATTCAAAACGGGTTGATCGGGTCCGACGACCCCTTCTTGGGCATTGTGGACCGCACCCAACGCGATGAGATTATCGCCGAGCAAGAATTGTCCATCTCTGGTCTTTCCGACGAACAAGTTGAAGTAGGCGCGCTTGCGGGAGCCCGTGCCATGCTCTCTGGCGCCATTTTGATGTACACCATGGAAACCGGCGACCCCATCCGCAGTCCCCGACAAGGGTTTCGCAAATTCTTCCGAGAAGTCAGAGATGACGAAGGAAAAATCAAAAAGGTCGCCGCCTATGCCCCCGCACAGTACACCGTTCACACCCAAAGGCGCAACATCATCGTCAAATACGAATTGAAACTCGTGAGCACCGAAACCAGCGAGGTGTTGTTTTCCAAGGTCGAAGAAGTCAGTTCAAGCGACAACATCGAGTTTGCCACCAGCAATGTTCAAGCTGGAATGCTCTACCCTGCGCGCTCAAACGGCGAGGTCAACCGCAGCGGAAAGTCTCAAATGAACAGCTTACTCGGGGCGAGGCGCGAATTGATGCCCAAGTCCACGATGCGCAATCAAGCTGTCCAAGAGGCAGCAGCACGCGGCATTCGCCAAGTCGAAGACTTTCTATCCAGCTACATCAAATGACCTCCATCCTCAAAAACATACCGCGGGCTGTTTTTGCATTGGCTTTGGGAACCATTCTGAGCGGATGCGCGGGAAACAAGGGTGCCGAAAAACTGCCTCCCCCCGAGTGGATTGGTCAACGTCCATTGTCCAGCAGCCATTACATCGGGGTCGGAAGTGCGGCCCAAACACCCATTTCAGGGGATGCCTTGGCCAATGCCAAGAAAAGGGCTGCTGCCGACCTCGCCTCTGAAATCGCCGTGAAGGTCGAAAGCGCATCGTTGCTTGAAAGCGCCGAAAACAACGGCGCCGTATCCCAAAGGTTTACCAGTTCCATCTCCAGCCATGCGGAAGAGCGCATCGCAGGTTTTGAAGTGGTAGACATCTGGGAAAATGAAGAGCGGGTTCACGTTTTCTACCGGCTGAGTAAAGCACGGCATGCTCAGGCACGAGAAGCGCGGCGCAATGTCGCCATGGAGTCCGCCATCGCCGAATATTCACAAGGAGTGGAAGCCCGAGATGCAGGACAAATCCAACAGGCACTCAACCACTTCGGTGCTGGTGTCATGGCACTGGAAGAGTTCTGGAATGAAGTCAACCGAACCGACCTCGAAGGTCAAATGGTGACCCTCGAACCACACCTGCTCCGAACCATGCGCAGCACGGTACTGGGAGTGCAGCTGGAAGGGGCAGTGGACGCCGTAGAATTGAATGCCCAAAACAACTTTAAATACCCGCTCGGGCTGCGTGCATCCACCGATGGTAGCCCCGCCTCAGGTGTTCCGTTGAAGTACCATTACCACAACGGCACCTACATGAAACGCGCCACTGAATTCACCGATGATGTGGGCGAAGTCGTGGCCTTGATTTCTGGAGTCGGTGCAGAGCGGCCCGATCCCAACTTAACCGTGGACCTGGATACCGAGCGTTTGTGGAAGGCTTCAAATTTGGATCCCTTGCTCGTCGACCTTATCGGATCTGTAAACACAGCGTCCGTGCGCATCCCCATCGGGCTGACCATGCCCACGTTGCGCATCGCCTTGGCCAGCCAGAGCACCGTCCCCTCAACAGAGCAAGATGGCGTTTTGACTGCCCTGCGCAACGCCATGCGGAAAGAGGGCTTCACTGTTCTGAGCACCGCTGGAGCTGCAGATTTCGACATTGAAGTGGACCTGCGGCAAGACCACCGCACACCGTCAGAAGCCTTCAATCAATTTCATACCGTCTACATGAACGGCACCATCCGCATCCGCAGCGCAGGGGGACTCTTGACAGAAGAAATTGTCCTCAGCCGCACCAAAGGCGTGCAGCTCAATCCCGAATCGGCATTGAAAACCGCGTTGACCAAAACTGCCGAGTCCATCGAAAAAACTGCGGGCAAAAAAATCGCAACCGCATTGCAGTAAAGCCTTTGGCACGATATTCGCTTTTATCTACTCGAACTCTCAAGATCATTCACCATGACACGCAACACCACCCTCACCCTGACCTGTCTGTTGGTAGGCTTTACCGCCGTCACCACAGGTTGCAAGAAGAACAAGGAAGTCGCCAAGCCCAAAGGCGAAGTCGAAATCGTGGAATACTGCACAGGAGGTGAGTACGAGAGCGACAGCAAGCACTTTCGTTCCAGCGCCACCGGCGAGAGCCAAGACCGCGAAATCGCCAAGAAAAAAGCGCGATCAAATGCTGAAACCCGTTTGGCCAAGACGGTCAGCGCTACAGTCAAAGCCGTCACCGACAACTATGTGTCGAGCACAGAATTCAACAACCGCGAAGAGGCCACAGAAACCTTCAATGAATTGGCCCGCACCGTTGTAGATCAAGAATTGCGCGGCGCCATTGCCATTTGTGAAAAGCTCACCCAAAGAGAAAACGGCGTTTATGTGTCCTACGTTGCGCTCGAGCTGAGCGGCGAAAAAGTCGCCTCGAAGTACAACGAGAAGATTTCTGAAGACGAGCGCATCATGGCGGAGTACAACTATGAAAAGTTCAAGGAAACCTTCCAAGAGGAGATGAACAACTTGCGCAACTGAGCGCACATTCAGTCCACATTGAAAAGGCACCTTCGGGTGCCTTTTTTTATGGCCTCAAAGTATCAAGCCAACCTTTCAAAACCCCCCTGCCCTGTGGGGTCAAGACACTTTCTGGGTGAAACTGGACCGCGTAAAGCTGCAGGCTTTCATGCGCGATGGACAAGATCAAATCAGGATCATCCTCGGCCACTGATGTGACCTTCCAACAAGCAGGCAATGCAGTTCGGTCGGCACACCAACTGTGATAGTGCCCCACCTCAAAACGCTCAGGCAAGTGCATCAACAACGGAGAATTCGCCGTCCGCAGGGCCCGCGCCTGCATGCCGTGGCGAACGTGGTCCATCCTGCGCAATGGTCCACCGCTCCAGCCCACCAACGCTTGTAGACCCAAACAGACTCCTAAAACAGGATGTTCCGGCGCCCAAGCTTCCACCAATTCCATCAAACCGTGAGACTCATGGGGCAGTCCTGGACCAGGCGAGAGCACCACCCCATCAAACCGCTGCGCGTCCTCCAGGGCCCAATCCTCCGCCTGGCGAACCTCCACCTCCGCGCCACATCGGCCCAAATCATGGACCAAATTCCAAGTAAAAGAATCGCGGTTGTCAACCATCAGAATACGGACGGACGTCATGGTGCAAAGGTTCGTCGATGCGACCGATACTTGCACCATGTCCAAACCCATTGCGAGCTACAGTCCGTTTCGACGGGCTGGAAACACCGTCTACTGCAGCGGTCAAATCCCATTGATCCCAGAGACCGGAGAACTGCTACAAGGCACGATTGCCGAGGAAGTTCACCGTGCCATTGACAACCTAGAAACCGTGCTGAAATCCGCAGGTTCCGGACTGGATAAAGTCGTCAAGACCACTGTTTTTCTGATTGATGCCCGTGACTATGCCGCCATGGACCAAGCTTACAACGCCCATTTTCACGGGCCTTTGCCCGCCCGAGAAGCCGTTTTTGTGGCCGGACTGCCCAAACAAGCGCGTGTAGAAATCAGCGCCATCGCTTGCGATTGAACCCCTCACCGCTGCAACTGTTCCCTCATTGTATACCATGGAAATTCTGCGCAAACTCCTGCACTACGCCAACCCGCTGAACCTCTTTCGAAAGAGCAGTGGCGAAGGCGTGAACCTCCGCGTGATGCACGGCATCAACAAGGTCTCAATGACCCTATTTATGCTGTGCTTGATCTATATGCTCATCCGCACTTTGAGCCGCTAAGGCAAGCCTGGTTCTCGTTGTAAGTCAGCGGATCAGACCACTTCCCTGAAAGCGTTTTTCGACCTTCACATCCCGGAGCATCGAAGCTTTGACTGCGAGCCTGAGCTGCAGGCTTTTCTGCACACCAAATGGCACCCAGCGCGCAGAAAACTCCCAACAATGGAGGTCCCACACCATGTTGACTTGGGTGTTGGTGAATTCTCCCGCTTTGAAGTCATAGCCGGAACCCACGGTAAACTGCCAATCTTCGAACAAGGTCACATTGCCGTTGAAGGTGAGGTTTTGGGTCAAAATGGTCGTGTCGGCTTGCAAATCACTCCTCCAATTGCGCTGCAGCCGCATGGTGTAGCCCGCACGAATGCTCCAAGGGGTCTCCCCTTTTCCTGTCCAGCTTCCGTTAACCGAAGCGTTGGCGCGCTTGAGCCGTAAAGGAGACCCACCGTCCTCGAACAAGAACCGGTCAATGAGAGACCCGGTGCTGTCGCGGGCATACAAGCTATGGGCAAAGCCGATGTTGACAGGAAACTTGCCTGCCAGCGTGGTGAACCCAGACCCTGTAATGTCACTCCAACGCAGGGAGTCGGCCTGCAAATTGTGGCTCGAGCGCAGCGACAAATTGTCGATCAAACGCACCTTGCGCGTCTCGCCGTCCTTGTCGCGCACCTTGGCCTCGATGTTGTTGTTCAACGTGAAGTTCAACGCGCCTTGCGCATTGAGTTCCGCGGGAGTGTAGAGACCGGGTGCCAGTGGATTGTACACTTCCAGCAACGTGCCATCGATGCCCACCAAAGAATCGCGGCGCTCAAAAGCGGGGTTGTAACTGAATCCCACTTGAGGGGTAATCACATGGCGAATGGCGCGCAAACGGCCCTCACCCCTGTTCTGGAACGTCCCATAAAACTTGGTGTTCGCACTGACGCCCATGCGCCAATCCCCATCCATATAAAATCCAGGAATGGTATCGGTAATGATGCTGTCGGGGACATCGGGGCTGACGGCCTTGTTGAGCGCATCAAAGTTCCAATAGCCGTTGTAGGAGATGTTGGGGGTGAAACTGACAAAGCCTGCTTTGATTTGGGTCGAAGCAGAGGCCGTGTGTCTGATGCCCGATTGCGCCCGCTCAATCAATCCCGCCAGTCCTTCCTCAAACAAAGTGGTGTCTGCGCCACTCACGCGCTGTTCGGACTTGAGGGCGTAGGTCATGCCGATTCGGTCATACCAACCCTTGGTGACCGCATTGGGACGCAACAAACGGGATATGGGCAACTCAAATCGGCTCACATTGATGCCCACTGAGGGCACGACCAAATCCACCCGACCCGTACTGCTGTTTTGGTTGTGCCGCGCCGTAGCCGTCACACTGACAGGCTTGCCCGGCAAGGAAGCATTGTAATTGATGCTCGAGGAGAAGGTGTTGGACAAAAAGTCCTCCTGCGAGGCATTTAACTGTGAGCGAAAATTGCCGCTGGAACCAAAATTGACATTGGCATTGAACCGTCCATTGGGGCGCGCTTTGGGATCCTGGCTGTGGCTCCACCTCACAAAAAACTCGGTTCGCCTGCTCGCATCAGGATCCCCCGCCGTTCCGCCGGAAACAATGCTCGACCGGGAAAGCTGGAGGTTTCCATTGAAGCGGTAGCGGTAGCGGTATTGGGCCGTACCGGCGACACGCCACGTTCCACGGCTGTACAAATCCCCTTGGACTCGGGCGTCCCAATGGTCTCCCAAAGGCTCATACCACCCTAAGTCCTTGATGAAATACCCCAATTCTCTGCCGTTTCCGAAACTCGGGAAAATCAAGCCACGGCTGCGTTCTTGCTTTTGGGGAAACCAAAAAAACGGCAGTCCAACGGGCAATGGAATCTTTCTAATCTTGACGAACATCGGCCCACTGATGACTTTTTTGTCGGGCACCAACAACCCCCGCGTCATGTGAAAATGAAAGTGCGGGCGCTCGGCATCGCAGGTGGTGAATTTGCCACCCCGAAGAAAAATGCGGCCGTCAGGAAAACGCTTGGCCCGCTGGGCATGAAAGGTCAATTCGCCCTCGGTGGTCATCGCTTTGCGGCTGATTCCTTTGCGAGATTCCAGGTCATACCTCAGGGCGTCTTGGGTAAAAGACTTCCCATCTTGGGTGAACAAGGGCCGGCCCACGAGGGCTCCTGTAGTGTCACGCACACCCTCCGCTTCAATCTCCCGCTCTGCAGCCAAATAATCCACACGTGCAGCCTCCAGCACAATGCCCGCCGTCTCCACCTTGGCGCTCCCCCACAACGCGACCCGCTCCCTTTTGACCTCGAAGACAATGCTGTCAGAAGCTTGGTATGCAATGGGGTCCGCACCTTTCGGAAGCAACGAATCGGCAGGGGGCGACCATACATCCAGCGGAACAGCAGGTGCAGGATTGACCTCAGCAGAATCCGTCATCCACTGCGTCATGGCCGAATCTGGACGGGTGCGGAGGGACAATCCTGGAAGGCTGGCCGCATCCTGTGCTCCGGCAATGGGGTCTACCGACAACGCTGCCAGATCGGCAAAGTCTCCAGAAGGGGCCTCCAGCAGTGTGATGGTGGAAAGGCCAGCCGAATCCAGGCGCATCAAGATTTCAGAACACGCCGCCCGATTGGCTTGGGGCAGAGGAACGGGAAGGCTATCAGCCATGGCGCGGGCCACAGCTGCACTGTCTGGGTCTGCGAAATACAGCGTGCGCCCATTGCCCAAAATGACCACCTCCTCCAGTCCCGAAGCGCTAAATGTCCCATCCAAATCCCGGCCCGCTATTTGGTGGAAAAAGTTGCCGGACGCCGGACTTGCCACAAAGGCATGTCCCCGCACCTCCAAACGGTCTGCTGCACCATCGACCAAATAAAGCCGCACCGTATCACCCGTCAACTGATCGGCGCCGCTCCACAACACCGGTTCGCCTTCCAGGTCTACCCGACCATCGCGTTCTGACCAAGCCAAGCGGTCTGCCGCTCCAGTGACTTCCTCTGAATACAACACGGCACCGGCCGGCGCGACCAACATCCGCTGCCGGGCAGAATCTGTGGCAATGGTGATGTCCGGACCCTGCACAAGCAGTGGGGATTCACCTTCATTGAGCCAAGCAAAGGCCCCTCCTCTCAAGGTGACCCGCCCTGCAACTCCCTCGGAATCGCGCTCAAAGTCAACCGCATTCCCCCCCAAGCGATAAGACCCCAGCGTATCCACAAGCAACACATGACCCCGAGCCACACCCAGTGAATCGGACAGCGCCAAGCTGTCACCATACACCTCCAAATCACCGTCCATAAATCGGGCCAATGTGGAAGTGTCCCCCGCAAACCAACCGCCACCAGCATCAAGGTCCCACTCCCCGCGCACGCAATCCACCCCTCCCGTTGGGTACCGGACTTCCGCAGGGTCGGTCAACAGGAGCATCCTCTCACCGGGCAAATACCCCACGCGCTCAGCGCGCACAGTCAAAGTGTCTACCACCATCTCCACTTGCCCCAAAAAATCCATCCGACCGGAATCGCGGAAGTACTTGCCCCGTTCGCTGGTAATCTGCTCTCCTTGGGTCTTCACCTCTCCCCCTCCCGCGTAACGGGCCACACCTTCCCGAAAGTCATAGGTGGTCTTGCGGGTGAGCAGGGTCCTTTCTCCACTGGCATCAGAACGGTCTACCAAGCGCACTTGAGGCCCGGTCATCGCCCCCATTCCGCTGTCGGGATGGAGCATCAACTGCTGTCCAAACAACGCCATCGGACCGTCGATCATGCGGACATCGCCCATCATTCGAAAACGACCATCGGTGTAACGCCAAGCGCTGTCGCAATACACCACAGCACCGTCCACTGCCAGTCGAACATCACCAATCAGACGCTGTCCGTCCACCACCGATGGGTTTCGGGCGATTTCATCGGCCTGCTCAATCCTCACCTCTACGGTCTGAGCCACCCCGCACAAAGGCGCCACAGCGCACAGCATGCACCCCAAAAACCACACAAGAAAACGGGGCAATGCCGCGTTGTTCACGTGAGAATCAACGCAAAAATCAGGAGTTCGGTATTCGTTCTCGATTGCCAACAACGCGCGGCGCAAATTCGCCCGGAATGGCCGTGCAAATGCTGACCAAAACTAGATAGTTTTCACCCTGTAGATGAGCATCACCTCCACATACCTGAAAGGAGCACTCAAAGTGGGCCGCCAGTGCACTGCAAAGAGTGGTGGGACAATGCCGACGCGTCACTTCCAGATTCTGGCAGCTTGCGGTGTTTTGGTGCTGGCCTCGAGTGCCTTCAGTCCACCTGTCGAGCCCTCCATGACTGTGGTTATCGATGCTGGGCACGGCGGAAAAGATCCCGGGAACTTGGGAACGGGCCGCTACAAGACTGCAGAAAAAGACATCACCCTCGCCGTGGCCCACAAAACAGCGGCCTACATCGAAGAACGGGTTCCTGGGGTGCGCATCGTGATGACCCGCTCTGGCGACACCTACCCCACCCTGCCGGATCGCGTGCGCATTGCCAACGAGGCAGAGGCTGACCTGCTCCTTTCAATCCACTGCGACAGTTTCCAAAAGTCCTCCGCTGTAGGCAGTTCCACCTTTGTGATGGGCCTTGGAAAAAGCGAGGCCAGCCTGCGCGTGGCCTCCAAGGAAAACGCCGTTATTTTCCAAGAAAACAGCAATGAAACCAAGGGTTTTGACCCCAACGACCCCGACACTTTTATCGCACTGGCGCTCAAGCAAGAAATCTACCTCGAACGGAGCTTGCAACTCGCCGACTTGATTCAAACCCAATTCCGCGAGCGCGTTGGGCGCAAAGACCGCGGCGTGCGACAAGCGGGCTATTACGTCACAGCCTATGCCAACATGCCCAGCGTCCTGGTCGAACTGGGGTTCCTGACCAACCCCAAAGAGGAAGATTTCCTGCGTTCAGAGCAGGGACAAGACTACATGGCAAGTGCACTTTTCAGGGCTTTCCGAAGCTACGCTGAGACTTGGTTGAGCCTGGAGTCCGCCGTGGAAGCCCCAGCCAACAGCACGGAAACCCCAGAAGCGAACGCACCACAGGAAACAGCCGAGCCAAAAAGTTCTGCAGTGGAGACGCCTTCCTGGTTCAACATCCTGACCAACGCCTGCTCGGAAGGCGTATGCTTCACCGTGCAAGCGACCAGCTCCCGCAGGGGCGGTCCTTTGATGGACGGAAAGGGGAACACCATTCCTTGCACCCAGTCCACCATGTCTGGTGGCGTGCATAAATACCGCGTCGGCTCATCCCCTTCGTACGCGGTCGCTTGCCAGATGCGCGATACCTTGCGGTTGAAAGGTTTTCCCGATGCTTTTGTAGTGGCCTTTGAGGAAGGATCCCGGATCCCCCTCGAGCAGGCCATCAAAAAGCAGCGGAACTGAGTACTGAGATCGAGCATGCAAAAAGGCAGGGAAATCAAAATTGGCGTTCTCGTCCTCTTAGGGGGCGTGATGCTGGGCTTTGGTGTCAACTACCTCAAAGGGTTTAACCCGTGGGGAGGAGGCAAGGCCTTCCATGCCATCTACGAAAACATCGATGGCCTCGCTGTTTCCAATCCTGTTGTCGTCAATGGCTTTCAAGTTGGTCAAGTGGCGAGCATCAACTTCTCTTCTGAAGGCAGCGGAGACTTGCACGTCACGTTTTTGATCGAGCAAAACGGCCTCCGCATTGCAAATGACACCAAGGCGCGCATCGTCTCCAATGACCTTTTTGGAACCAAGGCCATAGAATTGGTCGCCGGCCGAAGCGCCACACTGGCCGTCCCTGGAGACACGTTGCCTTCGGAAATTGAAATCGGCATTACCGAAGCGGTGAAGCAGGAATTGCTCCCATTGCGCCAAAAGACAGACCAGTTGATTGCAGGTGTGGATGACATCCTCATCAACCTTCAATCGGTATTCCAAGACAGCGCCACCCAAGGCCTGCCCAAGGCCTTTGAGAGCATCCAGCGCACGATGGAAAACCTCGAAAGCACTTCCCGCACCTTGGACCTGACCGTGGACGAAAACCGCGCTGCGTTGAAAGGCATCATTGACAACATGGAAGGGCTGACCGGGTTTGTGAATTCGCAGCAAGGCGCGCTTTCCAACGCATTGAGCAACTTCAGTCAAATCAGCGACTCTCTAGCAGAACTGCAACTGGCCACCACTTTGAAAAAAGCCGACGCTTCTGTCACCGAGCTGAACCGATTGCTAGAAGGCCTGAACAACGGTGAAGGCACCATTGGAGCTTTGCTTCAAAGCGACACGCTGCACAACGGCCTACTCGCCACAAACAAAGAGGTGCAAAACCTCATCAACGACCTGTATTTGAATCCGCAGCGGTACATCAGGGTATCGGTCTTTGGCAGAAAAGAAAACCGCCGGATGAGCGAAAAAGAATTGGAGCGGTTACAGCGCTTGATCCAAAGCGAACTCGACAACCGGGCCGAAGACATCGAATAAACCCCGTCCAAGACCAGTGCAACCATGGCCCATTTGATCGGACAACTGACCTTCCTTGTGCTTTTGTGCACCGCAGGCTTCTTCTTTGCCCGCCGCATCCGTCAAATCCGCAGCAACATCAATCTGGGCAGGGACGTCAACCGGTCTGACCGGCCCAAAGAGCGCTGGGCCATCATGGCCAAGGTCGCACTGGGACAATCCAAAATGGTGGTTCGGCCTGTAGCCGGTGTAATGCACATCGTGATTTATGCGGGTTTCATCTTGATCAACATCGAGGTGCTCGAAATCCTGATTGACGGGTTGTTTGGCACCCACCGCATCTTCGCCCCATTTCTAGGCGGCTTCTACAACTTTTTGATCGCCACTTTTGAGTGGCTCGCCCTGGGGGTTTTGGTGGCGTGCGTGGTCTTTCTTGTTCGCCGTAACATTTTGCCCATCGCGCGATTCCGTAGCCCGGAAATGAAAGGCTGGCCCAAGAACGACGCCAACATCATCCTGGTTGTGGAGGTCCTCCTGATGTTTGCATTCCTCTCCATGAATGCAGCAGATGCTTTGGCGCAAGCACGGGGACTTGACCATTACATCGCGGCAGGTTCATTTCCGGTAAGCCAATGGCTCCACCCCCTCTATTCCGGCCTATCTGATGCAGGCATTGTCGCTGTCGAGCGCGGGGCATGGTGGTTCCACATCGTGGGCATCTTGGCATTCCTGGTGTACGTCCCTTACAGCAAGCACTTCCATATTTTCTTGGCATTCCCCAACACGTGGTACAGCGACCTGACGCCAGCTGGAAGCCTCGACAACATGGCTGCTGTCAAGAAGGAAGTCGACCTCATGATGTCAGGCGATCCTTTTGCAGCGCCTGCAGCATCCCCAGAAGAGCCTGCAGCAGAGCCTGCCCCCTTCGGTGCCAAGGATGTCAAGGACCTCACATGGAAGCAGTTGATGGAGGCATACAGCTGTACAGAATGCGGCCGGTGCACCTCCTCATGTCCGGCCAATGCCACTGGCAAACTGCTGAGTCCACGCAAAATCATGATGGACACCCGCGACCGTGTGGAAGAAGTGGGCAAGGCCCTCCAAGCCGCCGGCGGCCAATGGGGCGAAGGAGACGGCAAATCTCTGCTCGGAGACTACATCTCAGAAGAGGAACTCTGGGCCTGTACCAGCTGCCAAGCTTGTGTAGAAGCTTGCCCCATCAACATCAGCCCCATGGGCATCATCCTCGACATGCGCAGGAGCCTCATCATGGAAGACTCAAAAGCGCCAGAGCCCATCACCGCCATGTTTAACAACGTCGAAAACAACGGCGCACCTTGGGCCTTTCCAGCAGCGGACCGCGGCAAGTGGACCGATGAATTGGCCTCTGAATCCTGACCCCCACCGATATGGCATTGACCGTCCCCACCTTGGCCGATATGAACGCCCGCGGAGAGACCCCTGAGGTCCTCTTTTGGGTGGGCTGCGCCGGAAGCTTTGACGACCGAGCAAAGCGCATCACCAAGGCCATCGCCCGCATACTTGATGCTGCTAAAGTCCCATTTGCAGTGCTTGGCGCAGAAGAAAGCTGCACAGGCGACCCCGCCAAGAGGGCGGGCAATGAGTTTCTTTTTCAGATGCAAGCCGCCCAGAACATCGCTGTCCTCAACGGATACGGTGTCAAGCGCATCGTAACCGGGTGTCCACACTGCTTCAATACACTCAAAAACGAGTATCCCGAACTCGGCGGGAATTATGAAGTGCTGCACCACACCCAGTTCATCCAGCAGCTCATCGCAGATGGCCGGCTCAAAATCGCAGACGGGCAGCCCTTTAAAGGCAAGCGCATCACCTTCCACGACCCCTGCTATCTGGGACGTGGCAACGGAGAATACCAAGCCCCCCGCGAAGCTTTGGCCGCGTTGGATGCAGACCTTGTGGAAATGCGGCGTTGCAAGAAAAACGGCCTGTGCTGCGGCGCCGGTGGTGCGCAGATGTTCAAGGATGCAGAAAAAGGGGACCGCGAAGTCAACCACGAGCGCACCGACGATGTACTCCAAACTGGAGCCAAGGTGGTGGCCACAGGATGCCCATTTTGCAACACCATGATGACCGACGGTGTCAAAAATGCAGAGCGTGAGGGAGACATTGAAGTGAAGGACATTGCAGAATTGATCGCAGAAGCTGCAGACCTGCTCTGAATCACCGGCTCCCATGTGGCCAAACGGCCGCCCCAAAACAACAATAAAATGGCACTACTCGAAGGCAAAATCGCCCTCATCACCGGCGCCTCCCGCGGCATCGGAAAATCCATCGCCCAGCGCTTCGTGCAACAAGGCGCAACGGTGGCCTTTACTTACCGTTCCAGCGACGAGAAGGCACGGGCGCTCGAAGCAGAGCTCACCGCTTCCGGCGGCACGGCACGGGGATTCAAGTCTGACGCAGGCAGCCTTTCCGAAAGCGAAGAACTCGTCAAGGAGGTCGTCGCGGCTTTTGGAACCGTCGATATCCTCATCAACAATGCGGGCATCACCCGCGACACCCTGCTGATGCGCATGTCTGAGGACCAATGGGATGAGATCATGCAAGTCAACCTCAAGAGCTGCTTCAATCTGACCAAGGCCGTTTTGCGCACCATGCTCAAAGCACGGTCTGGCAGCATCATCAACATGTCCAGCGTAGTGGGCATTCAGGGCAATGCAGGCCAAGCGAATTACTCCGCTTCAAAGGCAGGCATCCTGGGCTTTACCAAGAGCGTCGCCCTCGAACTCGGCAGCCGAAACATCCGCTGCAATGCCATCGCACCAGGCTTCATCGAGACAGAAATGACCGGTGCCCTAGACGAAGCCACGGTGCAAGGTTGGCGGGACGCCATTCCTCTGAAACGGGGAGGACGTCCTGAAGACGTGGCAGATGCTTGCGTTTTCCTAGGGTCAGACATGAGCGCCTACATCACCGGACAAACCCTTTCGGTGGACGGCGGAATGCGGATGTAACTTCGCGCCATGCGCGATGTCCTCCTTGATGCCCCATTTTTTCAGGTCGCGCTGGCACTGACCTTCGTGGTGGTTGCGGCTGCGCTTTTGTACCGCATAGACAAAGGCAACAGACACCTTCACGGCGGGCTCAGGGCTGCTCTAGGGGTCATTCGAGCCTTGGTCTTGGCTACCATCGTCCTTTTGATGTTTAGGCCTGTCCTGCGCATCGAAGAAAGCACCACCCGGCAGCCCGCCCTCATCATACTACAAGATGCTTCGCGGTCTGTGGGAGCTGACCACGAAGATTGGGGCGCCACAATGGACCAGTGGCTGGGCACACTCCCTTCCGAACCCGGTGAACCCGGTGCCGATGTCAATGTATACACCTTTGGAGCGGACCTCACCCAGCGCAAAGAAGGCCAACCCTGGGCGTTTAACGACCCAACCACAGACCTCTCAACAGCGCTAGATGTCCTCCAAGGACAGTGGGCCGGAGCTCCGGTCGGAGCTGTGATCGTCGCCACAGATGGAAGGTTCAACCGCGGACGCAATCCGGAAGCCATGAGCAGCAGGATTCCCGCCCCTCTGCACACCATCGCTTTGGGCGATACCAGCCTTCAAAAGGACATTCGGATTTTGCGACTGCTTCACAATGACGTGGCAGGACTCGGCAACCGATTCCCCATTGAAATTGAGTTGGGCGCACAAGGGTATCAAGGCCCTTCAGAGGTGCGCATTTCGGGGCCGGGCACCAACCTCTCTCAAGAAGTCAATTTCGATGGTTCAGGAGCCCCCATTGCCGTTCAATTTCTCATCGAGGCTGAGCGACCAGGGATACAGCGCTATCGCATCAGTGTGAGCACAGCAGAAAACGAAGAAAACACAGGCAACAACAAACGCACTGCGGTCATCGACATCATTGAGAGCCGCAAGCGCATCTTGCTGGCCGGGCCGGCTCCTCATCCCGATCAGGGCGCTTGGTCCAATGCGCTTTCGGGCAACATCAATTACGAAGTTTCGGTTCAAAACCTCGAAGAGGTGGCACCCGATAGCGGAGAAGAGCGCTGGGATGCAGCCTTTCTGTTTTCGTTCGACGCCGGAGACACCGAGTCCGTTGAAGCCTACACGTCCTTGCGCGAGGCCGGTATTCCTGTGGGCCTCATCATGGACCCTCTCGGCGACTTTTCCGCTGCCCCATCGTTGGGCCTCGGTTTTGAGGTCAATGTGGTCCGACAAGGGCTCACTGCCGATCCACGCGGTGGGGTAAACCCCGCCTTTCCACATTTCCGCCTGGCGGAAGGCGTAGAAGAATGGATGGCTGAAGTCCCGCCATTGATGGCGCCATTTGGCGAAGCGACATGGGGACCCGCCCACACCCCTCTGCTCTTCCAGCGCATTGGCGGCATTCTCACCGGCAATCCCTTGGTCACCGTCACCCAGACCGCCGAGAGCAGGGGCGCAGTAGTGTTGGGTGAAGGCAGTTGGCGCTGGCGTCAAGTGGGCTATTTGCGCACCGGTTCGCACGACCTCTTCGACGACTTTGTGGGCAAACTGACCCAATTCTTGACCTCCGATCCAGGTGTGGACCGTTTTAGGGTGGAAGCTCCCCGCATCCTCAATGAAGACCAGCGTTTGCAAATGCAGGCCCGGGCCTATGATGCCACGCTGCAACCCTTTTTGGGAGCAGACATCGGCCTCACGTTGTCGGACAGCACAGGCGCCGAATTTGAATACCGCTTTTCGTCCTCCAACTCGGGCGGTTATGCTTTGGATGCTGGACGCTGGCCAGAAGGAACCTACACTTGGAGGGCCACCACAGAAATTGGAGGCACCGTCTTTGAGCGCAACGGCGCCCTGGAAGTGCGGGCCATGGAGCTCGAGCAAAATGGCCGAGCAGCAGACCACGCTACCCTCAGGCGCTTGTCGCTCTCTGCAGGAGGCGTCACCATCTCCCCCACCCAACTGGACAGCCTGACCCGCACGATGACCGACTCAGGCCGCTTTACTCCTGAGCGCGACTGGACAGAAAGGCTGCAGGACATCATCAAATGGAAGGTCTTGCTTTACATCCTCATAGGGTTGCTCTCAACAGAGTGGATACTCCGCCGTTGGGCAGGCACTTATTAACGGCGACCGACGCCTTTGGGGCCATAGCTTAGCCCCATGGAAACATCTTCACGACCCATCAAACTCGTCGCCCTGATATCAGGGCTTTTCGTGGCCCTGCTGATCAGCTGGTCCTCCATCACTTACACCATTCCCTCCGGCTACGCAGGACTGGTTTTTCGCACATTTTCAGACGGCATCAATCCCGATGAAGCACCCGCGGGCCAAGGGTTCCATTTCAAGGCCCCATGGGACAGGGTGGTTGTTTATGAAATCCGCCAAAAAGAGATGCAACAGAAGCTCGACGTCCTGTCCTCCAATCTGCTCAAGATTCAATTGGACATGACCGTATTCCACGAGCCCGTGAGAGAGGCCCTCGGTGCACTTGAAATTGAACGGGGCAGAGATTACGAGGACGCCGTCATTGTGCCCTCCATGCGCTCGGTATCGCGCGAGGTGTTCGCCAAGTATCTGCCCGAAGAGATCAACACTTCCAAGCGTGAGCAAATTCAAGTGGAAATCGAAGAGCGCCTGCGCGAAAAGCTCGCCAGCAACTTCATCAAGCTCAACGACGTGCTCATCCGCAACATCCGACTCCCTCAAACCCTAGAGGAGGCCATCGAAAGGAAATTGCAACAAGAGCAGGAATCATTGGAATACGAGTTCCGCCTCGAAAAAGAAACCAAGGAAGCGGCACGGAAACGGATCGAGGCCGAGGGCGTGCGCGATTTCCAAGACATCGTTTCTGAGGGTATTTCAGACGAACTGCTGCGATGGAAAGGAATTGAAGCCACACAAAACCTGGCCCAAAGCAACAACACCAAGATTGTCGTCGTCGGAGGTGGAGACGATGGTTTGCCCATCATCCTTGGCAACAACTGAGGACTACAAAACATGACTCCACGAAAAAGGCCCGCAAATGCGGGCCTTTTTCGTGAGGTCATTGGAGCTGGTCAAGCCTCGGTCCAAGTGCCGTGTTCTTTGGCGTTGGCAATGGCTCCCAACACACCCAAGCGGTTGATGTTGCGGATGCCTGAAGCGCTCACACGCATGGTTACCCAGCGGTCCTCCTCTGGAATAAAGAAGCGCTTTTTGAACAGGTTGGGATAGAACCGGCGCTTGGTGCGTCGCTTTGAGTGGGAAACGTTGTTTCCTACCATCACCTTCTTTCCGGTAAGCTGACAAATGCGGCTCATGCTGTTCCTTTTCCGAGGTTTGTTCTATTCCCGATATTTTCGGGAGTGCAAAGGTGCGGTTTTCAGAGTGAATCCGCAACCCTTGAGGCGGGTTTTGATTCCACACCCCATTCAATGGCCGATTTCAAGGCCAATTGAGCGGCTGAACGCACGCTCATAGCAAGGTTTCTGGTGCGGTCACGGCCGAACTGATGGCGCACACACATCACCCCAGATGGGCCTTCGCAAGCCATGTAAACCGTGCCTACAGGCTTGTCCTCACTCCCGCCGTCCGGACCCGCGATGCCCGTAATGGACAACCCAAAATCTGCTTGAAATTTTTTGCGAGCACCCTTGGCCATGGCCCTTGCGACTTCCTCGGAGACAGCACCGAACTCCACAATCAATGGCCCTGGAACATCCAGCAGCTGCTCTTTGGCCGCATTAGAATAAGATTGGACACCACCCAGAAAAAAGGCACTCGCTCCTGGGCGGGCAACCAAAGCGGCCCCTAAAGCCCCCCCTGTGCAGCTTTCCGCCACAGCCAAAGTGAAGCCGTGGGCAACCAAAAATTGGCCGAGGGCTTCTTCAACAGTCAATCCTTCATCAGAAACAACCCATTCTTCCAACCGCTCCAACACCGCCGCATGGCTGCGGTCCAATTGGTCAACGGCTTCGTCTTCAGCGGTCAAACGGATGCGGACACTGCCGGGACTCGGCAAATAAGCGAGCTTGACGCCACTGCGCTCCAGCGCTTCTTCCATATCGCCGAGGGTCGCAGACAACTGGCTCTCACCTGTCCCCATGGTAAGCAAAGACTTGTGGGCCCTTTTGGGAAGCCGCCCCTGCTGCTGCATTCGGTCCCTCATGGACGGCAAGACACCGTGTTCCATGATGTGCTCCATTTCATAGGGAACGCCTGGCATGGATACGGTAATCCCATTGGACCGTTCAAACCACATTCCACTGGCCGTTCCCAGAGGGTTTTCCAATGGACGACAGGCGGCTGGAAGCAAAGCCTGATCGCGGTTGACTTGCAACACTGCACGGCCGCGACGCTCGAACCAAGAAACAATGCGGTCCTCAATGTCAGGATACCGCACCAATTCAGTATCAAAATGCCGACACAAGACATGTTTTGTGATGTCATCTCGGGTAGGTCCCAGCCCACCGGTAATCAACACCAATTCCGCCCTCGACTCTGCGTCCTTTAGGGCGTTTACGATGGCCGCTTCCTCATCAGAAACGACCACACAACGGTTGACGCGCCAACCTTCTTTTTCCAGAAGATGGCCCATCCAGGCGGCATTGGTATTGACCGTCTGTCCTATCAGCAATTCATCACCGATGGACAGAATCTCCACCAAAAGCCGCCCGGATGCCATCTTCAATCAGCGGATGGACAAGCGCTCGATGCTGCGTGCACCTGAGCCACTCACCTCCACGGTGTAAATACCAGGGGTCAAATCCGACACGTCGAGGCGGGCGAGCTTTCCTTGGATGCGCACCTGGCGCACCAGACGGCCTCCCATGTCACGGATACTGACCTCGGCGTCCATGAGCAAGTCATCGAGCACAACCTCAACCACAGCGTCAGCTGGGTTCGGGAAAAGACCAAATCCAACCTGGTCGATTTCACCTATGCCCACATAATCTTCAAAATCCACATCTGCGCAATCGTCCAGGTCTTCCACGTTCATGGTCAAGCCCACGATGTCATTGATGTCGATGGGGTCTTCATCACCACGCACGTGCAAACCTGGCTCGAAGTCACGCTGGTAGGTGAGGTTGACCTCTCCTCCTTGAATGCGCTGAGGAATACAGGGATAAACACTTTCGATCAGGTCGAAATCCAAGTCAGGCGTAACGTCACAAGCGGTGCCCGAATTCCACGTCTCACCCAAATCAGTAGAGTGTACCACATAACAGTGGCGGTAGTTCTGGATGCCCGTGCTGAAGTTCTCCATCAGGGCGCTGTAAGCCACCACAATTGTGTTGGATTCAACAACTTGTCCAGCAGAGGGCTGAGAACTGATGCCCACGAAGTAGCCCGCAATCTCATCTTCATAATCCAAGGTGCCGCTCTCATCGATGTCGTAAGCATAGGCAATGGTCATAGAGCTGTCTGGCCCCATATCTGGCCTCCAATACTCCAACCCGTTGGTGAAAGGATAATAGCTGCTTGTGGCATCTGTCGTGTCGCTGTCCGCATAGAACATGGCACCAAAGAACACGTGCACGCCTCCGGCCTCATCGACCAAGATGTCTCCTGAGCGGTCGGCATTGAAGAACATGGCGTTGCCATTGGCGTCCACATCGTCGGCAATGGTGGTATCGAGCAAGGCTCCAGAATCGAGCACATAGTTGTCGACGGGGAAGTCCACGATGGTCTCGTATGTCCATGTGTCTCCATTGTCCTCAGAGACCATGGCGAAGGTGTCATAGAAACCATTGAAAACTGCAAAGGCGACCTTGTCTCCCTCGGCGTGAATGGCATAGGAATCTGCCACAAAACCAGTGCCGAACGAAGCCGTATCCAATTCCGCAAAAGTTTCAATGTCCCAGTTGGCGCCACCATCGGTGGAGCGCATGTAAATCAACGCTCCGTCTTGGCCGTTGTAAAGCACGCCACCGTTTCCAGCGGGAGCACTGATACAAATGGCGTGGATGCTGTTGCCATCGGCACCGCCCACGGCGGCGCGGGGCCACAGGTGCCAGATGTCCGTTTCGTCTTCTGCTGTCAGTGCAGGCAAAGTCGTGGTGGACCATGCACCGCTTCCAACCGCATCACGGGTGGAGAAAACAAGGCCTCCAGTGCTGCCATGGCTCAAAGCAAATTCCGAACCATTGGCCAGGTGTCCCAGTGAAGGCCATCCAATCCGCACATCTTCGATGCGGTCGTAGGGAATCTCGCCCCAGTCCTCACCTGTGCCGGCGGCCTTGTGGTTGTATCCTGTTCCGCGGTCTCCAAATGGCGAGGTCTCCAAGGACTGGATCCATCCCGCACTCAGGCCATTGGCAGAACTGAAGACACGGTCGTCTACAGCGTAGTTGGACTGCAGGTCATATTGGGTATAACCAATGACCTGGCGCTCGATGACCATATCGCGCAGCTGCAGGTGATCGATGTCACCTAGATTTTGCGCGTTCAGCGGCTGGTAAGGAATGATTTCCTCTCCGGTCATGTCGACTGTTGGCAGAACAGCCTGCACTTTTTGTGCGGGGTCGAGGCGATGAAAACTCTGGGCCTGAATGGCCCCAGATGCCGCGCACAACGCGGCTAACGTAAGGGTTGCGATTCGCATGGTTGTTTCGGTTCCGGGAATTTACCCGTCTGAAGTGGCTGAAGTTAAGACACTTCCGGCAACCGCGCGAGCACTGTGCTCCTGGCCACGACGCGGTCCCCAGGCTTCACCGTCACCTGAGCCTCCAAAGGCAAATAGAAATCAATGCGAGATCCAAACAATATGAATCCACACTCCTGGCCCCCTGATACCTCATCTCCTTCTTTGACATACCACCGAATGCGCCGGGCAACTGCACCTGCAATCTGACGCCAGACCACCATACCTCCTGGCGTTCTTTGTCCAAAAGTCGTCCGCTCGTTTAAGGTGGACGACTTCTCGTGCCAAGCCACGAGGTACTCCCCTTTGTGGTATTTGAAATACTCCAAGGTTCCCGCAACAGGTGCCCATTGAGCGTGCACGTCAAAAATGCTCAGAAACACACAAATCTTGATGGCCCTTCCACCGATTACTTCGGGCTCATCGACCTCCTCCACTAGCACCACTTTGCCATCACTGACGGCGGTCACTTCACCAGGCTGACCCGTGTAAGGACGTTTCGGAATGCGGAAAAACCACAAAACCAACAATCCAAGACCGACCAGCGCGACCCGCAAGAAAATCTCGAGCACAATGTGAAGAGATGGAATCCAAGAAATCAACCCTTGCAACAGGGCGAGGACCAGCATAAAAACGAGGATGACCTTGTGGCCAGCACGGTGAATTGTCATGTCAATCGACTTCAGGCAAAAATGAGGTAGAACAGCGCAATTGGAGCAGCAATAATGTGGGAATCAAAACGGTCAAGTATACCGCCGTGTCCAGGCAGAATGTGTCCCGAATCTTTCAGGCCAGCCTTGCGCTTCAACAGGCTTTCCAACAGGTCTCCAAGGGGACCGAAAACAGAAACCAAAGTGGCCAAAACCAACCAATGCCCCTGGCCTGCCGCACCCAAATGGTACTGCAGAATACCGCCGATGAGCAAGGCCGTTAAAGCTCCTCCAGCCCAACCTTCCCAAGTCTTTCCAGGAGAAACCGAGGGGGCCAATAGGTGCCGGCCAAATGAACGGCCGAACAGATAGGCTCCAGTATCGTTGGACCACATGAGCGCAAACCACCCCAAAGGAATCCAAGCTTCATAACCGCTGCTGGTCCATGACATGGCCCACAGGGAACCAAAGGCCAACACCAGCAAAAATTGCGCCCCAACACCCATGACGGAAGAGCGTGGAAAAGCGGGCATCAAACGCCAAGCCACGAACAACTCACGAACCCCCAGAAGCACGACAATAAAAAGAAGCAACCCGTATGTCCATGGACCACCGGCTATGGCTCCCACGATCAGGCCCACAATGCCTGCACCTGTGACAGCGCGTATTTGGAGTTCGGTGCTTTTGGCACTCATGAAGGGAGCCCACCTTCCTCCTGAGCACCCAATGCGGTTCGGGCCCGTTCCAATTCTTCTTGGGGAACATAGACTTCAACCGGGCCGAACATGCCATAGCTGCTGTCCTGCTTGTTGAGCACAACAGCCTTGATGCCAGCGCCTTCGAGCTTAGCACGACAGACTTCTGCACCAAAAGGCATTGAATCAGAGTGAATCAGGGACCAACCTTCCATTTTATGCCGCGTTTTCATCGACTTCGCCCCCTGGCTCAGCCGACTCATTTGGAGCTTCCGGTGCGGAGTTGTCGTCAGACGCCGCTTCAGGTTCTGTCGAAGGCAGCTCCTTCGAAGCTGTCTTTTCGCCAATGGAAACCTTGGCTTCTTGCTCCCAAGCGCGGGGGCCAAGCAGTTCAATAAGGTCCTCCTTGAACAACACTTCCCGCTCCAGTAAGCGCTCAGAAAGTGAATTCAGCTTGTCTGCGTGGAGTTCCAAAATCTCGCGTGCTTTGGCGTAAGCCCGCTCAATGATGGCGCCCGCCTCTTCGTCGATAATCCGCGCCGTCTCCTCACTGTAAGGCTTGGTAAACGTGGCTTCTGCCCGTGGGTCATAGAAACTCCGATTGCCAATGCGCTTGTTGAGGCCATAGACACTGACCATGGCATACGCCTGTTTGGTCACCTTTTCCAGGTCACTCAAAGCGCCGGTAGAAATCTTTCCAAACGTCAATTCTTCGGCGGCTCGCCCTCCCAAGGCGGCACACATTTCATCAAAGATTTGCTCGGTGGTGGTGATGTGCCTTTCCTCGGGCAAATACCACGCCGCTCCAAGGGATTGTCCCCTCGGGACGATGGTCACTTTCACCAATGGTGAGGCGTGCTCTAACATCCAACTCACCGTGGCGTGTCCTGCCTCGTGGAAGGCAATCGTCCGCTTCTCGCTGTCTGTGATGAGCTTGTTCTTCTTTTCGAGGCCTCCGACCACGCGGTCCACCGCATCCAAAAAGTCCTGTTTCCCTACCCTTCCGGCATCGCGGCGGGCTGCAATCAAAGCCGCCTCATTGCAGATGTTGGCAATGTCAGCACCGCTAAATCCCGGTGTTTGTCGCGCCAAGAAGTCCACATCGATTGAGTCATCGGTCTTCAGCGGCTCGAGGTGCACCGTGAAGATGGCCTCCCGTTCCTTGAGGTCAGGCATGTCTACATATATCTGACGGTCAAAACGCCCCGCCCGCATCAACGCACTGTCCAGAATGTCTGCACGGTTCGTCGCAGCCAAAATGATCACCCCGCTGTTGGTGCCAAAGCCATCCATCTCGGTCAGCAATTGGTTCAAGGTATTCTCCCGTTCATCATTGGAGCCGAGGCTGGCATTTTTGCCCCGGGCGCGGCCCACCGCATCAATTTCATCAATGAAGACAATGCAAGGGCTCTTGTCTTTGGCCTGTTTGAACAGGTCCCTCACCCTACTCGCTCCAACACCCACAAACATTTCAACGAAATCCGAACCGCTCAAAGAGAAAAAGGGCACCTGCGCCTCACCGGCAACGGCTTTGGCCAACAGGGTTTTGCCGGTTCCTGGAGGACCTACGAGCAATGCCCCTTTTGGAATCTTGGCCCCCAAGTCCGTGTACTTGTCGGGGTTCTTCAAAAACTCTACAATCTCACCAAGCTCTTCCTTGGCGCCTTCTAAGCCTGCCACATCCTCGAAGTTGACCTGTGTAGAGTTCTCTTTGTCAAACAACTGCGCCTTGGATTTTCCGATATTGAAAATCTGGCCGCCACCACCTCCGCCTCCGCCTAAACGGCGCATCAGTACCATCCAAACCCCGACCATCAAGGCCAGAACAATGATGTAAAACAACAGCTGTTGCCCCCACTCATTGGACCTCTCATAAACGACGACCACCTTTCCTTCCTCGGAGAGCTGATCCAACCTATCGATGTTCTTTTCTGATGGCGGAATCTCAACCATCAAGTCTGCCCCCCTCAAAAATGCTCCTCCCAGTGGTCCTTCTGGACGGTCTTTCATGATGGAGTCACGGGCGGCATCGGTATACCACGCCTCTGCCACCATTCCGTTGTGGCTCAGCTTCCTGAATTCTCCAGATTCAGCTTTCCTCACAAGCTCCTGAAAGCTCACGCTGCCAGCCCCTCCGCTCGCTCCTCCTGAGAGGATCATGGCGATGAGCAAGGCCCCAATACCCGCATAAACCCAGTAGAAATTAAAACTCGGCTTATTCGACTTCCGGGGTTCCTGATTGTTTGATTCCATAAAAATTCAACGCGCTTTTACAATCCTCCTCTGCAGAAGACCGTCTTCTGCGTACCAACGAAACTACAAACCAACCGAACTGAAGGTTCCACGAAGCCGTCGAGTAGCACACAATATTCCATAACAGCTCCTCAAATCTCCTGAGCTTTTTAACGCTATACAGTTAAATTGGGGGCAATGTGGACCGCTGTTACCCTTACTCCACGGCACAGGATCACCCCTGATGCCGTTGAAATAGCCATCCACCCACGGTTTGGAACCATCCATTTTAGAAGTGGTCAATTCATTGTTCTGGAGGTCCCCCTCGCAGATGGAGTTCGAAGAAGCGCGTTTTCCATTGTTCGCAGGGAACAGAAAGGCATCATCATCGGGGTCAAGAAAAACGGCCAACACGGCATTTCTGCTTGGCTCAACGCCCTCCAACAGCCGACCAAAGCCAGTATGGCTGGCCCTTTTGGAAACTTCCAAGTCAACCCTTCGGCTCAACGTCACATTTTCATCACCGGAGGAAGCGGCATCACGCCCGTTCGCAGCATGTTTGACGACCTGCTCGCCAGGGGGGTCAAACCCGTGTTGGTCTATGCGAACCAATCGCCGGAAAAGGCCATGTACCTGCAGTCGTTTCGTCTGTTGGCAGAGGCCGATGGAATCCACCTCATCGAGGTATACGACCGCGACATATCCAAGGCCCTTAATCAAGTGGATTTAACAGGCGCAGCTTGTTACACTTGCGGACCATCAGGCCTGATTACAAATGCGCTGGACACCCTTGAGGCCCGAGGAGTGCCCGCATCATCCATCCAAACTGAGCTCTATGGATTGGACATGGATGGCACGCTGGAAGCATCGGGCTCGTATCAGTGGAAGGACTTTTGGAGACCCGCCCTCACCATATCTATGGAAGGGCAAAAAAGCATGCTCAATGGGGCCTTGGCCCAAAATGTGAACCTCCCCCATGCTTGCGGTATAGGCGTTTGCGGAACCTGTAAAGCGCGACTGCTCCAAGGCGAGGCCATTTGTGGAACAGAAAAGCACAAGGCGGGTGATGAAATTCTGACCTGCATTAGCAAACCCATTGGCCCCAGCGATACAATTCTGGCTCCAGCAAAAGGCGGCAGGGCTCAAATCGTCGCCGTTTGCTTGTTGATAGGCGTCTTTTTCTTGGGCTCATGGTGGGTGCCTCCGGCTCAAGGGTTCAAAGCCTTAGGCCCCATGAACACTTCCCATGAAAACCTTGAATGCAACGCATGCCACAAAGAAGCACCCGGCACATTCAGACAACAAGTAAGACACAACGCCCAATCTTTCATGGGGCTGCACAATCAAGGCTTGGTTCCTGTTGGCCTCGCTCCTGTCGACAACAAAACCTGCATCAACTGTCACAAACGACCCAACGACAGGCATCCCACTTCTCGGTTTTTGGAAACCCAGTTTGCAGAGCAGCGGCGCACCCTCGGACCCCACGAGTGCAACAACTGTCATGGCGAACACCAAGGAAAACGCGTCGCTCAAGTGCAAACCGGATTCTGTATCCATTGTCATCAAGACTTGGAGGTGAACTTTGACAACATCCAACCCTCCCATGCAGAGCTTTTGGAAACCGAGGCCTGGGAGACTTGCTTGCAGTGTCATGATTTCCACGGGAACCACATTCGCGAAATCCCCATCAATCTGAAAAACGGAATCTCCCAGGAGACTGTGCTGCGCTATCTGGAAGGAGGAAACGATCCTTACAGCACTGAAAAAACCTTTACTGCAAACCAAGATTGATGAGGATTCTACTGGCCCTCCTAGCATTCACCCCTATTGTTTCTCTAGCCCAGTCCAATGCTGCCGCTTCCCAAAAAGACACCACGCTCTCGCTCGACATCGAACTGAGGGTGCGTTCGGAATGGAGGGACGGTTATCGGCTGATGGCATTGCCAGACCAAACTGGAAACATGACCACCTTCCAACGAAACCGATTCGGATTCAGCGGTGGATGGGGACGCATGGACTTCAGAATCCAACTGCAAGACGTCCGCAATTATGGCCAACCCGGAGGCAACACCCAAGGCAATATGGGCGCGGCGGAAGCATGGGTTTCCCTTGAAGTTCGAAAAGGCCTCAAGGCGGTTGCAGGCCGCCAAAAAATTGACATTGACAACGGACGGATCATAGGTGCGGCAAATTGGGCCAACCCCGGTCGGTTTCTTGACGGAGTGCAGCTCATTCGAACACGCGAACAAAGCCGCACAGCCCTCATGTTATTCTGGGACGAAATCAACGGAACCCAGCGCCTTGTCGGACATCACACCCATCGTTTCGGAGCCAAGCGAACCTTGACCCTGCTGGCTTTTCACCAAGCCAGCGATACAGAATACTCCGCATTTACTGGAGGCGCCACATGGAAATCAAAAGGCGCCAAAGCCGGCTGGTGGGCGGCAGAAGCCTACCTACAAGCACCGGATGCCGTCGACTCAAAACCAGCCTCAATGTGGGTGCTTGAGGCCGGACGCAATGGGCTTGCAGGTCATGCTACTACCGTGGGAATAGACCTGCTTTCAAACGCTGGTCAAGATGGTGTGGCCTTTCGCCCCCTCCTGGGAACCAACCACAAATTCTACGGTTGGATGGACCACTTCTACTTGGGTGCCGTCACAGATGGATTGATCAACCTGCACCTGCGTCATTCTGGACCAATTTCTGAATCGCGGTCTTGGGGAGCGGTGCTGCATCAATTCAACACCTTCGACACTCAGGGTCTTTTGGCCCATGAGCTCGACCTCTTTCTCACAGGCAAAGAAAAAGAAGGCATTTCATGGACCGTGGGTTGGTCCATGATGAAAGCCACCACGCTGCACGTTCAAAGACAAGGCGAAATCCTTGTTGATGCTTGGACCCCCGTGGCAGATCACCTGCAACAGTGGGGCTGGGTTTCTCTGCAATTCACCCCCTCAATTCAACTCAAATGAGCGTTGTTCAGCCGCCGGTCAAGTTCTGGACCTTCACCGTTCTCGCGGGCGCGGCCCTCTTGGTGTATTTGTTTGCCACAGCACCCGAAGCCTTGACTTCTGAGCGCTCCGAAAAACACACCATGTCCACGAGGGAAGCCATGACCATCCTGGCACAAGAAAACGACTTCACGCGCACGCTTTTCACGAAAGAAATTGTGGGGAAAGGGAAAGCTCAAGGGCTCAAATTTGACGAAGCTTGGGCCGATGCAAACGTCATTGCCGGCCCCCTACCCGCTCTTTTTCTGAGGGGTGTCAGCGATGAGCTGTCCATGAGCGACCTGCCCATACAGCTCTACTTAGGGTCCGATTTCCCCATCGAATCTTCAAACAAGTTCAAGGACCTACAATTGGAAAAATTCAAGGCCATGCGGTCAACTTTGGAGCCCCAGCATTTCATTGACCCCGACACTGGAGAGCACGTGAGCATGTTCCCTGATTTCGCATCTGCACCCGCTTGTGTATCCTGCCACAACGAACACATCAAAACAACAAAATCCGACTGGGTTTTGGGAGACCTTATGGGCGCCACAACCTGGTCATACCCAGAAGATTCAGTGACCACGGATGAATTCATGGCTATGGTCCTAGAGTACCGCAAAGGCGTCGAGTCCGTTTGGGGCCAATACCTCAAGGAACTCGAAGAACTGGGTGACGATCAACGTCCAGAGATCGGCAAGAATTGGCCTTCCAATGGACTTTACATTCCCGACCACGCCGCGCTGAGGGACACCATTGACAAATTGGCCAACGGCCCCATTTTCATGGCCCTCATGGACAAAGCAGCCCTATAATGCGCGCAGCTTCCCGCTATTTAATCTGGTGCGTGGCCACCTTGATGTTGGTAGCCTGGTTCCTCAACTGGGATCAGTTGGAAGCGCTCGCATTCCAAAGGGACCGGACATTCAGAAACATCAGCGGCATTGCTGTGATGACACTGATCCTGTTTCAATGGACCCTCACCTTGGGAAGAACCGTGTTTCAGAAGTCGGGAAGTCAGTGGGGCAATTGGATCGACTGGCACCTTCGCATTTCTCTTCTGCTTCCATTGGCGGTGCTGGTTCATTCCATAGCCATTGGATGGGGCCTCCTCGCGCTGTTGCCTCTGGCCCTGCTCGCCTCAGGCCACTTCGGCTCAATGTTAGAAGGTGAAGCCAACACCCGAAAAAACCTACCCTATCACATCGGTCTTTCGGTCGCCACGTTGGTCATGGCCTTGGCACACGCCGCAACGGTGCTGATGTTCAATTGATCAGTATTCCGGAAAATCTTCCGGATCAGGCCTCGCATCTTCAACATCGGGCAAGACCTGTTGAGGCGCATCGGCCCAGAGCTCTTCCAATCCATAGTGAACGCGCCAGTCTTTGTGGAAAATGTGGACCACCACATCGGCATAATCCAACAGCGCCCATTGACCTCCCCTCAACCCCTGCTTCATCCAAGGGGACTCGTCATGCATTTTCTCGGTGAATTCCTCTACACTGCGGGCAATCGCCTCGACTTGCGTGTTGGACTGTCCTTCACAAATGATGAAACGAGCAGCCACGCTATTTTGAATCGCCGAAAAATCGACGATGCAAATTCGGCTTCCTTTAACTTCCTGAATCCCAGCTACGACAGAGGTCACCAAGGCATCCGTAGATGGACCTTGGGTGCGCTCCGGAGCATTTCTCGGAGCCGTCGCGTAGGTACGCGGATCGGGTTGTGCTTGTGGTTCTTCCAAGGTGCGCTAAAATAGCGTCCGTGGAGGACCTGCACACCCTAGCCATATCACATGTGACCAAAGCCATGGGCACCCCGCCGCTGACCTCTGCTATGGAGGGCAGGTGGACCTTGCTGGGCTGGGCGGACACCGACAGCACCAACTCCCGAGCAATGAGTGCTTTGCGGACTTCACCACGGGGGGCTCTGGACCATTTCGCACTGTATGTAAACCATCAAAAAGCAGGAAGAGGTCAACAACAAAGAATGTGGCACGCTACCCCGCAGGACCTCGCCATGACCCTCATTTTAGAGCAAAACCTGCCCTCCGGCTCGCCTTTTGCGTTGAATTTCGCCATCAGCCTTGCCGTGATTCAGGCCATTGAAGACGTTTTACCGAACATTCAATCCAAAGACTTGCTCATCAAATGGCCCAATGACATCATGCTCAAGGGGGCCAAAGCAGGAGGCATTCTCATTGAAAACAGTTGGAGAGGAAGCACTTGGTCTTCTGCTGTGATGGGGATTGGCCTCAACCTGTCCGGCGTCCACCCCTACCCCAACGCTGCCCAACTCACACCCGATGGTCCGCTGTCGGCCGATACCGTCTTGGACTTGCGCAAGGCCATTCTTAAGCGCACAGACGAACGCTTGGCAGAGCTGGCATACCCGCCTTCGCTCCTTCAACAGTACCACCAGCGCCTTTTTGGTTGGGGCCAAAAGCAGCGCTGGCAACTCGATGGTCAAGAGGTGCGTGGAACCTTAGAGAGCATAGACATTGAGGGACGGCTGTGTGTGAACTCAAACGGCACACAACAGTGTTTTTCTCCTGGAGAAGTCGGCTGGCTGGGGCTCGACCCCTCTTAACTGGAGGAAGGCCCAAATTTGGCCTCTACCGCGCCAGCGATGTGCTGAAACAAAGCCTCCAAGGGCTTCTGGGCCATCATCCGCAAAAACGGATTTAAATCGGCCTCGCACAGCACCAATGCACGGGCTCCGTTTGGCGTTTCCGATACGTTGAGGTCCAAATGAAAGGCAAATGGTGCTCCTCCTCCAACAAGACGCAAAACATCTCCTTCAAAGGCTTCGGACGTCCGTGTGAGTCGAATTTCCAAACCGCCTTGAATTTTAAAGCTGGCCTCATCTTCTGTACCCTTGAAGTCCTTGACCTTGTCGGCAGGCAACAATTCTTCGAGGTTGTTGAGGTCTTTCAAATGGGACCTGAGCTCCTCTGCTGAGACCGCGACATGAACTTCTTTGCTGCGGATCTCAGTCATTCCTCCACGCCGTCAGGTGCCACCGCTGAAGTAAACTTCTGACTCCAAGCCGCCGCGTCTTCGCGCCACTTGATCAAAGTACCGGCTTGATCTTCTGTGAGGTATTCGCGCCGGGCCGCTTCAGTAATCAGCGTCGGATAATCACTCAGGGTCTCCAATGGACATCCGGATGCCGCAAAGTTCTTGGCGGCTAGGTCAAATCCATAGGTGAAAATCGCCACCATACCTTTGACTTCAAGGCCTTCTGCCCTAAGCGCCTCTACAGCCGAAAGGCTGGATTTCCCCGTGCTGATCAGATCCTCGATGACCACCACATTGCGCGCTTTTCCCAAGTCTCCTTCCACCCGGTTTCCCTTCCCGTGGCCTTTCACATCTCCCCGCACATAGCAAAAGGGCAAGCCCAATTCGTGGGCCACATAAGCTCCCCAGGCAATGCCGCCTGTGGCTACACCTGCAATCATATCGGGCTTACCAAAGGCATCCTCCACCGCTGAACACAGCTGCTGACGGATGTGGGTTCTGACCGGCGGGTGGCTCAAAGCCATCCTGTTGTCACAGTAAATCGGGGAACGCAAACCTGAAGCCCATGTGAAAGGTTCTTCCGGCGCCAACTGAATCGCCTTGATACGGAGCAGAGATTCTGCTACTTTCCGGCGTTCATCCAAAGAAAGAGACATGGCGCGAAGGTATGACGTGGATTTCGGCGAAAGGCGGCTAACGGTTGCGGATTCAGAAGTAGTTCCAGAAGGTTCAGCTTCAGTGGTTCAACACGACGGCAAGCCCATGCCCTCCGTCCCCAAATGGCTTGCCAAATCAACGCACGTTTGGGTGAGCTGCACGGACCTCAAAGCCGCTTGGAAATCCCTCAACCGTCACACAAAAGACGTTTTTGCTGCAGGAGGGCTGCTCACCAACGCAGAAGGTGCCTTGCTGTGCATCCACAGGCTCGGCCACTGGGACCTCCCCAAAGGCAAGGTTGAACCCGGTGAAGACCTGCCCACTGCGGCAGCGCGCGAGGTTCACGAAGAGTGCAGTGTCCCCCTGCCACTGGTGGGAGCACCGTTTGCCAAGACCTACCACGTTTACGGTCAGAAATCCGATAAAATGAAGGTCACCCAGTGGTACGCCATGAAGCCAAGTCCGGGAACCGAGAACGTCACGCCGCAGCCCCAAACCGAAGAGGGCATCACTGAAGTCCGATGGGCGATGCCCGATGAAGTAGCCGAAATGGAACCTGATGCCTTTGGCAACATAGCGAGGCTCATGAGCGCTTGGAGAGCCAGTCTATGAGAGCGGGTCCCGGCAGAGGCGGCGCCTCTGGGGTCGGGACGAGGCCCGGTCCACTGTGCCGCATGGCGGGCAAGGTCTCAAGTTCAAAGGCCTCTGTCCAACGGATATCACCTCCGGTATGCAGCATCTGAAACGGCAGTTGTCTCAGCCCACCATAACGGGCGGCAGTATTTCGGATCAGCTGCTCAAAAGCCGTCCAATCCTCGCCCGCATCGACCACCACCCATTTAAGATCCCTAGAGGGACTGTTGCCTCCGCGCCGCTGTCCCCCACCCGATGTCATCATCCGCTCTAACACTTGCAACTGAATGACAGTGGTGGGCGCACTGGCGTCTAACCACAGCCAAGCTACAGGGCCAGAGGAAGCCAGTTCTTCCATTCGAATCAAACTGCCCGAAGCAGAAAAGGCGCGCAATGCGCCTGGCAATGCTCCCGGTTGAAGGCATTTTTGTTTGAGACGTTTGGCTGACGCCCCCAAAACGAGGTGATCCTCGCACTCCGAAAGCAATGCGAAAACACCTGCTGGCACCTCCATGTGACGCTCAAAACGACTGGGGAATTGCACCCCCAGGCCACCGTCTCCCAACCTCGCCAAAAACCACGCCTTGGTGCGGTCCACATCTGTCCTCCCCCACCATACAGCCGTTGCCGCAGCCAAACTGTCCAAATCACCATCCAAGAGGGCTCTGCGCAGCTTTTGCCGCTCTTCCAAATTCCACCCCTCAAAACTGGCCGACCGGTTCAAGCCCTGGAGGAAATACTCTACACCCCCAGCATCATCTAGCAAAGGCAATGCGGAACCCGCCCATTCTTCCTTCCAGCGCAAGGCGCTGTCCGGATATAGCTCAGGCCAAAGGTTCCATTGCAGCGCCTCGAGATACTCACGCTCAGCTTCGGAGCTGCAGCGGTCCAGCAGTTCATCGTATTCCCTTTGAAAATCCGCCTGATAAACCGACCACATCGAGTCCTGATTGGTCGCTTCCGGAGCTTCCCCAATAGAAGCCCCAAGCACTTCTCCCGCATTGGATTTCGCAGCACTTGCAGCGCCACTCCACAACATAGACTGCTGCAAATCAGCCGCCGTTGCCCGCTCGTATTCAGCCAAAATTGCTTGGGCTTGCGACACCAAAATTGGTGTCCATTCTTTTCCAGCCTCTCCCGCCCACAAGACAGATCCAGGACGTTCAGAAAATGGGGCTCCCCCCAAAGGAGGCACCGCAAGCTGGGCGCCATTTTCATAAGGACCACAAACAGGCAAAGACCATACTGTGCCCGCACATTCCAACTCCAACAAATGCACCTGCCCATCATCTGGCCAAGTCAAGGTCAACTGCCCCTCCAAGCCCACTTGCCCCTCCTCTAGCAGCGTCTGCGTTTGGCTCAGAGGGTGAAACAAACGCAACCTGAATGGCTTGTTTTCCAAGCCTTCAATGCGAAATGTCGCCACCGACTCTTGCCCTTGTGCTGCGCTGCTGAACATTGCACACAGCAGAACAAAACCCGCCCGAAAACACCTACTTGCCATAACCCTCGAGGTCCACTGCATCGGGAACGAAACGCGAAACATCCCCCCCATGGTGTACAATGTCCCTCACCACGCTGCTCGAAATAGGAGCGTGCTCTGGATCGGTAAACAGGATCATGGTTTCAAGCTCAGCATCCAAATATTTGGTCATCTGAGCGATGGTACGTTCGTATTCAAAGTCGCCACCATTGCGGACACCACGGATGAGCCAACCCGCTCCAATGGAATGGCAAAAATCAACCGTAAGTCCCTCGAAAGAAGCCACTTTGATGTTGGGGACATCGGAAAATGTCGCCCGGCACCATTCCATGCGCCGTTCCAACGGAAACATACCGGCCTTGTCTTGGTTGACCCCAATGGCAAGGGTCACTTCATCAAACAGCACCGCAGCGCGGCGAAGGATGTTTTCATGCCCCCGTGTGATGGGGTCAAACGATCCTGGAAAAACCGCCCTTCGGGCGCGATCAGTCTTCTGCGAGGGGTTCATGAAAGTCAAAGAAACTGAAATGCACGTGACCGTACTTCCTCATCTCGACAAATCCGTCTTCTTTGCTGAAGTCTTGGCGGTCTCCATGCTCCAAAACAAACAGTCCACCTTTGGCCACAAGGCCCGCTGCGGCCACCATTGCTGGAAGCTCAGGAAGCTTGGGCTCGGTGTAAGGAGGGTCGGCAAACACCAAATCAAATTGTGTCACCGCCTTGCCGAGGAAGGCAAAGGCATCGGCGCGCAATACACGAATGGCATCAAATTCAAAATCTTGGGCTTGCTTGTGGATGTAGCGGCATGAGCCAGCATCCTTTTCCACAGATGTCACAGCGACAGCTCCCCGGCTGGCGAGTTCGAAGGAAACCGCTCCAGATCCGGCGAACAGATCAAGGGCTTCCACCCCGTCTAGTTCTAACCTAGAACGCAGCAAATTGAACAGCCCCTCCCGGCCAAAATCTGTGGTAGGTCGGCCTTTGAAATGGCGGGGGGGCGAAAACCGCCTTCCCTTGAGGGTCCCCCCAATTATGCGCATCGAATCAACTGTATGACGGGCAAAAAATGCTGCCTGTGAAGCGCCGTCACAGGACCCAGCGCAGGAATGAATCTCCCGTAATGGAAGTCGACCGTTTCAAAATGACGTTGAAAAGCCTGATGGACCCCACCTGCTGGCTTGACGTCTCCACTCAACTGAATGGCAACATCATCACCAAAGCCAAGGGCGTGCAAAAGGTGCACCGCACGGTACACTGCATCTTCTGGTGTCGCAGCTGCATGCGACACAGAAGCTTGTAGGCCCTTTTTACTGAGCAAGACCAAATCGACCATGTCATCCCTCAGGTGAACGGCCAAAGCCTCGCGGCCGCGTTGACGTTCCTCCCGAATGAAAGCCTCTGCCAGAATCGCACGTGGATGACGGAATTTCATCGTGGGCACCAATGCAGAGAGGGATTGCCGGAGCGTATGATCGGGGGCGTGGATCACCAGGTATGGAGACCCGACCACCTCATGCGCCTCGGTTCCCAAATGGCGCAGGCCAGTTTCCGCCTCGAGCCATTCAACATCCGTCGCTTGTCCTCTGAGGGCATCTGGAACAACCGTTGCTGCACCATCGGACATCCAGGTTACAGAACCTGCAGATTCCAAGCGCATGCTACCGGCCAGCCAATCCACACGCTCTTGCATTCTTGCGGGTCCCGGGGGCGCCTTCCAAGTGTGGAGGCCACCTTCTACAAGGGCATTTCCATCTTCCGAAGTCCTCAACCAGCGCATGCACTGGCCAGAATCAAACACCCACAACGGGAAGGCCCCTTGCGGCACGTCTTGCGCACCGTCAAGCGCAGTGAGCACGAAGTCCCTCTGGCCCTTATTGGCGCCAGTTTCCATCCGTATGAGCTTCTACGAGAGAGCCAAAACGGAGGGTGTCCTTTTTGACATTGGAACGTCCAAAAGGCGTAGGGTCTTGGACCTTGATGGCACTGACACGCAATCCACTCTGGTTCACATACGTGGTGTCTATCATAAAACGGACACCAGACGTCGGACTGAAGGTCAAAGAATCCAGGTTGACCGCAGGTAGCTTCTTGTCAGTGCGCTTTTCAGGAGAAAAATTCTCAGCGAAAAATGAAGTGTAGAGGGTATCACGCACTTTGTAGGCTACGGCGTCTCCCGAAATGCTGTCGAGCAGCACCTGTTCGCTCCACCCCAATCCTGCAGCGATACCGGGCACATCAGACCGCTTGATCACAAAACCTTCCTCGTAACACATGGCCTCAGGGAGGGTGTCGTGGAAAGAACCGATGGAGAAGTTCAATGGGACCAAAGGCGCATTGATGAAAGCAAACAGCGTATCAAAACTGTCTGTAAACGCACCATTGATTTCCTTGTACGCCAATTGAGCATCACGGATGTCGGTCAAGCGCTGGATGGTCAGGGCGTTCATCGCCTTCTGGTCTTCCAAGAATTGCTCTTCGTCTAAAACCGAGTTGGTCGTGGCCATGAAAAAGTAGGCGGCCCCTACGATTCCAACTGCCATGAGCACGCGATAGGCCTTCTGCGGTATGCGGTCCAAAACGGCCGGCATGGCCAAGACGGCGCTTAAAATCAAAGCCAATCCAGCAAAAAGCATCTCCGTTGGCTGGCTCAAATCAGCAGTGTCGGTCGAGGCCATAACACTGCGGATATACATGGTGGTCCATGCAATACCAGCCACCAATAGAATCAGACTAAAGCTGTGGCTGCGGACGAGGAACAGGAGGTTCCGGTATTTGTCGTTCGAATCGTTCATGCTCGTGGGCGCGGAAAGGGGCGAATCAAGCGGGGCGAAGCTAATGAATACCAAGCGGACGACCGCCCTCTGGGTCCGTACTTTGCCCCCGAACGTTTGCAACTTGCAGACGACGAAGCCCTTGAACGTGCCGACAGCCCCAACATCCGACGAAGTTGAAGACCGCCTGAGGGGGGCATTTCCACACAGACCAACCCCCAGTCAGGATGGCCTGATTCATGCGCTGGGGAGGTTTTTGGTCAGCACACAACCCCGGTGCTGTCTCGTGGTCCGTGGTTATGCCGGTACGGGAAAAACCACCACCATGGCCGCACTCGTGAGTGTCCTTCGCGACCTCCGCCGTCCGGTTGAACTGCTCGCCCCCACAGGCCGCGCCGCCCAAGTCATGGGCCGTTATGCCGGACTTCAGGCGAGTACCATTCACCGCCGCATTTACCTGCGCAAAGCCACACCAGACGGCGGAACATCCGCCACACTCGCCCCTTTCACTCGAAAAGGCGCGGTCTTCATCGTGGATGAGGCCTCCATGATCGGGCGCGACAGCGGACTCCGTCAAACAGGGGCGGCTGGAGCCGGCTTTGGACAACGGGACCTCCTTTCAGACTTGGTCCAATTCTGCCTTCAAGCCCCTGGCAGCCGGATCATCTTGGTCGGCGATGATGCACAGCTCCCCCCAGTCGGAAGCGCCATCTCCCCTGCCCTAGACGGCCCCAAGCTGGCCCGAGAATTTTACCTCACGCTCGCCGAGCGCACCCTCGACGACGTCGTCCGCCAAGAACTCGACAGCGGCATCCTCGCCAACGCCCATGCCCTCCGGCAAGACATTGCCCTTGCCAAAGACCTGCCGGAAGATGTCAAAGCCCCGCTCCCTCAATTCGCGAGCGACGACTACCCCGACCTCCATATCGCCACCGGCAACGCGTTGGCGGAACTCCTCGACGACCTCATCCACCGGCACGGCGAACAAAACGTGGTCGTCATCACGCGCTCCAACAAAAGGGCGAACGACTTCAACGAACAAATCCGCCGTCGCATCCTCTGGCGCGAGGAGGAACTCGACGCCGGCGACCGCCTGATGGTGGTCCGCAACAACTACCATTGGCTCAAGGACGAGGATGCTTACCCTACCGACCTCATCGCCAACGGCGATACCCTCGTGGTCCAGAAAATCGTGCGCCGCTTCGAACGCTATGGCCTGCGCTACGTCGTCGCCGATCTCAAAATGGAGGACTTTCCCGACACACCGGGCTTCGAAGCCACCGTGATGCTGGACGTCCTGCACGTCGAAGGCCCCAGCTTGCCGGGTGCGCGCATGAAGACGCTTTTTGAAGACGTCATGCTCGACCACAGCCACCTCGGCAGCAAGCGTAAAATCGCCGAGGCCGCCAAGCAAGACCCGTGCACCCAGGCTCTTCAGGTCAAGTTCGCCTACGCGGTCACCGCCCACAAGAGCCAAGGCGGCCAATGGCCCGCCATCGTGGTCGACCAAGGCTACCTCACCGAAGAGATGGTCGACCTCGAATGGTTGCGCTGGCTCTACACCGCGCTAACCCGCGCTCAAGAGGAGGCCCACCTCCTCAACTTTCACCCCCGCTTCCTCGCCTCCCCCGCCGACGAATAGGAACCGCGTTTGGGCACTCGACACACACAATCGGAGCCATAGATTTATATGAGCCATTGGTCATCTTCATGTAAATCAAATACTTGCACTGCACTCCCTATCGCTGCTCACCATCGGTACCTCCCACATCGGCCAAGTCCCTTCCAAGGTCCCCACCCACGGCATCCTTGCCTAGTACGCACCGAAATAAGAGATCCTTGGCGCCTCTGGGAATGACAATGAGCTCAACATTTTTGGTGATTCTGAATGGTGATCCGTCATCGAACAGTACTACAAGCATTTTTGTAGCCTCGACCTGTCATTCTCAGCCTCTAGTGCAGCTCCCATAACCTCCTTCAAAAAGATTCGCTGGCATGTGAGCCAGGTGCGTGAAGGATTAAGGGCTGGGCTTGTCTCAAGAGCGGTGGTGGACTTCGCGGGGCGGGGATTTAA
>Ga0208971_1000095_pt1 | contig 61477 bp, 50 predicted proteins | sample AOAMet1_18_M0_10_2_FD_188229 | JGI IMG/M metagenome (GOLD analysis project Ga0208971, IMG submission 188229) | Ammonia-oxidizing marine microbial communities from Monterey Bay, California, USA - CAN11_18_M0_10 (SPAdes) | ecosystem: Environmental > Aquatic > Marine > Intertidal zone | place...
CGCGCGCTGGTGCAGGTCCTTCGTGATCAGCTTGGGCAATACGTCTACCCGGTTCATCGACTGGACAAACCGACTTCGGGTCTCGTTGTGTGTGCACTCAACAAACAGGTGGCGCGTAACCTTTCGGAGCAGTTTGCGAACGGCGAGGTTAAGAAGATCTACCATGCCATTGTTCGGGGACACGTGACGGGAATTTCACGGATCGAGTATCCCTTGCGCGACGAGGTCGATCGACGCGGTAAGAAATTGATCAACGGGACGCCGCGAGAGGCCACGACCGACGTTGAAGTCGTCAAGCATTGGACAGTGCGACTGCCGGTGGATCGATACCCCGAAGGACGCTATTCATCGGTGTATTTGCGGCCCCATACCGGGCGCTTCAGACAGCTGCGTCGCCACATGAAGCATTGCGCACACCCTATTATCGGCGATGTCCGCTACGGTAAGGGGACCCACAACCGATTTTTTGAAACTGCGCTGGGGTTACGACGCCTCTGGTTGCACGCGCAGTCGCTGCAGTTCGCTCATCCTGAAACGGGACTACCGCTATCGGTGGTGGCGCCCACCAGTTGCGACTTTATGGCCTGTGAGGCGTGGTTCGCGTCATTTGAAATGGACGCTGCTCCTCATGGGATCGATGGCTAAACCTGATCAACACTCGACGGCAGTGACTGGAATTTTCAGTCCATGAATGGCCAGACCGCCCCTGGCTGTTTCTTTGTAACGACTGTCCATGTCTCGACCGGTTTCACGAACCGTCTCAATCACTTGATCGAGAGAGATCATAAATTGACCATCGCCGGCCAGTGCAAGGTCGGATGCGGCAATGGCCTTTACGGCACCCATGCCGTTGCGTTCTATGCACGGCACTTGGACCAATCCACCAATCGGATCGCAGGTCAAACCCAGGCAGTGTTCGACCGCGATTTCGGCTGCGTTTTCAATCTGCCGAGGAGTGCCTCCTAAGGCCGCTGTAAGACCGGCAGCCGCCATGGATGCGGCAGCGCCGACTTCGCCCTGACAGCCGACTTCTGCTCCCGAGATGGATGCATTCATCTTAAATAAACCGCCAATGGCGGTTGCTGTGCGTAAAAACACGCTCACGTGACGGTTTACTCCAGCTTCGTTGAGCTGGTGCTCATCCAGATGGGCTTTTAAAACAGCAGGGACAATGCCGGCAGCGCCGTTTGTCGGCGCGGTCACTAACCGCCCACCGGCCGCATTTTCCTCGTTAACCGCCATTGCATAGACCATGGCACGCTGTGCGGCATTAGCCGGAGCTTTATCCCCTTGGGTGTTGTTAAGCAGGCGATTCCACAGAGCACCAGCCCGTCGCTTGACGTGCAGACCCCCGGGAAGTTCTCCCTGCGCTGCCAGACCTCGATCAATGCAGTCGGACATGACGCTCCAGAGTGTTGCTGACATTGCGTCGTGCTCCGCCTGCAGAGAAAGGTACTCGTTGGCGGCTTGCACTTGCGCGATTGAGAGGTTTTCACGTGCGCACCAGTCGGTGAGCTCGCTCATGCTGGTATAGGGGTATGGGCCAGCACGAGTCTGCGAAGCAGAGGTTGCAAGCGTTTGGCCGTACTGATTCTCTACCATGCCGCCACCGACGGAAAAGTAGCGCGTCTCGGCGACCAGGGCGCCCCCTGCCGAGGCTCTGAAGGTCATGCCGTTAGGGTGGTTACTCAGTGGCACTGTATCTCGGTAAAGGTGCTGCTCAGGATTAAAGTCAAGCTGTGTTCGGTCATCAAGTCGCAGGTGACCGTGCGTCGTTGCTTTCTGCCACATCGCTTCGATATCAGACAGCGTGACGGTTTCATAGTGATACCCGGCAAGGCCTGCAGTGATCGCACCGGGCGTCCCATGGCCGTCGCCTGTTGCTGCCAGCGACCCGTGTAATGTCACTTCAATAGACAAGGGTATCGTCAGCAGTTCAGGACTGAGACTGCCTACGAAGTGGTGTGCAGCGTGCATGGGACCCATGGTATGACTTGACGATGGACCGATGCCGATTTTGAAGATGTCGTTTAACGCCAGCCCGATCATAATCAGCTCCCTTTGATGCGCGTAACGCTATCGCAAACGAAATACCGCGAATACACTTATTTGGATCGCGGTATACCGAGTTTGGGGTAGGTTTTAGGGGCAGTGGAAACGCGAGCACCACGGGTGCTAAGTGACGGTGGACTTGACCTGATACTGCGGTGCTTGATAGCGCCGGCTCGTAACAATAGCCTCTAGCGCACTCATGGCGCGCTCAACGTCGGCATTGGTGTTGTAAAGCGGCGAAAATCCAAACCGCACAATGTTGGGTTCGCGGTAATCGATAATAATACCGTCGTCGATCAGAGCCTGACTGATTGGAAATGCGTCATCCAGAGCCAGACTGACGTGCGATCCGCGCTGACTGTCATTCTCAGGGGTGAGTAAGGCCGAGGCAGTGTGCACGGGACTGCGCTTCCAACGCTCAATAAACGTCCGTGTAAGCGAAAGACTGGCTTCTCTGAGGTCTTGAACCTTAACGTCCTCGAACAGCTTCAATGCACCTGCAACAGCACTCAGTGCGATGACACTCTGAGTCCCCGTCAAAAAGCGTTGGATTCCCTTGGCGGGCTCATACTCAGGCTCGAAGTCGAAGATGCGTGCGTGGCCCATCCAGCCGGGAATTGGATTTTGTGCACACTGGTGTTCGGCTCGAGCAAAAAGAAATCCTGGCGCGCCCGGACCGCCGTTTAAAAACTTGTAGGTGCAGCCGACCGCGAAATCAACTTTCGACGCTTCTAGTGAAAGGTCAACAACACCTGCACTGTGTGCTAAATCCCACACAACCAAGGCACCTGCTTCCTGCGCAAGCGCAGTAATGCCCGGCATGTCCCGCAGTGTTCCCGTTTTGTAATCGACGTGAGAAAGCGCAAGAACCGCGGTGTTGGATAAATCATCAGCGGTTAATTTGGAAATATCGATGGCGTTGACCTGACAACGATCCGGACCCATCAGCCGCGCAAGCCCCGACGCGATGTAGTTGTCGGTGGGAAACTGGTGAGCCTCGACAGTGATGCGGGTTCGCGTGTTATTGATTTCAAGGGCTGCTGACAGCGCCTTAAAAAGGTTGATCGACAGACTGTCGCAACAAATTACATTGCCGCAATGTGCACCGATAATGGGCGCTATTTGGTCACCCACTGTCCGTGGTAGCTCGATCCAATCGTGTTTATTCCAACCGGCTACTAAATCTTGTCCCCATTGTTGGGAGATGACCTCAAAGAGGTGCTCAGACGCCTCAGAGGTTAGGGGTCCCAGTGAATTACCGTCAAGATAGACCTTGTCAGGAGGGAGCAGAAGACGGGATCTGACTCGTTTAATAGAGGAATTAGTCATGACTCGGAACCCGTTCGGGAAGCAGACTTTCGAGTGCGACCAGTACCGCTTTAAATGCGGGGGTCGCGGGGTGGATGACATCGAAGTGACCGGCGCCATCGACCCTGGTGATCATCGCTGGGTTAAACACGTTGATTTGATCGCGGCCGACGATTGGGTCGTCTCGTCCAATCACAATATAGACCGGAGTCGTGACGTTGCTCACTGTGACCGAGGCCTCGCGGTACCGCGGATCAGGTTGATAGTCTTGATCTCCCATGAAAGGCCCCACCATGGACTGGCAGCTGCCTTTTTGTGCGCCATAACTGACGAGGTCTGTAATGGGTGCGAGTGCAACAATACCGTTGATCCCTAGATCCCTGTCTTGCGCGGCCCTGAGTGCGAGATGTCCTCCCGCGGAGTGGCCGATGAGAATAGGGCGAACCCCGGTGGACGCTATTACGAAGTTCACTGCGGTCGTTATATCTTGGAGACTACCGGGCCAGCCACCGCCCTGGTCACCGACGCGTCGATACTCAGGTACCCACACGTCGTATCCGTGGCGCGCCAGCGACTCTGCCATGGGCAGCGTGTGCTCGTGAGAGTAGGTATTTGACCAGCAGCCGCCATGAATGAGGACAACCGTGGTTTTTAATGGGGCGACAGCACCGACTTCTGTGACGGTTTGCAAGGCGTCAGGACCGTAACGGTGGTGTTCGTAAACGCGCGACACCGGCAGTGCCATAACCGCGTCAAAGGACACCGGTTCTGTAACGGGCGAGGCTAAAAGGCCTCTCGAAAAGACACACGATACGATCAGAAGCACACAGTAAGGGCGGTTAAATCGGGCCATTGCTTATCATAGACAGTCTGCGTGTAGGCTAAAAGCCCTCGCTAAAGGATTACTTCCTTGAAAATTGATGGCTTGCCCAGGTGAGCGCACCGTAGGCGATTGCTAACAGTAGGACCGCGCCCGCTTCATACATCAGTTGTGTCGGTTCCGAGTCCTTACTCAGCAAAATGAGTCGCGTGATGCCGGTAATAGCGATGAGGACGGGCAGGGTGACTGGCACGCTGTGGGTGGAATAGTAGGCGTAGGCCATGCCGAGTACTTCGAGGTAGATAAACAACAGCAGTAGGTCTGCGAGATTAATATCACCCGTTTTGGCTAATCCTCCAAGTTCAAAGGTCACAGCAACAATGGCAAGGACACCGATGAGCAGCAACAGTCCCCTTTCGGCAAACGCGAACATCCCCAACACAACATCGTCAAACCGGTCGATGAACTTTGACGACTTACTGCTCGGTGAAGAATCATTATCTTTGCCCATGGTGCACTCCCGAAACTGTCACTGGTCTGTGTTTTACGGGCAAAAGGCAGTCTTCGTTCAGTCTAACGGCGTCTTATTTTTCTGACTGCGACGAGCACTAACCTTTGATAAGGTCATAACGACCAAAAAACCTCAATAATGAACGAATAAAAGGAATAACGCGTGACACTATCGCTCTGTGAACGGCTCGCACACCGACGCCAACAACGACCCGAAGCACTGGCTTATGTCATCGACGGCGTGGGGCGCTCCAACGAAGTCAGTATCGATCACGTTTTTCGTATTGCCAATGGACTCATTGCTGCGGGTATTGGGAAAGGTGATCGAGTCGCTGTGCTGTCACGCAATAGCGTCGAGTGCGCGGAAGTCATGACCGGTATTTTATGTGCAGGTGCGAGTATGGTGCCCGTGCCCAGTACGGCCACGCCCGAAGCACAGCGAAATATGCTAGCAGACAGTGCGGTGAAGGGGCTTTTTGTCTCGGACGATTATCGGGGGGCGGCGCTTGATCAGTTTTTGGACTTGCCCAGTATTCGATCAGAGCTTCGATTTGCCCTTGAGCGTGCGTGCGACCTGTTCAGCGATCACAGGGTCTGGGCCGCACAATTTCCGACCGCATCTCCGAATATTCAGATGGCGCACGATGAGGAGTACGACATTCTGTATAGCTCCGGTACAACGGGAATGCCCAAGGGCATTATCCACAGTCATTTGGCGCGTCATTTACTGATTGCTGGCACACAAGCAATGGATTTTGAAGGTGCGACGGTTTTGACCAGCACGCCACTCTACTCCAACACGACCATTACAACGTGGTGGCCCTCTGTTTGGGTCGGCGCGACCCAAATTATCATGCGAAAGTTTAATGCTGAGCGGGCCAATGAGCTGATTCGAGACTACCAAGTCACCCATGCAATGCTTGTTCCTGTTCAGTATCAGCGAATGTGGGCTGCCGAGAACCATACTTCGGCTAACTGGACGAGTGTCCGGTGGCTGTTGTCCACCAGTGCACCGCTATCGGCGGCCATGAAAGAGAAAATTCTTGCCGACACTGATGCGCAGCTTCTGGAGTTCTACGGCCTTACCGAGGGCGGTGTTGCAACCACGTTGGTGGCGCGTAAAGCGGCCGAATTGGGGAAACTCGCGTCCGTGGGTCAGGTTCAGCCTGGCGGCGAGCTCAGAATTTTGGGCGAGAACGGTGAGCAGTTGGGTCCCCTAGAGGCGGGAGAAATTGTGGGCCGCACGGGCATTATGAGCGATGGCTATCTTAATCGCGAGGAAGCCACCAGAGCGATGCATTGGTTTGATGAGGACGGCCAGCTTTTCTACCGATCTGGTGACGTGGGTTATCTGGATGAGGACGGCTGGCTGTTTTTGAGCGATCGAATAAAAGACATGATTCTGTCCGGCGGGCAAAATATCTACGCGACTGACCTTGAGCAAGCTCTGAACGCGGCGCCCGATGTTGTTGAATCGGCCGTGGTGGCCAGACCCTCAGATCACTGGGGTGAGACGCCTTGGGCGTTCGTCGTTAAACAATCCAGTAGCGTGCGCTCAGAGGATGACATTAGGCGTGAAGCCAACGGCCGACTCAGCAGTATTCAGGCAATCGCAGGGGTCACGTTCATGAATGAACTGCCCCGAAGTGACATTGGCAAAATTCTCAAACGTCAGCTTCGGGAGGCTTTTACCGAGGACTGATCTATTGATCGGCCATCATGTAGTCGAGCGTCATCGACGTCAGTGCCTCGACGCCTACCGGGAGCGCTCGTTCATCAGCGTAGAACCGCGGTGAATGGTTGGGGTGAATGAGACTGGAGTCCTCTGGCGCCACACCAAGGAATAAGAACAAACCGGGCACTTCATTGGCGAAGTAAGAGAAGTCTTCCGCCGTGGTGGTTTGCGTCGCTTCTATGAAACGGTCTCCAGCAACTGCCTCCAAGGTCGGCGACATTTGTCGAAAGAGCTCGGGGTCGTTGCGTGTGACGCCATAGCCCATGTCAATCTGCACGTCGGCCGTTGCGCCCGACGCCTCGGCAATACTGGTTGCCGTGCGGCGAATGCGGTCATGAATATCAAGCCTTGTCGCGGCATCAAACGTTCTAATGGTGCCCTCGAGCTCGACTGACTCGGGAATAATGTTGTTGCGGACACCACCCTCGATTCGACCGATCGTGACGATGGAGGGGGTGAGTGTTGCATCAATCTGTCGCGAGACAATGGTCTGCAACCCTAAAACCACCTGGCTTGAGGTGACAATAGGGTCGACGCCGGCCCATGGGACTGCGCCATGCGTTTGTTTTCCATTAATGGTTATTTGATGTCGGTCTGACGACGCCATTAGACCACCGGGTCGTGTGGCGATCGTTCCTACGGGAAACGGAAATACATGCAGACCGAAGACCACGTCTGGGCGTGGATTTTCGAAAACACCTTCCAGCATCATCAGTTCTGCACCACCCACTGATCCGTCGGGTGTGCCTTCCTCTGCAGGTTGAAAGATAAACTTCACTGTGCCCGGCAGGTCATCGCCCATACCGGCAAGAACTTCGGCCACACCCATTAAGATCGCAACATGATTGTCGTGACCACAGGCGTGCATCACTCCAACGTCACGACCTTGGTAGACGCCTTTGACCTTTGACGCAAAGGGGAGGTCGACCAGCTCTGTGACCGGGAGCGCATCCATGTCTGCTCGGAGCGCAACCACAGGTCCGTCACCACCTTTTAACGTCCCAACGACACCGGTGTGCGCCACTTCGGTTTCGACCTCCATGCCGAGCGAACGAAGGTGGTCTGCAACAATTTTTGCCGTTCGAAATTCTTGATTACTGAGCTCTGGGTGTTCGTGAAAATCACGCCGCCACGTCACAACTTTTGGCATGACTGCAGCCACTTTCGTGCTGACGTCAGCGGGTAGGGCGTGCGCCAATGTGCTTGTGAGAATTGCCAGTGTAAAGAGCAAGGAGGTTTTAAGGGTCATGAGCGTCTTTCCTGCAAAGGTCTTAGAAGTAAGAATATACTTCGAGTTACTGGTTCAGAGATAGTGCAAAGAGCGCCTAGGGAACATGCAAAGAGAGCCCAGAGACCCCGCGGCTACCGCCGCCAACACTGTGTGACCGTCATTGCCATGGCATCAGGTTGCGAAAACGGGCGCGACGCAAGCGATGCCACGCTGATGCACGATGGCTGCCATGAGGCGTGGTATCGTCGTTAGTTGTCTTGGACGCTTCTCGTAAGATCTGACAGACGCTCGGCATGTGTTGCACGATCTTCTTTTACTTTGCTGATGAAGAACAGTCCAAGGAGCCAAAGGCAGGTCGAGGCGATCACGGTATAGATCCCTACAGTATCGAGCGTTACTTGCGCGACCCGTCCGGGCGTCGCCTCTTCTGGCCACGCCGCGAAACTTAAAATGAGGCCTGCCGAAAAGGCGCCAAGGCCAGCCATGCACTTCTCGGCGAACGAGCGAGCCGCGAGTAACGTGCCCTCCATACGCTTCTGTGTGGCGGTCTCGACCTCTTCGACGGTATCAAAAACCATCGACCCCACTGCAGTTCCGGCAACGATAATGCTGGTTACGGCAGCAAAGTGACAGATCAGCACAAAGGCAAGAATAAGGGGGGACTCATTAGCCGGGAGTAGGTCCAGCACACGCAGGAGGATCAACGCGTTTTCCATGACCATTGAAGCGGCAAAAAAGCCGATGGCGGTGTTTCGCTTGCCAAACAAGTGCGTGCACAACGGTGCAAGCTTCAACCCCAATACGGGTGCCATAAACAACGTCATTCCGATCGTAAGAATATCGATCGCTTCGAGTTCCCAGTAATAGCTATAGTAAAAAAGGGTCAGGTTAGTAAAGAGTCCTGAGGCGGCCTTGCACACAATGTAGGCGATAAACAAAATACGGTAATTGCGACTGACGTTGAGGGTGAGCCATATGTCTTTAATGACTGTTTTGATCTGACGGCCGCGGACGCTCTCGGGCCTTTGTTCGGGGATGTGCAAATTGGGGATGTGTTTATGGGTCCCGATACCGGTCACTAAGATGGCAAGCGCCATGACGATGCTGCAAGCGATTCCGTAGACGACCCACGTTTCGGGATTATACCGCGCGTCCTCAGTACCACTGAGGCTACTGTAGACCACAAATAACCACAGTAAGTTCCACATAATGAGGCCGCCCCACCAACCAAACCATGCCCTAAACGCAATCAGAGAGCTTCGCTCAACGTAGTCTTGTGTGAGCTCAGGTCCGAGAGCCGTACTGGGAATTTCGTACAGCGTAATCGTTGTGCGAATCCCAATGCCCATGAGTAATAAATACCAGAACAGGGTCTGATCCGAGGCGCCCGCGGGGGGATCCCAAATCAAGAAAAAGGTGAGTGCAACAGGAATAATCGATCCGTACATAAACGGGTGTCTGCGACCCCAACGCGACCGTGTATTGTCTGAAATATAGCCAATAAGTGGGTCTGATACGGCGTCAAAAATCAGCATGACCAGAATGGCAAGTCCTGCCAGCTCAGGCGCAAGGCCAAAAATTTGAACGTAGACAAACAACAGGAAGTAGGCAAAGGCATTGTCTTTAATGCCGTAGGCAATCGAGCCGAAGCCATAAAAAAGCTTTGTGCTGAACGGGAGTGCGGGACCGCCTTGTGTCATAAGCCTGTTCTTTTTTTATTAGCTCGTTTGAGACTACTTAGTATCAGAGGCCGGTGCAAAGAAAAGTACTCAGAAAAGAGCAGTGTAAGAACAGCAAAAAAAAACCGGGGCAAAGCCCCGGTTTCGATGATCACCCTGCCCAGAGCTACACCGTTACTGCATTGCCTCGGAAGATTTTTGAAAGGTATCGGCTATCCGAAGGTGTGGGCGCGGGGACCGAGCACTGCAGCACAGCGTGCACCAGTCGTACCATTTCCTCCTGAAGCTCTTGGTCATTCGAGGGCTCTTCCGTATGCGCCCGTCGCGTCAGTTGCACTTGATTAATCGCCGGTACAGTGGGAAGGCGTTCGCCTTCAACGCCCAGCGTCACGGTGAATGCGTGCAGTGAGTTTTTCACAAACAGCGCGAGAGCAAACTCCTCTCGCGTCGACGCCAGAGACGTCTCTGGAGTGATCAGCACGATCTGACAGTTTGGCACCAGTGCTGATGTTCGCGCGATCCGGAAATGATGGGTCAGCTGATCGTGGACCAACTTTCTAAACTCTTCGTCACTCAGAACCCGATCCCACGGTTCGTTTGCGTTTGCTGCAAGCGCATTGAGTGGTAATCGCTCAAATGGGCTACTCACCACAACATCGTAACCACCCTCATGTCGTAGAATGTCGTCGAGACTGGTCTCAAGTTCATCACCAATGGCTCGGCACTCGATTGCCACAGTATTAGGGTTTTCGACAGCGTGTTTCATGGCCGAGGCTGACGCCTCACTGCGTGTCAACACCCACAGTTTCTCGACGCCTTGAGCGAGGAAACCATTGGCAATCTCGGTCATCTCGTTGCGCATGGCATCACCCAGAAGCACGACGCGCTTGCCTTTGAGCTTGGCAATCTCGCTTTCGTTAGGGGGTAAAAGCAGTTCGCCTTCGGTGACTGAGCGATCAAATTTGAGCCCGCCGGAGGGGTGAAAGGTCTCTCCACTGACAATGTCGTCCGCCAAGTGAAAAACGGTCGATAGACCCACCTGTTCGTCTGTAGGCATTTTGTGCAAGTGCAGTCGGTTCAGGATGCCCGTCTCGATTTGCTCAGCCTGTTTAGAGGTTTCAGAGAAGTCGAAGAACGGTGCGGGCGCATCGACAAAGGCGCTGAGGAACTGCTCGCGTTGCTCGTCGCTTAAAATACCGGCCCTGACCAGTCGAGTCGTCAGCTTTGTGGCGATACCCAGATGCATTAGGGAGGACGAAGAACTGCCCAGCCCACCCGAATCGCGAATCTTCATTATCAGACGTGCAATTGGTTTTGGAAATGAATCGAGATCAGGCAACGCGTCGATCGCGTTATTGGCCAGCAGCAGGACGTCATCGGCTGAAAACCCCATGTCCATAGCTGAGAGAATGGACTTGTGGACCTCATTGAGACGCTTGTTCTCAAGAACGAGGAGTCCACGACGATCAAACAGTCCAGGCGCTTCGGCGGAGCCGCGGAGCCGCGCACCGTCAACCGGACCCGGGGCCAATGCATTGATCTGGATTTCAGGTCCAAGATGTCGAGAAAGAATTTCTGCAAGCACCCTTTGACCGGCCTTTGAAACTGCGTAGTCGGCGCGATTAGGATATGCGACGGCAACATATTTCTCGCCACCAAAGTAGCTCGAGACATTTAAGATAGAGCCTTTGCCACCGGCCTTCATCGCTGGGCTGAACTTGCGAATTAGCGAATAGTTCGAGATCAGGTTGGCTTCCATGGTCCGATCCCAGTCGGCCCGGGTCATATCAACCACCATTTCTTCGGCCCCCGAAATTCCTGCATTGTTAATCAGGAAATCAACGTGCCCGAGCTCTGCTACCGCGTGGTCGTGTAGCCGATTCAGAGCCTCTGGATCGCCCACATCAATGTCGCCCAATATTTTCACGCGGCTCTCTGGACGCGGATACCCAATATTGCGAAGCTCCTCAATAATTTCGTCGCGTGCCTCAGCAAGTTTGCCTTCGCTTCGTGCGCTTAAAAGAACACGCGCCCCGGCGATGGCCAAGAAGCGTCCAAGCTGCAGGCCAATGCCCAGACTACCGCCGGTGATGACAGCGGTTCGCCCCTTATGCAGCCCGGGTAGGACTCGCGAGATCGAGGAGGGCATGGCGCTTTTTCCCGTCGATCGTTTAATGCTTTTGGGTAGCCAGAGATTAATCGAATCCATTTTGCGCACCCGATTAGTGAGCGTCGCTGCCCAATCAGCCGCAAACGTGAGCGCTTCTTTATCCTCGGTGTCGTAACGAACCATCTGATTGGGCTGAACAGCCCACTCAAGATCGCCTGCGTTAGCAAGCGTCTCGTCTTCATGACGCCAGCCTCGAATCAAGGCTTCGACAGAGGCTCGAATGATTTCGTTCATCAGATTGCCGTGTCCGTCCGATGGGTTCGTGACGTAAACAATCGCGGGTGACTCATCTTTACCAAAGTAACGGTCTAAATTACGTGCAAAACTCGACGCAAACGCAACCGGCGCAACAACCTCGTCACGAACAAAATTGGCAACGTCCTCGTCACTCGCGGTGCACAGGGAATAACCGTATTCACCGTTGGGTTTCTGCGGCAGTAATATGACGCCATCGAGACGGCCAAACTGATCGTCGATGAGTTGGATCGAGCGGTCGACCGATTCGCGACGCAAGGGATCAAGATGCGACAGCTGAACATCTCCGAGGCTTCGTGATTGAACAAGCGATCGCGCATGCCCTACAGTGCCGAGATTACGGAAGGCCAACATGACCCGCGCGCCACTTTGCATTTGTCGCTCAGCAAACGTAACCGCCTCGTGATAGTCATCACCGCCCAGTATCAGGACAACCTGGCCTGAGAGGTCCTCAAGTCGCTTATCCGGCCAGGATACAAGCTGCGAACGGCTTTGTGCCGGCACCTGCATTCCGTTGGTGACTTCAATGTGGTGACCGGAGAGTGCGGAAGATTCGTCTGAGGCGAGCCAGACAATGCCAGACGCGACGTCTGTGGGTGTGGGGTACTTGTACTCAAGACCACCGTCCGACGTTCGTGTCGTGATCATTAAGTCGCGAAACTCTTTACCGGTGCTTCCGGGCTCGACACCCTGAAGTTCATCCATGCGCGCGAAGACGCTCTCGATGCGTTCGGACTCAATAGGACCCGGGAAGAGAGTGTTTACCCGAATACCCTGACTCTCTCCGAGTTCGAGTGCGAGGCCTTTGCCAAGTGCATTAAGCCCAGATTTTGGAACAACGTAAGGAATTCTGCCGTAGTAGTGCGTACGTGAAAAAATAGTGGAAACGTTAATGATGCTGCCGCCTGCGGCCATGTGAGGCGCCACTGCACGAACCATATTCCAAGGCGCGCCAAGCAGGTTCATTGCAGACTCAAACATGGTCTGATCTGAATCGGCCTCACGTTTTTCAGCATCGGTGAAGGGAATATCTCGAAGCGTGAACTTGGGACCTGCCGCACCGGCATTATTGACCAAAATGTCGACTGCGCCAAAAGCATCGACCGTCTTTGCAACGATATCTCTACACACCGCAGGGTCCGCACAGTCGCCGGTTGCACTGACCATTGTCCCATGCTCGAAGCCCTCATCGACGAGGTCTTCGATAAATCCATCGAGTTTACTTTGGTCTCGCCCGGTGAGCATTACACGCGCGCCTTCGCGAAGCAGTTGGCGCGTAATGAAGCTGCCAATCGAGCCCGCTGCACCGGTCAAGATAATGCACTTTTTATCGAGCCGACGCCCAGCGACGGACCGCGTCAGCAGGTCTTGGGGTATATCGCTCAAATCATTCATCGGAGTGCTCCTGCTGATCCGGTTTCTACTTTAGTAAGGGTCTCTCCGCGGTCCAATGCGTCGCGGATTGCCCAGGCGCGATAGAGTTCATCGCGCGACTTTAGATTTGTTCGTGGCAGTGCGTGCATAGCAACGTAGTTCGCCCCTGCGTGTCGGTTCTCCCACATCGCCTGGTGAGCCTGTGGCACGTCTTCCATCGGAATGATCGTCGGTGGAAGAATATTAATGTGACCGGCAGCAATTCGCTCTTGCATCTCTGCGAATTCCCGAGAGGTGTTCAGGTGTGTTCCTCTGATTTCCGCAGTGGGCATTAGAATGCGACGCTGTCGCATCCACACCTGTGGCGCGTAGAAGCTGAATCGAGCACCCTGTAAGTCTTCTGAGTAAACGACCTTGCCCACGTTGGGCTTAACCAGTGAGGTAGCGAGTGCAAGTCCGTCGCGGCCGGCGCGCTCAAACACCACGTCAGGAAGACCGCGCTTGTCGAGCGTATTACGCAGAAGTGGTGCAATAGCCGATCCGACGGGCTTCAGTGTGCGATCAGAGAAGGCTCGCACCGACTCTTTGAATGCAGCGGACTCGGTAAACGGATTCGGCATTTTCTGAAACGGGCCGGGTGGGTCAAAATCGTCTCCGAGCCGTCGCTCGATTTCCTCGATGCTGACTGCGCCCTTCATTTGGGTACCAAAGCCCAAAGACGATACGAATTCACGTTGCGAAACGGTGTCGACCAGAACCGCGACTTGTGCGCCTCGTTGACACCCCACCTCGATGGCTTCAATAGCGACTGGATCGACGATGCCATCCTCGGCACCCGGGCCGTAAACCACCAACAGTGATTGACCTGCGCGTAGCCCCGCCTTTGAGAATTGTACGGCCGGCGTTGTAGCGCCTGATTTACCCATGAAGGTGAAGCGATAGCCCGATGAGGCACCGTAAAACGTGAGCACGCCGTTCTCGCCAAGTAACTGAAAAGAGCGCGGAAAGGCGGTTTCGCCTGCGTGCGAGACGGAGTAGTCAATTTGCCCACCCGCAAGCACTTCGGCTTCAGCAACGAATGCGTCACCCGCGGCTTCCCAAGCGCCCCATTGCGACGGATCGTCGGGAACCGACGTGAAGATGTCAGACCAGCGGTCGTCCTTTCGGTTGATCGCATGACCGCCAACGGCTTCAACGCGTTCACCGCGGCTGTCACTAGACACCATGCCCAGTGCACGGCAGCTTGACGACAATGCGCTTCTGAGACAGTCGTAGCCGGTGCCGGTCGACGCGCCCTCGACAAATAGTCGCTTGCCGGGCTCGATGGCGAGTGTGTTGTACAAGGCGCGGTGAATGGTTCCCATAGTAAGGCCATAGGAGCCTGCTTCTTCGATACTAAGACCCGGTAATTTGGCGTGAAGTTGAGGTCCCTGAACAGTCAAAAACTGGGCGTGTGTCCCGTCGTTTTGCTCATAGCCTTGGATTCGAAAATCGGCGGCCATGGGGTCAAGCCCTTGGTCTGGCGACATCAGCTCGCTTTGACCCGAGTAAACACTGACGATATCGCCTACCGAGAGACGGCCTTCCCGAACCAAGTCTTGTCCCAACTGTGCGACAAGACCGACGCCCCCTGAGCCGGTGACTTGGACGTCGGCGTCTCTGGCGTCAAAGGGTGATACCGGAATGCCGGTAATCGCCCAAATGTCGTTAAAGTTCATCTCTGAGGCGAGAATATAGATCAATGCCTCGTTGGGGCGGGGCTTGGGTGTGGGGAATACCAGTTCCTTCTCGGCGACCTCAGGGTCTCCGTGCAGTGGTCTGCCATCGTGGTGAGACCGCATGACACCGTAGCCAAGTTGATACTCGGGTATGGGCGTGATGCCGGGGAAAAAACTCGCACCCATAGGAAGCAGTCTGCCCGCTTCGATGAGCGTCGCGCGCTCATCGGCGCTTGCGTCTGGCTGCACCTCCTTGGGCTTGGACGGCAGCGGTGCGCTGCGCTTTTCAAGAAATGCAGATATGCCCGTGGGCCCGCATTCCGGGTCACAGACACCTTGAGCGAACAGCTCTGCTTCGAGTGTCAGTCCCGCCGATTGACCCTGTTGAGCGCCTGTGAGCATTGCGGTGATGATGAAATCAGCCGGCTTCTCTCGACCGCTGTTACGGATCTGATTTAGGGCGCGGACAACGCCTTCATGTGCAACGATTGACGCGTCAATGTCCAGGGGCTGCTCGCGTTGTGCCTTTAGCTTTTGGCGACGCGCAGTCGAAGACTTTAATGCATCACCACCTGCAAAATGATCCCGTAACGCGGCCATTGCCGCCTCAACGGTTGAGAGTCCTTCTGTGGTGACGATATCGTCGATGAGGCCGATTCGTAATGCAGATTCAGCATCGATAGTGCGACCGTCTAGCATCATGCGCAGCGCCTCTGCTGCGCCATCAACGCCGTGAGCGTCGAACAACTTTCGCGTCAGTCTTTGGGTGCCGCCATAGCCGGGCAATAAATTAAGATTAATCTCTGGCTGTCCAAACTCGGCATGTTTTGCCGCAATGACATGCGAACACGCCAGTACCAGCTCGTTACCACCGCCTAAAGCTGGACCGTTTACGGCCGCAATGATCGGGATGTCGAGGTTTTCGAGGGTGGCAAACGCGGTTTGCGCTGCGTTTGGCAGTGTTTGGGCGGATTCTAAATCTCCTTTCTCACCAATTTTTAGCAGCTCTTTCACGTCAGCACCGGCGACAAAAGTGTTGCGAGCACCGGTAACCACCATTGCTGAAAGGTCTTCTTGGTGTGCGAGCTGAGACAGCGCGGTGTGGAGCTCATCGAGCGTTCGTTCGCTCAAGGCATTCACGGGTGGACTGTTAATCACCACAAGGGCCACCAGGTGGCCGGGTGCGACTTCGTGTGTTTCCACGCGCAAATAGCGCCACGTCTGCACAACGCGCCGTGCTTGAGTGAGGCTTCCAAAGTCCTTCCACTGGGCAACAGCGGTTCTGATTTCTTCCACCGACTCCGGGTTCTTCAGTGTGGAAATATCACCCAACGGTTGATCCAGTAGTATCGATCTGAGGGTCCGCCGCATGTATTTTCCGGAGCGTGTCTCTGGGAATGCCGACACGACTAAAAAGTCAGAGGGGACTGCGGTGGCCCCTTTTTCTGATCTCACTAAGGACTGGAGTCGTGCGAGGTCATCGTCTGATAGTTTTCGACCCGCGGCTGCCACAAGAAATGCGACGGGCGTCTCACCTTTTTCATCATGGGGTGCACCAACCACGACCACGTTGCCGACGGGGGAGTCTTCTCGCAGTGTTTTATCGCGCAAAATCGCCCCTTCGATTTCCTCGGTTCCAATGCGGTGCCCCGAGACGTTGATCACGTCATCGGAGCGTCCGTGGAGCGTGTATGCACCGTCCTCGTGTTGGCGCGCATAATCGCCTTGCGTGTAGGTGAGTTCGCCGTCCCAGCGGCTGAAGTACACGTCGTTAAATCGTGCAATGTCGCCACACCAGTGATGCTCAAATAAATTGTCAGCATCGCCCCACAGTGTGCGCGCGAGGTAAGGGTAAGGCTGCGTAATCACCAGCTCACCTTTTTCGCCGGACTCTGCGGTTCGCCAGGCGGTCACCGTACCGTCAGTAGCCGTGGTCTCGGCAATTCTTACTTCGGCTTGAATCCAGGGTAGCGCCCATGTTTTTGCGTCGGACGCCAAGGGCTTGTAGCCCCCCCACGGACAGCTGAAGACAATTCCACCGTGCTCGGTTGCCCAGTAGGAATTAATGTAATGTTTGCAAATATTGTCCATTGCAAATTGCTGTACTGCGGGTGATACCGGCTCGGCGCAAAAGGTGCCTGCCCGCAGTGAAGACATATCATAATCCGCCATTTCGCGGGCACTTGCGGGGTCAGTCATTACGGCTTTGAGGAACGTGGATCCGGCCTTAAACAGGGTGACCTTGTAGCGCTCAATAATGGACGAAAAACGACCGGCATGCGGGAACAAGGGCGATCCCTCAGCAATGACCGTGGTCATTCCTTGCACAAGGGGCGCGGCAATCAGATAGCTTTGACCCGTAATCCAGCCCGGATCACCAATCACGTACAAGGTGTCATCGTGCGTCGCATTGAATACAGTCCGCATGGTGTGACTCACGCCGCTTAACCAGCTGCCGTGCGTGTGGACAACGCCTTTGGGCTTTCCCGTTGATCCTGAGGTGTAGATGATGAATAGCGGAAAGTTTGCGTCCACGCTAACGGCGGGGAGCACGCCGTTGAGCTTCGACCACAGTGCGCTCGGGGCATCGTTGGCGAGTCGCTCAAAGGCGTCGAGCCCCAAGTCTTTTGCAATTTGATCTTTTGCCTTAGCCACTAAGTCGTCGGAGAGTTTATCGCGCTCGTGCTCAACAATCTCTTGACCGGTGTACTGCACAACAATGACGTGCTCTACGTCATGCTTCGCATCTGCAAGTTGCCGGGCGACCGCTGTTCTTAATTCGGCGGCAAGCTCGGCGGCGACCGCATTTTGCTGAGCCAGTGACGCGCCAAGCTCACGCATAACGTCGGACCGCTCAAGCGTAATCTCGCCCTCTAACGAGGCATGCACATCGTCGTAAAGCACGCGCGCAAGATTGCCCAGGTTGTAATTGTCTAACACCGTCTTAAGCGTGTTGAGGGCGGTCTCGCGGGGAATGTAGTTGTCAAGAGCCGGGTCGGTGTAGGTTCCTTTATAGGCAACACCCTCGGCATTTCGATAGCCACCGTCGGCTGTGATCACCAGCTTGGCGCCGGCGTCGTGAATTCGATCCGATAACGTCTTCGCGGAAAACCCGCCGAATACGGGCGTGTAAACAATACCGAGCCTTTGCGCCGCAAGCATGTAAAACACTTGCTCTGGAATATTGGGCAGATTAAAGGCGATTCGGTCACCGGTTTGCAGACCGAGACTTTTAAGTACGTGCATCCGAGCAATGATTTCCTCGAATAATACGCGATAACTAAAGTGTTGCTCGGTAACTGGTCCACCACGGCCTTCGTTCTTTGACGGGTCCCAGCGGTCACCTTCGAAAATAATGGCGGTCTTGTCGGCGCGACCTTGTAAAAGATGCCGGTCCACCAGATTAAAACAGGCGTTCGTTTGGCCGCCAACAAACCATCGATAGTAAGGCGCTGCGCTTTGATCGAGAACGTTGCTCCAGGGGGTCCATGCATCTGCGTTAAGGCGTGTGTCTTCGCCGAGGGCATCCCAGCCTTGCCAAGGACCCGCATCAGCGCGTGCAAGCCACGCGCCACTGGATGGGTTTTGCCAATGGATTTCGCGTGCGGCAACATCAGCGTGGAAGCTGTCTGAATCCTGCTTAATACGGCTTCGAAGCGCATCCTCATCTGACTGGGATGCTAACAAGCCCCAGCTACCGTCATCGCTCATGGTGTTCTCCCTCTCGAAAAATCATTTGCAGAGGGGAAAGATCCGATTTGCCGATCAACAATGCGCTGACACCACTACGCCACTGCTGAACGTCAAACGCCGGAGCTCCGGCCGTTCCCACACCACTGGACTACGCTGAAGATACGTCGCCCCAATAGGGGTAGATCACCGGATTTGGTATTTTGTCACAAGGGAAGTGCTGGCTATTTTACTCCGTCGTTACTAACGCTTTTTTAAATAAACGCGGGTCTACATTGCCGCCTGATAAAACGATGACCAAGTCCGTGCAGTCCGGAAGATGATCACTAAAAAGTGCGGCTGCGAGTGCGACGGCACCGCCAGGCTCAACAACAATTTTAAGGGTGTCGAACGCGTGGGACATCGCTTGTAAGACCTCATCGTCACTCACGACTAAGCCTTCACCGGCCAAGTTTTGCAGTATGGGGAACGTCAGTTCGCCCGGTGTGGGTGTGATGATGGCGTCGCAGATCGAGCCACGCTCAGTCGCATTGGCCACACGGTAGCCCAGTGCAAGCGAGCGCGCGGTATCGTCAAACTCTTTTGGCTCAACCGTGTGTAGTCTGACCTTAGGGAGTGTGGCCTGAAGCGCAGTCGCAATACCGGCACTTAAGCCCCCACCGCCGCAACAGCTCAGCACCGCAGTGGTCGATAATTTTTGTGTGACAATTTGTTGCGCAAGTTCAAGACCTACCGTGCCCTGACCCGCAATCACGTATGGGTCGTCGTACGGTTTGATTAAGGTCAAACCGCGTTCGCTTGCAAGGCGTGCGCCAATCGCTTCTCGACTCTCCTCTCCCCGACGATACTGAATGACCTCGGCGCCATAGCGTCGCGTGTTGGCAACCTTATTGTCTGGGGCGTCGTGCGGCATGATGATCGTTGCTGAGGTGTTGAAAATAGATGCTGCGAGCGACACGCCTTGCGCATGGTTACCGGATGAATAAGCGATCACCCCGCGGGTGAGGGCATCTTCACTTAATGCGCTGATGGCACTGCAGGCCCCCCTGAATTTAAAACTCCCTGTGACCTGTAGAGGCTCTGCTTTTAACCAAAGGCGTCGCCCTGCAATAGTGTCCAGCCGCGGTGAATTCAAGAGGGGTGTTTTCACAACGAGGTGTTTAATTCGATGATGTGCTTGCTCAATATCGCTAAAAGTTATTGTCACGGCAGCGCCTAAAAGTTGATCCAGAAGTCATGGTATTCCGAACTAAGACTAAGTAAACAGTATGGGACGGGCGAAGTGTTGGATTTTGTACAACACGATGGGGGGAGGGACGAAGCGGGCTTTCGCGGTCGTTCTGACTGCGTTGTGCGCTCTATTTGTCTGGTCACTGGCGAGTCTTACGCGCACGTTCGACAGGATCTGGCGCACCTGCAGAAGACGATGACCGGCGGGTTGTACCCCTCGATCTCCGACGGTGTTATGACGCCAGTGCACTACCTGTATCTGACGAGCAAAGGGTGGGTGCTGCAGCTTACGAAAAATGCTTACCTGCCCGACATACCCCGCGATGGACGTTACATCGCCGTGATTCCTCGTCACATGATGGCGGTCAGGGATGGAACCGTTTGGGACGTATGGGATTCTCGGTTTAGCCGACGCACAAAAAGTGGCTATCCACGATTGCTTGGGTACTACGTTCCGCCGACTTAAGCGTCAATCCAGCGAATAATGTAATTTTCCAAGTCCGCTTCATCGACGTCGACTTCCGATACGACCTGGCCTCTGATGCTTTTGGCCTCCTTGTGGACTGAAGACACCAGTCCAGTGATCAGAGGGTGCCATTGCGGCAACGGTTTGTTATCCGCACGGAGACGATAGGCGCAGCTGGTTGGCAACCACGCCATTTCACTGGGTAACATTTTAGCGACGTCCATGCAGTCGGGCACACGTGAAAATCGCTGATCATAGTCCTGACACCCACCCGACTTAGTGTCGAGTAGTTTGCAGGCAACCCGCGTGTAAAAGACCTCATTGGTGTCCTCGTCTTGCAGTTTGTGTAAACAGCATTTCCCGCAACCATCGCACAGCATTTCCCACTGCTCGCGACTGAGCTCATGCAGCGGTGTGTTATTCCAGTAGTCAGCACTGTTGTTGCGCATGGCTCATTGCTCCTTTGAATAATGAGCGAGTGAGCTTGCGTTTTTTTCCCAATTCCGCCCGTCAAAGGGTGTGTCGTGTACCGCCTCAATCGTTGCGTTATCGAGGCAGCGTGTATTCACGCTAACGCCGTCGGGATTTGATCGTGGGATATAAAAAGACTTCACCCCACAGTTCGAGCAAAAGTAGTGCTTTGCAATATGGCTGCCGAAGGTATAAAGCGACAGGACGTCTTCCCCGCGCGTGATCTGAAAGCGACTGCGCGGGACAATGTAGTGTTGGTAATGATGGATCTCACAGATTGAACAGTTACAGGTGTGCGAGCTGAGAATAGCAGGCGCCTCTATGGTCCACTCAACAGCCCCACAGTGGCAGCCACCGGTGTGGGTGACCAGACCTCCAGCCTGTGAGGCCTCGATTTGCTCGCGTCGACGTCGAATTTGCTCAATCAGACCAGAGGTATCCCAGCGCCCGTCTCCGCCCGCTTGCAGTTGAGCGTAATGTTCATCGACCTTTAGGGCGAGGGGCAGGTGCAGATTGAGTTCAGCGGCCACGTCGAGCGCGAAGCCAAGGTCTTTGCGCATCCAGTCAATAGCGAATCCAAAATCGTACTCGCGCTTTGCAATAGTCGAGGCACGGTGAGTCATTTGCCAAGACTGAGCAGCGCCGCCTTCGAGTGCACGGGTGACCTCGGGAATATCAAGCCCTGCGCACTCGGCAAAGTGAAAAGCCTCTGAGATTCCACCGAGGACGCCGGCAATACACAGCTGATTCACCATTTTAGTCAGTTGTCCGCTTCCAACATTGCCCATTAATTGCGCGTGCTTTGCAAAGTACGCAATGACAGGCTCCACACGTGTAAAAGTCTCTTTATCACCACCCATCATGACCGTGAGCACACCATTTTCGGCGCCCGTTTGGCCACCCGAAACGGGGGCATCCATAAATGTCACACCGAGCTCTTGGCACGCGATGTCGAGTTCTTCTGCCACTTGCCGAGAGGTCGTGGTGTGGTCAATGAGGCTGGATCCTTCAGTCATGGTGGACAAAACGCCTTCAGGTCCCACAGTGACGGACCGGACATCGTTATCATTGCCAACGCAAAGAAACACGAGGTGCGCGCCAACTGCAGCCTCTGCAGGTGTTGGTGCCGAAGAGCCTCCAAACTCGTTGACCCAGTCAAAGGCTTTGGTTTCGGTGCGATTGTAGACACAGACATCAAGACCGTGTTTTTGGAGATGACCGGCCATGGGGTACCCCATCGTGCCTAAGCCAATGAAGGCGACCTTCTTGATATTCGACATGCTGAGTGTCCTACTACAAGTGATGTTAAGTCCACGTAACTGAGGTGAGTTCACCATGAAACAGACGATAACGCGATGGGTAGTCATGTTAACGGCCGCTATTTTGACCGCAGGTGCACTGGGTCAAGACCTTGGGCCGGGGGCGCGGCCGGTTGGCGCTGACTGGTCTCGAAGTCCGGTCATGTCGACCAATGGGATGGCGGCAACCGCGCAACCCTTGGCATCGAATATTGCGATCGACGTATTGCAGGCGGGAGGTTCTGCCGTAGACGCCGCCATTGCGGCGAATGCAGCGCTTGGTTTGATGGAGCCTACGGGTAATGGGATAGGGGGTGACCTGTTTGCGATTGTCTGGGATCCAAAATCTAAAAAGTTATACGGATACAACGGCTCAGGTCGTGCGCCGAAGGCGCGATCGCTGACGGATCTCAAAGCCTCAATTGCCGCATTAAAGGCGTCGGGTCGCTTGCCGAAAGACTATGTCGGCATTCCATCGCACGGATCACTGTCAGTAACAGTACCGGGCGCGGTTGATGGCTGGTTTGCATTGCACGAACGTTGGGGGCGCCTGGCGATGAGTGACGTCCTCAAAGCGCCAATTTCTTATGCGAACAATGGGTTTCCTCTCACGCCCGTGATTGCCGCAGGCTTTGAGAGTAACCGCAACCGATTTGAGGCGGTGGCGTCCATGATCGAAGAGCGCGATAACGCGACGAAGACCTACTTTCCTGGCGGCGTTGCTCCCAAGTCAGGGGCGGTGTTTAAAAATCCTGATTTGGCTGAGACGCTGACAACACTGGCCAAGCACGGTCGCAGCGCGTTTTATGAGGGATCCATTGCCCGTGCAATGGTTGACTATTTTGAGTTGATTGACGCCGATTTAACACTGGACGATCTAGCGACGCATCGGGGGGAGTGGGTGGAGCCGAGAGGAGTCGACTATCACGGTTACACCCTCTATGAGCTACCGCCCAATGGGCAGGGCTTTGCGGCTCTGATGATGCTTAATATTCTAAAGCAGGTCGACCTGCGTCGTTTCGATCGGGGGTCGCCTGAACTGTTCCATTTTATGGTCGAGGCGAAACGCCTTGCCTTTGAGGCTATGGCCGGGACCTTTGCTGACCCGGCGTATTCGACGATTCCAATTGATGCGCTTCTTAGCGATGAATTTGCGAAACGGCAGTTCTCTCGAATCCGTCCAGATCAGGTTATTGCACCGCAACACCTGGCGGTTTCACTTGAAGGGGAGGGCGATACAACTTACCTCACCGTTGTCGATGGAGAGGGGATGATGGTGTCTTTGATCCAGTCTAACTATCGAGGCATGGGGAGCGGATTGGTGCCAACGGGGTTAGGCTTTATGTTGCAAGACCGCGGTGAGCTGTTCTCATTAGATCCGAGTCACCCTAACGTGTACGCGCCAGGTAAACGGCCGTTTCATACCATTATCCCTGCTTTTCTCATGAAAAATGGGGCGCCTTTTATGAGCTTCGGATTGATGGGTGGCGGTATGCAGCCTCAAGGACATGTTCAGGTGCTCGTCAATATTGCTGACTTCGACATGAATCTGCAGGAGGCCGGGGACGCTGCGCGTTTTTTGCACGATGGCGGCTCGAGCCCTGATGAGGGCCTGTCGACGGATTATGGGACATTATTCGTTGAGCCTGGAGTCCCTGAATCAACGATTAGAGCGCTCCGCGAGCGCGGTCACAAGGTCAAGATCGACGATACCGCAGGAAAATTTGGAGGCTATCAGGCCATCACTCGAGACCCAGCGACGGGTGTACTGACTGGCGCAACTGAAATGCGAAAGGATGGAACCGTTGTCGGATATTGAGGAGACACATCTGGCGGTGATCGTCGGCGGTGGTGGCGCGATTGCACAGGCGCTCGCCGCTTTGTGGTGTAAAGACCCGACGTTACGAGTGGTTGTTGTGAGTCGCGCACCGCAGCCAATGCCAAATGTGCAAGCAGTGCTGACTGACTATAGCGAGGAGTCACTGTTGGCGATCGCCTCGACTCTGGCAGAGCTTCAAATACCGATGTCGCGATTAGTCATCACCAATGGCGTTCTGTCAGGTGATGCGTTTAGCCCCGAGCGTAAGATTAGCGAGCTAAATGTGACTGCTTTTCAACACGTGCTTGCGGTCAATGCGCTCCTACCTTTGCAAGTGCTATCGGCGTTTTGGTCTTTGATTCGTCACGGCGCTGCACCACGTGTTGCTGTGCTGTCGGCACGTGTGGGGAGCCTGTCAGATAACCGACTTGGGGGGTGGTACAGCTACCGTGCCAGCAAGGCCGCACTCAATATGATGCTCAAAAACGCCGCGATCGAAGCGCAACGTATCAATCGCCAAGCCAAGTTTGTCGCCTACCACCCGGGAACCGTGGACTCTCCGCTGTCGCAACCGTTTCAGCGATCGGTTCCAAAAGGGCAGTTATTCACACCGGATTTTACGGCGCAGCAGTTGACTGAGGTGTTAAACACGGCCGTCGCAGACGGCGAGCTCTCCTATGTTGATTGGGCTGGAGAGACCATCGCCTGGTGAAGTGCGACAGGACACCCTAGCTCAGAAATTCTGCCCGTGACGACGGGTTTGACTTAAACACACCACCCAGCGATGTGGTCCGAGTAGTCGAGTTTCCGTCCTTGACGCCGCGTGCCTTTACGCAGTAGTGAACGGCGGTCATGGTGACTGCAACATCTTCCGTGCCCAGTAGCGTCTGCAGTGCGACCAGCACTTGTTGCGTGAGGCGCTCTTGGACCTGTGGCCGCTGAGCAAAAAATCGAACCAGGCGGTTGATCTTTGATAAGCCAATAACCTTGTCTCTCGGAATGTAGGCGACCTTTGCAGAGCCATCGATGGTCACAAAGTGATGTTCGCAGGTACTGGTCAGATCAATTTTATCGACACAGACCATTTCCTCAACATTCATTTTATTTTCAATGACCGTGATCTTTGGAAACTGACCGTAATCGAGCCCCGAAAATAGTTCGTCCACGTACATTTTAGCAATGCGATGTGGCGTTTCTTCGAGGCTGTCGTCAGTGAGATCTAGGCCCAGCGTCTCCATAACAACCGTAAACGAGTCACGAATGCGGGCATAGCGTTGATCGCGTGTTAACGGGTTCACGATCATGGGCGTTTCTAAACCGCGCTCAAGAAGTGCGCCTCGCACAGCGATCGCTTCGGTCGACAAAGCGCCTGGGAGGGATGTGGTCTTTGCTTTAGTCTGAACTTGATGCATCGTCCGTTGTCCTTAGGTAAGGTGTAGACTTGTTACGGTGATGTTTGAGTCGCGGATGCCATTGCTTCATCACGAATGGTAAATTCTCCGCTTTTGTAGATGTTTTGCATAGGTATAACGATATGTTAATGCGATTTTCCTGGGTTTTTATAATCGCTTGCGCGCTTTCGAGTCCAGCGTGGGCCGATAAAGATCAACTGGCTATTGAGGAGTTCAGGTCCGCGGGCGCAGGCTCGTATATCGATGCGGCATACGGCTTTGCAATTTTCCCCAGCATCGGGAAAGTCGGTTTGCTGGTCGGTGGTGCTCAGGGCAAGGGGACGGTGTACCAAGAGGGGAACCTCATTGGGAAGGCAACGATGACCCAGCTGAGTCTTGGCCTGCAGTTTGGTGGTCAGGTCTACAAGCAAATTATTTTCTTCGAGGACGCGCGTGCCATGCGAGAGTTCACGTCAGGTAATTTCGAGTTCGGTGGCCAGGCGGCTGCGATTGCCCTGAACTCCGGGGCGAGTGCTGAAGTCAGTACGGGCGGAGGCGCCCGTACGTCAGTGACCGCGGGTAATGGCGAGATAACCGAGGTCGACAGTTACGGATTTGTCGATGGGATGTCGGTTTTTACGCTGTCGCAAGGCGGTTTTATGTTTGAAGTCTCCTTGGGAGGCCAAAAGTTCAGCTACCAACCCAAGTGAGTTAAAGCGCCTGCTCCTCAAAAACGACATCCACGGTCGCTAAGCGGTCGACAAGGTGCGCGCCGAACGCAGTGGCGGGTGTCCATATGCCGCCTTCTACCTCAAGATCATCGAAAGCAAGACACAGCCCAGCTTGCGCAATCATTCTCGACGTTGCGCCATAGCCTGGGTCTCGCTTTCCTTTGACAGCCACACGGACGTCTTTCTTCGTCGAGTCAGGATGCTTCGCGTGTACAAAAAATTCGAAGAACCCATTTTCTCGCTCACTGGGTGAGGGACCTTCACCCGGCTGGGGAAGCTTTTTGGCAATCAGTCTTCTGAGCGGGCCAATCGCAAAGGCAAGCATGCCCGCGCCCATTCCCCCGGCAAGCAAAAGTGCGCTTCGCCTGTTAGTCGTGAGCATGGCTTCGTCGTAGGCGAAGTCCGCCCCGTAGATCAGACTGGCGAGCGCGTTTGAACGGCGGACCACTTTAGAATTTACGGCTGCCATAACAAAAGGTCCTGTCCAGCTATCAAAGCTATCGTCCCATTTCACCCCTTTTTGATCAGCACCGTCGACCCCCGGATCGAGCTCGGCAGGATACAACGCATAAGGATTATTCAGTGCTTTACGCGCAACCGGGTCGTTCACGCCTTGCTCCATCGCAAGCAACATACTCGCAACGGTACCGCCACTCACAGCCCCTTTTGACGGACCCATTCGGCCACTGACATGAGTGGCGTAGACACCATGCCGCTCGCGCATGATTTTTTGAGCAACAAATACGCCCAGATCGGATGGGATGCTGTCAAACCCACAACAGTGAACGAGGCGCGCACCTGACTCTTCCGCCATGTCACTGACTTTTTCAAAGACGGCGGCCATCCATTGTGGCTCGCCCGTCAGGTCGCAGTAGTGGGTGCCTTCAGCCGCACACGCTTCAAGCAGTTTCGTGCCGTATTGAGCGTAGGGGCCGACGGTGCTAATGATGACTTTGGTCGCGCCAGCAAGACGTGCCATATCAGCATCGCTTCCGCTGTCGGCTTGGATAGTGGGTAGTTCAGTATTGCCGAGCTGCTTTTTCACAGACGCCAGCTTGGGCAGAGACCGTCCCGCTATCGCCCATCGAATCTCTGAGTGGTGTGTTTCTAGGTACTCGGCCACCAGTGCGCCGGTGAAGCCTGTGGCTCCATAAACGACAATGTCATAATCTCTCGGTAAATCGGTTTCCATGACTTGCTCCTGTGCAATTCGTCGTATTCTACCAGTGTGACAAATTGGTGCCTTGAAAATCGTGTCTCAAAGACTTGCTGTGATATTCTGCTGCCTTCACTGGTGCCGAAATTAGGGGTAGGAATGCGACATCCAGAGCGCGGGGTAACGGAACAAAAGGGAGGGTGTTTTGCCGTTGCCATTGTTCTTATAAGTCTCTTACTTATTGGAACTGTTACGGGACTTATTATCTGGGGATTGATGGCAAATGCACCCGAACCTGAAGTGGGGGAGCCCGCGGTGAACCGCATAGGCGTTTATGTCGAAGCGGCATTTCGCACTGAAGGTAACGCAGAAATCACGGTCTTTGGAGAGGTCCGCCCGCGTGTTCAAATTGATGTCGTCAGCGAAGTGTCAGGACGAATTATTCAGGTTTCTCCAAACTTCATAGAAGGGGGAAGCTTTCGTTCGGGAGAGGTGCTTATCACCGTCGAAGATCGTGACTATGCGCTGGCGGTTTCAGAAGCTAAAGCGCGTGTTGCTGGGCGCAAATTAGAGCTCGAACAATCCCTCGCAGACGCAGATGTTGCCCAACGACAGCTCGCAAACGAAGCTAATCCCTCAGACTTGGCGTTGAAGAAACCGCAAATTATTCAGGCCCGCAGCGCCTTGGAGGCGTCGGAGCTGGCGCTTGATCGCGCGGTTTCTGATCTGAGTCGCACACGAATTCCAGTGCCATTTGATGCGCGTATTACCGCAACTGCGGTCGACGAGGGCCAGTATGTGAGCATCGGACGGACGGTGGCATCTGTGTTTTCGACTGATACAGCAGAGGTTCGATTACCGCTGTCGAACGCTGACATTGCGGCGCTGGGTGTACCCATCGGTTATGAGGCGGAGGATGACTTGGGTTTGAGCGTTGAGCTGGTAGCCGACGTGGGCGGGGCGACGCGCCGCTGGGCTGGGCGTTTAGTGCGATTAGATGCGTCCTTGGATTCGCGCACGCGGTCAACCTTTGGAACCGTTGAAGTTCAGAGCCCCTTTGACGTGGTCGAGGGCGAGATGCCCATGGCGCCCGGACTGTTTGTTGCCGCTCAAATACGCGGCCGTGCGCTGACGGACGTGATTGCCATTCCCGCGGCCGGACTCCGAGCCGGTGGTCGGGTCTTTATCATGAACGACGAGGATCTTCTTGAGGTCAGAAATGTCGTGGTGGCACACGCTACGGCAACGGTTGCGTACTTGACGAGTGGTATCGCAGAGGGAGACCGAGTCATTATTTCCCCAATACGAAATCCGGTGCCCGGCATGGCACTTTCACCTATTGAAGACGCTGCGGATCCTGTGCAGCTCAGCGCAGGTTAAGACGATGCACGGACTTATTGCCTGGTGGGTACGCAATACTGTGGCGGCAAACCTATTGATGATCTTCATTATCATCTCAGGACTGATCGCCTGGAGCACTATTGAGAAGGAAGTTCAGCCGATCGTGACCATTCCCGTTGTGCAGGTCTCGTTGACCTGGCCAGGTGCGTCACCTAAGGAAATCGAGCAACAAGTCGTCCAGCGCGTTGAGGCGGCGGTAAAAAATATAGAGAACGTTCGTCGGTACAACTCGCAGGCGAGAGAGGGTTTCGGTTCGGTGAGCTTGGAAGCCCAGCCACGTGTCGATTTAACGCAGTTTAAAGAGGACATTAGAGATGCGGTTGATGGGATTACGTCATTCCCGCGAGACCTCGAGCCGCCGCGGATCAGAACCTTCAAATTTAAAGAAACGATTCATTACCTCACGGTTCGAGGTGATGTTGGGGAGAAGGCCCTAGGACGACTGGCAGAGGAGCTTCGTGATGAGTTGCTGTCGCTGAGTCATGTCAGCGATGTCAATATTGGTGGGTCGCGTAACGAGGAAGTGACTATTGAGGTGTCCGAAGAGGCACTCCAGCGTTACCAGTTAACGTTCAACGATTTGGCTTCTGCTATTCGAGCCACGTCGATCAACCTCTCCTCCGGCGAGTTGAGAACGCCGACCGGTGCGGTTCAGCTTCGTGCTGAAAATCTTGCGGACACGCAGACGGATTTTGAAAAAATTATTATCAGAGAATTGCCGTCGGGTGCACAGATCCGCTTGGGTGATGTTGCTCGGGTGATCGATGGTTTCGAGGACTTTGAAGTGTCTGCAACGGCTGACGGTTTACCCGCGGTGATGTTGCAAATCGAGCCCACTGACCGGCTGTTTATTACCAAAACCTCGAAACAGGTTCATGAATGGATCGAGTCTAAACGCGCGGACTTGCCTCAGGGCGTAGAGATCTTGAGCCTTGCGGACATGGCGGATGCTTACGACTCACGGATGTCGTTGATCTTTGACGCGGCTTGGATGGGGTTGTTGCTTGTTTTGTTGATCTTGCTGTTAACACTCCGCTTTACGGTCGCGCTGTGGGTCACCGTCGGTATTGGCGTTTCATTTATCGGGGCCTTTATATTTTTACCTGCAGCAGACGTGTCGATTAATTTCTTGTCGACGTTTGCGTTTTTATTAGTGCTGGGTATTGTTGTGGATGATGCGATCGTTGTCGGCGAGAGTATTCACCACCACCGTGAGGATCTTGGGCTACCGGCCGAAGATGCGGCAATCGCTGGCACCTCTGCGGTCGCACGCCCGGTGATTTTCGCGGTGCTGACAACCGTTGTGGCCTTTGCCCCTTGGGCGTTTCTGTCGGGGCCGCAAAGCGAGTTTTTACGTCACCTCTCAGCGGTCATCGCATTCGCGCTCGCGTTTTCATTGATCGAAGCCTTCTTCATTCTGCCTGCGCACCTGAGACATCTGGCGTCTCGAGAGGAATCGTCTAAGGGCTTTGCCCTACAACGGTTTATCTCCAGTGGCATTACCTCGTTCGCCAGCAACACCTACGCGCCGCTGCTGGAGCGCGCCCTGAAAATCCGTTACGCGTTGAGCGCTGTCTTTTTGGCAGGTTTTATCGTTGCGATTGCGTTAGTCACGACCGGGTGGGTCCGATTTTATTTTTTCCCACAGTTGGAGAGCGAAACGCTTCGGGTTGATGTGGGACTGCCGTCTGGAGTCCCTTTTAGCCGCACTGAGGCCGTGATGGACCAGCTCAATAGCGCAAGCGATGATCTAAAGGCGCAGTACCCGGTGGTGGGAGCCTTTACCTTTGCCTACGCAAACTCGTTGGAGCAATACATTCAGCTGCCTCCACCCGGCGAAAGTAATATCAGCATGCGTGAAGTGGCTGAAACGTACATGGAGTCCATGGGCGAGATTCCCGACGCTGAAAATATTAATGTGCAATACACGGCCAATCAGGGTGAGGCGGTGCTCACCTTCGTATTTGCGCACTCCAATGAAGCTCGACTCAAATCGGCAGCGGCGGAACTTCGTAACTACCTCGTGACGTTTGAAGATGTTTTCTTCGTTCGGGATAACCAGCGAGGCGAAATTGATGAGCTCAATATTCGGTTAAAGCCCGGCGCTCAAACACTGGGTGTCACACTTGCGGATCTTTCGCGACAGATACGGCAGTCGTACTACGGTGAAGAGGTGCAACGCCTGCCTCGTCAATACGGCGACGTTCGCGTGATGCTTCGGTATCCCGAGGGCGACCGTGAGACGTTAACATCACTTCGCGGGTTAAATATTAGGACGTCAGACGGTCGGATGATTCCCCTCGCTACCGTCGCCGATATTGACGTTCGAAAGGCATCTCAACGGATTGTGCGGCGCGACGGACAGCGGATCTTTGAGGTTTTTGCGCGCGTTAATGTTGACTCGATGGGCGATATTAACGAAAAAGTACAAGATGAATTTATACCCGGTCTACAAGCGCGCTATCCCGCATTGCAAATTATAAAAGGGGGCTGGGAGGAGCAACAGGGCGAATTCATAACCGAGGTGACTCGCCTGTTTTCCATTGCGATGCTGGCCATCTATGTTCTGTTGGCGGTTGCTTTTAGGTCTTACACCTTACCCATCATCATTATGTCTGCCATTCCCTTTGCTTACATGGGTGCTATTTTTGGACACCAGCTGATTGGTATCCCGCTCGACATGTTTTCGTTCTTTGGCATGGGCGCGGCTGCAGGCGTCGTGGTCAACGACAATCTTGTGTTGATTGATTATATTTTGAAACGAGAGGAGAGGGGCGATGGTCGTTTTGATGCCATCATTAACGCCGCTAAAAACAGATTCCGCCCCATTTTGTTGACCACAGTGACCACGTTCGTTGGGTTGACGCCCATTATTGCCGAGACCTCAGAGGCTGCGGCGTTCTTAAAACCGTCGGTCATATCGCTTGCGTTTGGCGTATTTTTCGCCTTTTTCGTGAGCTTGTTTTTGGTGCCTGCCCTGTATCTGATCGGTGACGATTGGAGCAGAGCAAGACAGTGGCTAGGGCGGACACTAAAGCCTTTCTACCCGCGCTTTATGCAGGCAAAGCCGCGCGAGCACGATCCGATAACGCGGCGTTAATTGAAGAGGGCTACCGTACGCCCCCCATGAGTCGTTTCACCAGTGGGGAGACGACTAATACTGCGGCACCGACCACGACGCCGTAGATCAGTAGCTCGCTGAACAGTGCGTTAAACCCGTTCAAATCAAGCCGGCCATCATCACTCCCGCCTACACTGGAGAAGAAAATGGCGAACTCGGACGCCAGATAGCTGCCGTAGGCGCTGGCAAGAAACCATGCACCCATCATGACGCCCACATAGCGTGCGATTGAGAGTTTAGTCACCGCAGACAGGCCTATGGGGCTCAAGCAAAGTTCTGCCGATGTGTGGAGGAAATAGGCCAGGACCAACCACCAGGCGGAAACAAGGCCCGCCGAGTCGGGATTGCTGATGCCAATGAGCAGAGCACCAAATCCCAGTCCCACTTGAATGATTCCAAAACCGAACTTTGCGGGTGTCGACGGCTCAATGTTGTTGGAGAGCAGTGCGGGCCATAAGAGTGCAAAAAGTGGTGATAGTAAGATAATAAAAATTGCGTTGGCAGAACCAAACTGTGCGGCGGTAAGTGTTGTGCCAAATAGCGTCAGGTCAGTGGCGCGGTCGGCAAAGAGGGTCATCGACCCACCAGACTGCTCGAACATGGACCAGAACACGGTGCTTACAACGATGAGAAAGAACAGCGCGCCCATCTTACCGCGCTCTTGCGAATTACACTGGGTGACAAGTAACCACGCGAACCACGCCATAAAGAGCGCCGTAACGACCGGTAACATAAGACCAACCCCACCGGGTGTTTGTAGCATGATCCAGACAACGAAGACGGCCACTAGACTTAAGAGGTAAATGGTGTGCTGAACGCTCAGCAGTCCAAACGACGCGCGAGCGGGCGCGGTTAAAAGCGCCGGATTCGCGGGGTCACCTTGACCTTGAAGCCAGTCTTGGCCTAGGGAAAAAATGACAAGACCAATGAGCATGCCGATGCCCGCCGCACCAAAGCCATAAGACCAGCCGTAAGCACTGGCAAGCCATCCACACAGCAGTGCCGCGCTGGCTGCACCCACGTTGATGCCCATGTAAAAAATGGTAAACCCACCATCGCGTCGAGGGTCGTCGTCTGTATAGAGGCGTCCTACGACCGTTGAAATGTTGGGTTTTAGAAGACCCACACCGACGACAATGAGCGCAAGCGCAAAGTAAAATACCTTGATGGCCTGTTGATCACGAACGATGTCTCCGCCCAGAGTTTCGCTGGCCGGTATGCCCTCGAAGGCCATGGCACAGTGTCCCAGAACCAGTAAGATGCCGCCCAGTTTCACGGCGTGCGTTTGTCCTAGGTAGCGATCTGAAACAATACCCCCCAGCAGCGGTGTCGCGTAAACCAATGCGCTGTAGACGCCCAAAATTCGCAGCGCTTCACCGTCGGTGAACAGGTGGTGCTGCACCAGAAAGAGAACGAGCAGGTATTTCATGCCGTAAAAAGAGAAGCGCTCCCACATTTCAGTGGCAAAGCATACGAATAAGCCACGGGGCTGACCGAACCACTCGGGCCCGGTGGACATTACCTGTGTATTCATAAGGGTCCTGTTGTTAGATAAGTATCTTAAATCATCAGGCTGCGACTGACTGGTTGGCACCGATCAATGCCGCTCGCATCGGATCAGGATCTCTGATTCGCTTGATTTTTGCAAACAACGCGGCGGCTTGTGGGTAGGCGTACTGTAGGTAGACCAACCACTGTTTCACCGGATTGATTGCAAACTTTCGTTCGTACAGTGCACCGTTGGCATCGAAAAAATGCACGAGCAGCTCGGTAATTTCTTCCCACGTCATCGGATCGACCCGCTGTCCTTGGTCATGGGCAAGGATTGCACGAGCCAAATCTGGGCGACACACCGCGCCCCGCGCCAACATAAATGCGTTGCAGCCACTGACTTTGCGGCATTGAAAGAGGTCGCTGGGCGTCCAGATCTCACCATTTGCGATGACAGGAATGCCGCCGGTGTTGTGGATGGATCTGAGCGTGGACCAGTGCGCGGGCGGTCGGTAAGCTTGAACTTTCGTGCGCGCATGAACCGTGAGCTCGGTGATGCCGCTGGCAAAGGCATTGTGGGTAATGTCCTCAAACTGACCATCGTCGTCGAAGCCGAGGCGAACTTTCGCGGTGACTGGGATATCCGGCGGCGTTGCATCTCGCACCGCTTTGCACACCTCATAAATGGCGGCCGGCGTGCGGAGGAGTGTCGCGCCGCCTCGTGACTTATTGACTGTTTTTGCCGGACATCCGAAGTTGAGATCGATGCCAGGGGCTCCCAATTGGGCGACCACCCGTGCATTGGCGGCCATCAACTCTGGATCTGACCCAAGGAGTTGCACGTACACTGGAGTACCCGCCTGAGTTCTGCCCTCATTTCGCAGTTCAGGGCAGAGGCGGTAGAAGACTTTAGGTGGGAGGACAGTACTCGACACACGAACAAATTCGGTTACACAGCGCTCATAGCCGCCGACACGCGTGAGTATGTCGCGCATGACCGATTCCATAACGCCTTCCATTGGCGCGAGCAGAATTCTCGGTGGGCTGTGACTGGTGTTGTTCATAAAATCTTAAAAAATAAGCAAGTTCGTAGCGTAAATCTTACAGATGACGCCATCGTTCTACGTTTGTAAACTGTGTCGGTCGTAATAGTAGCTGTTTGTTATAGGGCGAGTCACAATGAATCCAAATTATCTGGATTTCGAGCAGCCAATCGCTGAGCTCGAGATGAAAATCGAAGAATTAAAATCGGTAGTGGACGATTCCGAAATTAATATCAGCGATGAGATTGATCGCCTGAAGGCGAAGAGCCATAAACTCACACAATCGATTTACAACGGCCTCAGTCCTTGGGACATCGTGCGTGTGGCTCGGCATCCTTTGCGTCCCTACACGATGGACTATATTCCACTAATCTTTGACGAATTTGACGAGCTTCACGGCGATCGACATTTTGGTGACGACAAAGCCATTGTTGGCGGGGTAGCGCGACTTGATGGCAAGCCGGTGATGGTCATTGGACAAGAGAAGGGTAGAGCGGTCAAAGACAAGGTCTATCGCAACTTTGGTATGCCAAAACCGGAGGGGTACCGAAAAGCGCTGCGCCTGATGGAGATGGCCGAGCGATTTAATATGCCCGTGGTGACACTGATCGACACACCCGGTGCCTACCCCGGCATTGACTCTGAAGAGCGCGGTATTTCCGAAGCGATTGCCCAAAACTTGGCCGTGATGTCGCGACTGAAAACACCGATCGTTTGTGTCGTCATTGGCGAAGGTTCGTCGGGTGGCGCGTTAGGTATTGGTGTGGGCGATCATTTGGCCATGTTGCAGTATTCAACCTACTTCGTGATCTCTCCGGAAGGTTGCGCCAATATTATTTGGAAGAGCAGCGAATTTGCGCCACAGGCAGCTGAGGCTATGGGTGTGACTTCCTCGACGCTTCAAGAGATGGGGATTGTTGATAACACAATTATGGAGCCTCTTGGCGGGGCGCATCGAAACGTCGTCGAAATGGCGGAGCGAATTCGCACTCATGTGTCGGCGCAGCTGGAGTCACTGTGCGCCATCGACACACAAACTCTCGTGGAATCACGTTATCAGCGATTAATGGCCTACGGCGCGTCTTGACCCCGCTATGACGTTACTGGCTGCACTGCAGGGGCACGTAGCGACGTTTCAAACCGCTGGCCGACTTTGCGTGGGTTTCTCGGGCGGAGCAGACAGCCATGCCTTACTCCACGCGCTGGTAACACTCTCTCGGTCAGCGCGGTTGCCTGCTATTGAGGCCATCCATATTAATCATGGGCTTCAGATCGAGGCCGGTCATTGGGCTGAGCATTGTGCGCAGGTTGCCGCTGAACTCCAGGTGGGGTTCACACTAGAAGCGGTGCAGGTGGATACTCAAGCCTCACCTGAGTCGCAAGCGCGAGTCGCTCGATATCGTGCATTTGAGAAGCACCTAGGAGAAGGCGATTTATTGCTTCTTGCTCACCACCGCGACGATCAAGTTGAAACCATCCTTTTTCGTTTGATTCGCGGGGCGGGTCCCAGAGGTCTTGCCGGCATGCCCGAGACTCGGGCATTGGGTGTCGCGACGCTGTTACGCCCGCTGCTGGCTGTCACTCGACAAGACATTGAGCGTTATGTGTTACAGCACGACCTTGAAGTCATAGATGACACAAGCAACGCCAATATCGACATTGACCGTAATTTTTTACGCCATGAGGTTTTGCCCCTCATTGAATCTCGTTGGCCCGGATACCGTGCGGGTTTTACCCGGTCCTCAGCGGTGCTCGCTCAAATAAGCAAGCGCCCCTCATTGTTGCATTCCAGCCAAGTCTCTTCCGTGGGCGACCCTACTTTTCATCTTCAGACCCTTGATGCTGCTGTGCTCCATGACCAGATTTACCACTGGCTTCACGGGCTTGATCTGCCAGTGCCTCCGCATACCACCATTGCTGAGTTTGCGCGGCAGTGTTTGGAAGCAGACCCCGACAAGCAGCCAGAGCTTCGGCACCGTCACTTCGTGATGCAACGATGGCGTCAATCCATACAGATTTATCCGCTGAAGCCCATTGGTGGTTTTTGTGTGGAGGCCGTCGTGGGGCACTCTGTTCAGGGTGTCTGGGGCTCACTCGACTGGGTGCAGGCCTCCTTTGGTCTAAACGCTGGGGAGGTGGTTTCACTGCGTGCCCCAAAGCCAGGCGAGGCGCTCAAGCTGAGAGGGCGGCCGAGGCGTACTTTGAATCAATGCCTGCAGGAAAATGAGGTGCCACCGTACTGGCGAGGAAGTATTCCTGTCATCTGTCAGGGCGACTCAGTCGTGGCTGTCGCGGGACTGGGTATCACCCAGGAAGCGTTCGATAAAACCGTCAGCTGTAAAGAGGGATTAGTACCGGTCTGGATCGCGCCGAAATTGTGTTTTGTAAATTGAGCGAATGGACACTCTTTGGTAAGCTGAACGCCCATCGGAGCTCTGCTGTCGGCAACCCTTTGTTCGCCGCCCCACAGTTCCTCTTGCTTTGGTGGAGTCCATGACGCGATACGTTTTTGTAACCGGCGGTGTTGTTTCCTCGCTAGGAAAAGGAATAGCGGCGGCCTCGCTAGCCGCAGTGCTTGAAGCCCGCGGTTTGAAGGTCACGCTTCTCAAGCTAGACCCCTATATCAATGTTGACCCCGGTACCATGAGCCCGTTTCAGCACGGTGAGGTCTTCGTCACCGACGACGGCGCCGAGACGGATCTTGATTTGGGGCATTACGAGCGCTTTACTCGGACGACGATGTCGAAGCGAAATAACTTCACGACCGGCCAGGTCTATGACGAAGTCCTTAGGAAAGAGCGCCGGGGTGATTACCTTGGGGGAACGGTACAAGTCATTCCTCACATCACCGACGAAATTAAGCGCCGTGTTATTGCCGGTGCCGAAGGGGCCGAGATTGCCGTTATTGAAGTGGGTGGTACGGTCGGCGATATTGAAAGTCAGCCCTTTTTAGAAGCCTTGCGCCAATTAAAATTAGAGGCAGGCGCGTCGAGAGCCTTGTTAATGCACTTGACCTTGGTGCCATATATTCCGACGGCGGGTGAAATCAAGACGAAGCCGACACAACACTCAGTGAAGGAATTGCGGTCGATTGGCCTGCAAGCAGATGTTTTGCTCTGCCGGTGTTCTGTTGAGATTGACGACGGTGCCAGAAAGAAAATATCGCTGTTCACCAATGTCGAAGAACGTGCGGTGATTCCTCTTTTGGATGCAGATTCGATTTATAAAATCCCTAAAAACCTGCACGAGAAAGGTCTCGACGACTACATTTTAGAGCGTTTCGGAATGTCTGCCAGGGACGTCGATTTTAGTGAATGGGATGATGTGGTGGCGCGCGAGTTAGCGGAGCGTCGTGCCCGCGTTAAGGTGGGTATGGTCGGTAAATACACCGACTTAGTCGACGCTTACAAGTCACTCAATGAAGCCCTGGGTCACGCCGGTTTGCACACAAATACGCAGGTTGATATTGAATATATCGACGCAGAAGATTTGGAGTCGCAAGGCATCGGGGTCTTACAGTCGCTCGATGCTATTTTAGTGCCTGGTGGATTTGGCGATCGGGGGATCGAAGGTAAAATTGCGGCCGTTCAATACGCTCGCGAGCATAAGATCCCTTATTTAGGCATCTGCTTGGGCATGCACATGGCGATGATCGAATTTGCTCGCAATGTCTGTGATTTAACAGGTGCTCACTCGACAGAAATGAATCCATCAACGCCTTATCCCGTGATTGGCTTGATTACTGAGTGGCAAACAGAGTCAGGTGACATTGAAGTTCGAGATGAGCACTCAGATATGGGCGGGACTATGCGATTGGGTTCTCAACCGTGTTATTTGGTTGAGGGCAGTAAAACCCGTGACATTTATGGCGCTGACGTCGTGCGTGAACGCCACCGTCATCGCTACGAGGTGAATAACACACTTGTTGCGAAGCTCGAAGCACAGGGGATGACGATTTCAGGTTGGTCCCAAGACCAAACGCTGGTTGAGATGATCGAGCTTAAAGACCACCCGTGGTTTGTAGCCTGTCAGTTTCATCCCGAGTTCACCTCACGACCCCGCGGTGGGCATCCGCTGTTTTCTAGCTTTATCGATGCGGCGGTCGAGGTGCAGCAAGCATGACCGTCCAGAACGTTTCTGTGGGGGACATTGAGTTTGGCAATGACAAGCCTTTTGTCCTGGTGGGGGGGGTCAATGTTCTAGAGTCTGAGCAGTTTGCGGTCGATGTCGCGAGTGTTTACCAAGAGGTGTGTGCCCGACTTGAGATCCCACTGGTGTTCAAGGCGTCCTACGATAAAGCCAATCGCTCCTCGATAAACTCCTATCGCGGCCCGGGACTTGAACACGGGCTGGCTATTTTTCAGACCGTAAAAAAGGTGACGGGGCTTCCGCTGATTACTGACGTGCATTCACCCGAGGAGGCGGCACCGGCGGCGAGCGTTGTGGACATTATTCAACTGCCCGCTTTTCTGGCGCGACAAACTGATCTCGTTCAAGCCATGGCCGAGACAGGTGCACCGGTTAACATTAAGAAGCCGCAATTTTTAAGCCCCGAGCAGATGGGGAATATCGTTCATAAATTTCGCGAGTGTGGTAACGACAAGCTTATTTTGTGTGAGCGTGGCAGCAACTTTGGTTACGACAATTTAGTAGTCGATATGTTGGGCTTTGGTGTGATGAAAAAACACACTGGCGGTATCCCTATGATTTTTGATGTGACTCATGCGCTGCAGCGACGTGATCCCAGCGATACGGCGTCCGGAGGGCGACGCGCACAAGTCGTGGAGTTGGCGCGAGCAGGCATGGCGACTGGACTTGCGGGTCTTTTTTTGGAATCTCATCCCAATCCAGAAAAAGCATTGTGTGACGGACCGAGCGCTTTACCACTCGACCAGTTGGAATCTTTTCTTAAGCAGGTAAAGGCGGTCGATCAACTGATCAAGTCACTGCCTAAACTTGACATTAACTGACCTTAAACGGAGTAAGTAGTGAGCGAAATTGTTGATATTCGTGCCTTTGAAGTCATGGACTCTCGCGGCAACCCCACGGTTATGGCCGAAGTGACTTTGGATGATGACACCGTCGGGGTTGCGTACGCGCCATCGGGCGCCAGTACGGGCTCACGAGAGGCTTTAGAGCTCCGTGACGGCGACGGTGCTCGGTATTTGGGTAAGGGCGTCCTTACCGCGGTTGCGAACGTTAACGGGCCGCTACGAGACTGTCTTATTGGTTGTGATGCGCTTGATCAACGTGGCGTCGACCAGCGAATGCTCGAGGCCGACGGAACGGAAAACAAAAGTAAGTTCGGTGCTAACGCCATTTTAGCGGTCTCGTTGGCCACGGCACGCGCCGCAGCGCAGTCAGCCAAACTCCCGCTGTACCAGCACATTGCAAACCTCTCTGGGACCACTCAGTTGACCATGCCCGTACCGATGATGAATATTTTGAACGGTGGTGAGCACGCGGACAACAATGTGGATATCCAAGAGTTCATGATTCAGCCCGTTGGCGTGACGTCATTTGCAGAGGCGCTGAGGGTTGGTGCCGAGATATTTCACACGTTGAAGAAGGTTTTGAGTGCACGCGGACTGGCGACGTCTGTGGGCGATGAGGGTGGTTTTGCGCCAGATTTGCCATCCAATGCTGCGGCACTCGACGTCATTGCCGAAGCCGTTTCAAAGGCGGGCTACTCATTGGGTGACGACATCGTGTTGGCGCTCGACTGTGCGGCGTCCGAGTTTTATCGAGATGGGGAATATCAATTATCCGGTGAGGGGCGTTCGTTCTCAAGTACGGGTTTTGCCGATTACCTGTCTGATCTTGCGGCGGCGCACCCGATTGCGTCGATCGAGGACGGCCTCGACGAGTCCGATTGGGACGGCTGGTCTTACTTAACTCAGAAGCTTGGTCAGAAAGTTCAGCTCGTGGGAGACGATTTGTTTGTAACCAATACGCGCATTTTAAAACGCGGTATTGATGACGCAATCGGCAATTCAATATTGATTAAGTTTAATCAGATTGGCTCCTTGAGCGAGACACTTGATGCGATCAAGATGGCCCAGAATGCCGGTTTTACGGCGGTGATTTCGCATCGCAGTGGTGAGACAGAGGACGCAACGATTGCTGATTTAGCGGTCGGTACCGGGGCGGGTCAAATAAAAACAGGGTCTCTTTGCCGGTCTGATCGAGTGGCAAAGTACAACAGACTGCTGCGTATAGAGGCTGAGCTGGGTATGACTGCGCCGTACCGTGGGCGCCTCGAGCTGGAGAGAGACGCTTAGGCTTATGAGGCCTCTCCTATTGCTCTTGGTCGGGCTTTTGGCACTGCTGCAGTACCAGCTGTGGTTTGGGGAGGGTGGCATCAAAGAGCGACGTGCACTTGAGCGTCAGGCTGCGGTGGGTGAGGACGCTAACGCGACACTGCGACAGCGAAACGACACGTTGGCCAGACAGGTGCTGGAGCTGCAAGAGGGTACAGAGATGCTGGAAGCTGTGGCGCGCGAGGAACTGGGTTTGGTGCGCGAAGGCGAAGAGTACATTCTCTTTATCGATGAAAAGCCGAAGGAGCAGGCGCCGTGACAAACAGCATTTGGGCCATTGTTCCGGCGGCTGGAAGCGGACGTCGAATGGCGGCTGAGACACCTAAGCAATACTTACTGGTGAACGGGCTGCCCATTTTGGAGCATACGTTGCGTGCGTTGTTAGCGTGCCCCGATATCAGGGGTGTGGTCGTCGTCTTGGATCCGAGCGATCGACGTGCTGACTCAGTGACGAGTCTCTCTGATCCGAGAGTATTTAAAGCATCGGGAGGGGCAGAACGAGCGGACTCTGTTCTCTCTGGCCTCAAATCACTCACAGACTACACCAGCTTGGGTGACTGGGCCTTGGTTCATGATGCGGCGCGACCCTGTGTTTCAGTGAGCGTGTTACGCGAGTTGATTGATCGAGCCCTGTCCAGTGATACCGGCACAGTGCTTGCGCAAGCGTCCACCGACACCGTCAAGCAAGTGGAGAACAACGGACTGGTCACTGCGACGCTCGATCGGCGCAGTATCTGGCGTGCACAAACACCACAGATGTTCCGACTCTCGGAGCTAGAGCATGCGCTTTCGTCAGCACTTGAGAGTGGTGTTTCGGTGACCGATGAATCGATGGCCATGGAGCGACTAGGCTACCCGGTTTCGGTGCTTGAGGGGCCTTCAACTAACATCAAGGTGACATTACCGGCTGATTTAGAATTCGCAGAGATTATTTTACGGCGTATGAATGAGGAGAGCGATTCGTGAGAATTGGACATGGGTATGACGTACATGCGTTCGGTCCGGGCGATCACGTCATGCTGGGTGGCGAGCGCATTTCTCACTCTCGGGGTTTGATCGCCCACTCAGACGGTGATGTGATCTTGCACGCGTTGAGTGATGCCTTACTTGGCGCAATGGCGCTGGGCGATATTGGGCATCACTTTCCCGACAACGATCCCGCTTTTGCAAATGCAGACAGTCGCGTATTACTCCGACACGTGATTGAGCAAGTGAGTGACCTTGGGTTCTGCGTGTCGAACACCGATGTAACCGTCATCGCACAGGCTCCCAAACTTGCCGATCACATCGCGGGCATGAAAAAAAATATAGCGCATGACCTCAACGTGATGGTCGGTAATGTCAATGTAAAGGCCACGACCACAGAAGCGTTAGGCTTCATTGGGCGAGAAGAGGGTATCGCCGTGCACGCGGTGGTTTTACTGACAGAGAAGGCGTCTGCGTGAGCGATCTGCGTGGCATAGGTATGACGTCGCAACGGACGCGCCTGCGCCTGATTGAGCGACTAAAAGCGCAGGGTATCGGCGATGACCGAGTGCTTCAAGCCATGAGCGAGACGCCCCGACACTTATTTGTCGACGAGGCGCTGGCGCATCGAGCCTATGAGGATACCGCTCTGCCTATTGGGTTTAATCAGACCTTAAGTCAGCCTTACATCGTTGCGCGGATGACCGAGCTTGCGTTGCAACGCGGCAAGCCTGGTCGAGTGTTGGAACTGGGTACGGGATCAGGCTATCAAAGCGCAGTGCTGGCTCGGGTCGCCGATGAAATCTATTCTATTGAGCGTATAAAGCCGTTGCTCAGTAAGGCGAAAGCGCGTTTGCGAACATTGAAAGCGCGCAACGTGCGTTGTATGCACGGTGATGGCTTTGAAGGATGGGCTGAGTTTGCGCCTTTTGACGTTATTATGGGGGCCGCGGCACCCGAGACGATTCCACAGAGCTTGTTGTCACAACTCGCTCCTGATGGCTTTTTGCTCCTCCCGGTGGGAGGTAGTGAGCAGAAACTGGTGCAGATGACCTCCACTCCAGAGGGGTTTGAAGAAACGATTATTGAAGATGTCTTTTTTGTGCCAATGCGCGAGGGTGTTCACCGGTGACCGAGAGTTGGTTGGGTATTTACCTGCGAGGAGTCGCCATGGGCGCCGCAGACCTTGTTCCGGGGGTGTCGGGTGGCACGATTGCGCTGATAACCGGGATCTATGACCGCTTTATTAATGCAATTTCCAGCGTGGGCCTTGCGACCGTCAAGTCTGTCTTGACCGGAAAGGTGCGTGAGGCGTGGAGTGCGATCGACGGCAATTTTTTAGTCGCCTTGGGCGCCGGAATCGCTACCGCGATTGTGAGCTTAGCATCGATACTGAATTATCTGATGTCGGCTTATCCGTTGCCACTATGGTCCACTTTTTGTGGGCTCGTCTTGGCGAGTGCGATCCATCTTATTTTGTCGATGCGGGGCGGGTGGCAAGTGCGCGAATACGGTTTTTTAGTCTTTGGAATCGGTTGCGCGGTGTTTGTGGGGCTGACTCAAGCCATGCAGTTGCCCACGAGCACGGGCGCCTTTTTTCTTGCGGGCGTAATCGCAATTTCGGCGATGATTTTGCCCGGTATCTCCGGTAGCTTTTTGCTGTTACTCATGGGCATGTACCAGCCGATTATTGCTGCCGTCGTCGGTGGCGATCTACTCACGTTGGCCGTATTTGCGGCTGGCTGTGTGGCCGGTCTGATGGGATTTTCGCGGTTACTCACAGCGCTACTTGCGCGAGCCCAGCAGGCAACGATGGCGACCCTGTACGGCTTCTTATTGGGGTCGCTGGTGGTCTTGTGGCCTTGGCAGGTGCCCGTCAGCGCGATGACGGATCGTCACGGTGACAGTCGAACGATACAGAGCCTGCCTGTGACGCCAATAGAATATGGCGAAACAGTGGGTGATCCGATGTTGTTACTGTGTGTGCTGAGCTTCGTGATGGGCGGTATTTTCGTTCGCCTCTTGTCTTCACGAGCACCTGTTAAGCCATAGCCTTGGACGCATCGATGCAGATATGTAAAAGACTGTCTGCCATTGCTCTCGTTGTGGGTCTTTTGGGATGCTCAGGTGCAAACCCCGATAATTTGCGGCCGTGGGAGGATGCACGTCAGCCTTCGGCGCCAAACGCGACGAGGCCTGAGAGCCCGAAAGTCTACGGATCCAAACTTCGCCCAGGACAACCGTATGTGGTTATTCGTGGTGATACGCTTTATGCGATTGCCTTTCGCTTGGGCATTGATTTCAAAGAATTAGCAGCGCGAAATAGCATTGGGCCGCCTTTTACCATCAAGGTGGGTCAAACGTTGCGCACTGATATTGCAGCAGTAACCCCCTCTGAGAAAAGCGCAAGCCGGCTGACCCAGACGCCGACATCAAAAAAGAGCCCTTCTAAGGCGTCAAAAACTACGAAACCAACAGTCAGCGCATCAAAGCCGTCAAAAGTGACAACGGTAATCAAAAAGTCATCTCCAGCGAGTAAACCAAGGAGTAACGTGGTGTCACAGCCGGTGTCTCGTTGGCGCTGGCCCTCAGAAGGGAAGGTGATTCGAACTTACTCGAGCAACCTTCATAAGGGGATTGATCTATCGGGTGACCGTGGTGATCCGGTGAGGGCTGTCGCGAGCGGAAAGGTTGTGTATGCGGGAACAGGGGTGACGGGCTATGGCTCGTTGCTAATAATAAAACATAACGACACGTACTTGAGCGCCTACGGACACAATGAACGTTTGCTTGTCTCAGAGAACACGAGCGTCACAGCAGGACAGCAAATAGCAACAATGGGCAGCAGTGGCACTGATTCAGTGAAGCTGCATTTCGAGCTGCGCAGGCGGGGCAAGCCAGTCGACCCGCTGACGTTGCTTCCCATGCGTCGATAGGAGTTCGGGTCGCCAAAGAAGGGGGTTCTTTTGGCTGATCTTGACGTACTAAAGGCTTCGCCTAATACAGCGACGATGACACTGTTTTCGGTTCAATCGTCTGGCCGTGCAAAGGGCCGGGGAGCGGGCGCTACAGCACACGACATTGACCCTATTCAGTTGTATCTCAATGAGATTGGTGAAACGCCACTGCTTACCGCGGACGAAGAGGTTGTTGTGGCGCGGGCCGCTCGGGCTGGTGATGAGCCATCGCGCCACCGTATGATAAAGAGCAACCTCCGACTCGTCGTCATGATTGCAAAGCGATACGGCGGTCGTGATTTGCCACTCCTGGATCTTATTGAGGAGGGTAATTTAGGGCTTATGCGCGCAGTAGAAAAATTTGATCCAGAGCGGGGGTTTCGTTTTTCGACGTACGCGACGTGGTGGATAAGGCAAAATATTGAGCGTGCTTTAATGAATCATGGTCGAACAATTCGATTACCGATTCATGTTCAAAAAGACATCAACAAAGTCAGTCGTTGCGCTCGCGAGTTGCAACGTTCGCTCAGGCGCGAGCCGTCGACTGCGGAAATTGCCAATGTGCTGCATCGGGACCCGGGGGAGGTCAGTAATCTACTAAAGATTGCAGAGCACAGTTTATCGGTAGATAACCGCGTAAGTGAGGAAAGTGATCGATCCTATGTTGAGACTGTGCCCTCCCTTGTTGAAACGGATCCATCAACTATTTTGAACGACAAAGACGTGCAGGCCTGCTTGGTTGACTGGTTGGGCAGCCTTCCTGAGCGGCAGCGTGAAATTTTAGCGAGACGATTTGGGCTGCTCGGCTACGAGGCCTCGACGCTTGAAGAGGTGGGCAAAGAAGTGAGCCTCACACGCGAACGTGTGAGACAAATTCAACTTGATGCGCTGGCGAGGCTCAAGCGGTTGGCCCTCAGAAATGGGCTCTCCGAAAGCGTTTTGCTCAGCTAGGCGCTAGCGCTCAAGTAGGGCGAGTTTTCCAGGTTTACCTTCCCACTCGGCGGCGTCGGCGGGCGATTCACCTTTCTCCGTGATGTTAGGCCATATCTCAGCAAGTTCAGCGTTGAGTGCTAAGAAGTTTTCTTGGTCGGCTGGCAATTCGTCCTCAGAAAAAATGGCGTCGATTGGGCATTCAGGCTCACAAAGTGCACAGTCAATACACTCATCAGGGTGTATCACCAGAAAGTTAGGTCCTTCGTAAAAACAATCAACAGGACAAACCTCCACGCAATCCGTGTGTTTGCATTTAATACAGTCTTCGCCAACGACGAACGTCATAGTGTTTCCCCCAAAATACCCGCGTTGATTAATGGTTTAGTGCGGCCAGTCAAAATTTTAAGACGATCTAAGTGTCTAGTAAAGTTTTCAAGGTATACAGAGCGTCTAAAGCGTCTTTAGGCGTCATTTGATCAGGGTCTATACCTCTGAGAACGTCAAGAGCTGGACTTGCCGGTGCTTCTACAGTGAATAAATCGACTTGCGTACGTTCTGGCATCATCTTGGTGGTGCCTTGTTGACTTTCCAGCTCCGCAAGCTTTTGGCGGGCGTGCAACAACACGCCGTGAGGCACCCCAGCAAGTTTGGCAACTTCCAGACCAAAACTCCGATTTGCCGGCCCCTCTTGAATGTGATGCATGAACACAACGTGGTCGTCGTGCTCGGTCGCATCCAAGTGTACATTGACCATGGAGGCGTGACTTTCCGGTAGCGCGGTAAGTTCAAAGTAATGGGTTGCAAAGAAGGTCAGTGCGCGCACGCGCTCCGAGAGTGCGACTGCCGCGGCCCAGGCAATACTTAAGCCGTCAAAGGTGCTTGTACCGCGTCCAACTTCGTCCATGAGTACGACACTGCGATCCGTGGCATTGTGCAGAATATTGGCGGTTTCAGTCATTTCAACCATAAAGGTGGACAAACCACTGGCCAAATCGTCTGATGAGCCGATTCGCGTAAAAATTCGATCAACCATCGACAGGGTGGCGCTTGCTGCTGGAACAAACGCACCACAATGTGCAAGTAGAACGATCAATGCGTTTTGTCGCATGTAGGTCGATTTGCCCCCCATGTTGGGCCCGGTGATCAAGAGCATTCGTCGGCTTTCGTTGAGGAGCGTATTGTTGGCAATAAAGGGTTGGCCGCTCACCTGCTCAACGACGGGGTGTCGACCGCTCACAATGTCCAACTGTGCAGCGTCACTAAAGGCGGGCCGGCTCAACGACAATGCGTCTGCGCGTTCTGCAAAGCAGGCGAGTACGTCGAGGTCGCAGATTGCACTGGCCGTGCCTTGCAGCAACAGCAGATCCTGTGCAACGCGATCAACCAGTTGCTCATAGAGGTATTTTTCACGGGCAAGCGCCCGACTTCTGCTCGATAGTGCTTTGTCCTCAAACAACTTAAGTTCGGGCGTAATAAAACGTTCTACGTTTTTTAACGTCTGCCGACGCTGGTACGCGTCGGGCGCGCGATCCGACTGCTGTCGACTGATTTCAATGTAGTAACCGTGAACGCGGTTGTAACCGACTTTTAAGGTCGATAGTCCCGTCGCCTCGCGTTCACGACGCTCAATGTCCACGAGGTACTCACCAGCATTTTCACTGATACCTCGGAGCTCATCGAGCTCCTCGTCATAGCCACTGGCGAGCACGCCTCCGTCGCGGATGACAACAGGTGGCGCTTCGATTAAAGCCGCACTGAGTAACGTACACAGGTCTGGATAGTCGCCAATATTAGTCGTCAGAGCGGTTAGGCGAGGTCTGTCTTGCGGGAGCGTCGAAACGAGCTCGGGCAGCGCCCACAAGCTGTCCCGAAGCCGTGTAAGATCGCGAGGTCGCGCAGAACGCAGTGCCACTCGCGATAAAATTCGTTCAAGGTCTGCAATGGGCTTGAGTTGCCGGCGTGTTGGCTCATAGCTGTAGTCTTGACGGAGGCGTTCGACGCTGTCGAGGCGCGCGTCAAGCTCTTCTCTTACACACACGGGTCGATGAAGCCACCGTCGCAGATGCCGTGTCCCCATAGCGGTGATGGTCGAGTTATAAACCGCAAACAGGGTGTTGTCTTCCCCACCATGAATATTTCGGTCAATCTCAAGATTGCGACGTGTGGCCGCATCAAGGATGACGGTGTCGCTTTGGCGCTCGTGACTGATTGAGACCAGGTGCGGGAGTTCATTGCGCTGTGTGTCTTTGACATAGTCAAGCAAACAGCCTGCTGCTGAGACAGCCAGTGATAGCTCGTCGCAGCCAAACCCACTGAGATCACGCGTTTGAAATTGCTGATTCAGTGCTTGGCGCGCACTTTCCTCGTCGAATTGCCACTGCGGTAACCTGCGAATAGCGACGTGATCGCCCACTGACGGCAGACTGGCGTCTTCGGGCACGAGTAACTCGGCGGGTGATAATCGTTGCAACTCCGCGGTGAGTGCTTCGTCATTTTCGACTTCAGTGACTAAAAATCGGCCACTACTGACGTCCATCCAGGCAATGCCGCAGCGCAGCTGACATCGATATAGAGCGACGATCAGCGAATCGCCGCTGGCATCGAGCAAGGATTCGTCGGTTAGTGTGCCTGGGGTGACAATGCGAACCACCTTGCGGTCAACGGGTCCTTTAGATTCAGCTGGGTCGCCAATTTGCTCCGCGATCGCAACCGAAAATCCCGCTCGAACCAGTCGGGCTAAATAGCCTTCAGCGGCGTGGAAGGGCACACCAGCCATGGGTATTGGGGCGCCGGCAGACTGGCCTCTCGAGGTCAGTGTGATATCTAATACCGGCGCCGCGATTTCAGCATCGTCGTAGAAGAGCTCATAAAAGTCGCCCATCCGGTAGAACAATAGCTCGCTAGGATGCTCACTTTTTATCGCCAAAAATTGGCGCATCATCGGAGTGTGTTGGCTTGTCGCTGACCCTGTAACCATGTTGTTTATCTATCTAAAGACCGCTTGTGTGCCAAGGCCTCTCGTAAGCGGTAAACCTTGGTACTCTATTATTTCTGTTTCACTGGTCAGTCACAGTCATCATGGGACTCACCGACCGCCCGTGAATCCACAGGTACTGCCTCCTAGCAAAACCTCGGCGCCACTAACTCGGGCTAGGCAGCTATTAAACCACTGCTTTTTGCCCCCTAAACAGAGGACTCGTTAGAATAACCCGAACGCGTCAGGGAAGTTAGATTAGATGAGGATTAATCAACAATACCTGTCGAACTTTAAGAATCGGAGGTGCGCGATAACCACCCTCGGCTCGTTAAAAGCGAGTGACGCGTGTACGCCAGAATTTATTTTCCGAGTTTTACTGAGGTCACTGGCTGTCGATGGTTTTTAGGGCTATCGTCAACGCTGAATTGTCACTATTAAGGGGTCACGATGATGAGACTCATGCTTGGGCTGATTGTCCTTCTTGTCACACATACAGCGAGCGCAGCGACCGTCATTCACGCGGGCTTTCTGTTCGATACAAAGCGCGGCGAAGTTGCTGAGCAGCAGACAATTACCATTGAGGGGGGGCGGATTCTCTCGGTGCAAAAGGGCTTTGTTGATGTGGCCAATGCAGATGTGATTAACCTACGCGACGCGTACGTGTCGCCAGGATTCATGGATATGCACGTTCATCTGGATGGTGAGTTGAATCCCCCTGCGAGCTACTCGGAGGAGTTCTTTATGAATTCAGCCGACATCGCATTGCGCTCGACGGTCTATGCGCGACGAACCTTAAACGCTGGATTCACCACGGTGCGTGATTTGGGTGCGGGCGACATAGAAGCCATTTTTGCACTGCGTGATGCGATTGAAAAAAACATCGTCGCCGGTCCGCGTATTTTTGCGGCGGGTAAGTCGCTCGCCACCACGGGAGGTCACGCGGACCCTACAAACGGCATCAGGACTGATTTGCGCGGTGACCCGGGTCCCAAAGAGGGCGTTTTGAATGGCCCTGAGGACGCGTACAAAGCGGTCAGGCAGCGCTATAAAGACGGTAGCGACGTTGTCAAATTGACGGTGACGGGAGGTGTTTTGTCACTCGCCAAAAGTGGCGATAACCCACAGTTTACTGACCAAGAACTGTCGGCGGTCATGTCAGCTGCGAAAGATTATGGCTTTGTTGTGGCGGTTCACGCACACGGGGCACTGGGTATGAAACGCGCCATTAGGGCGGGCGTCGATTCGGTGGAGCACGGCACCTACATGGACGATGAAGCAATGGGACTCATGCTCAGTCAGGGGACGTGGTATGTCCCTACGATCTCTGCCGGTAAATGGGTTGGTGATCTTGCAATGATGGACGGCAAACTTCCAGCGGTTGTGCGACCCAAAGCGGCGGCCATTGGTCCTCAAATACAAGACACGTTTGCACAGGCGTACAAAGCGGGTGTGAAAATTGCATTTGGTACCGATTCAGGTGTGTCGCCACACGGCGCAAACGGCAAGGAGTTCCGCTTCATGGTCGAGGCGGGCATGCCGGTGATGGCCGCCATTCAGTCAGCGACGGTCAATGCCGCATCGTTGTTGCGGGTCGAAGACAGCCTCGGGCAAATTGCAGCTGGATTTCACGCCGATATTGTCGCGTTTGATGCCAATCCGCTGACCGACGTCACCGTGTTAGAGCGTCCCAGCTTTGTAATGAAAGCGGGCAGTGTATTTCGAAATGATGGGGAGTGATCATGCGATGGTTGTTAATGTGTTTTTGGATGGTGTCGACGATGGCGGTCGCTGAGAGTTCGCCGGTTGCGATTGCGCTGCACGGGGGAGCTGGCACCATAGAGCGAGGCAAAATGAGTGCTGAACTTGAGGCCACCTATCGTGTGTTTCTTGAGGCCGCCATCACTGATGGGCACCGCCAGTTGGCGGCAGGACATCCGGGACTGGACGTTGTCGTCAACGTGATCCAGAAAATGGAAGACTCTCCGCTCTTTAATGCAGGCAAGGGGGCTGTTTACACGTGGGATGGGCGCCACGAACTAGACGCCTCGATTATGCACGGCGAGACGTTGGAAGCAGGCGCTGTAGCGGGGGTTACGACGATCAAGTCGCCCATTGCGCTGGCGCGGACTGTCATGGAGGACTCTCCCCATGTCATGTTGGCCGCAAAAGGGGCTGAAGCCTTTGCAAAGGCGAAGGGAGTCGAGTCGGTAGACCCCGACTATTTTGGCACTGAGCGCCGCCGCAAAGCCCTAGAGGCTTACAAGGCTGACGAGTTTGCGGGTGTTGAGCCCGAGGCGGATTACAAGTTCGGTACGGTGGGCGTTGTGGTCCTCGACAAAGCTGGCAACTTAGTCGCGGGAACCTCGACCGGCGGCATGACCGGTAAGCGCTGGGGTCGTGTGGGTGACTCGCCTATTATTGGTGCTGGAACCTACGCGGATAACCGATCGTGCGCTGTCTCCGCGACGGGTCATGGTGAGTTTTTCATCCGCCATACCGTCTCGCGGGATATCTGTGCACGTATGCAATTTGCTGGTGCTTCATTGCACGACGCAACGGCGCAAGTGGTTTTAAAGGAATTGGTCGCAGCCGGAGGAGAGGGCGGTGTGGCTGCCGTTGATCGCGCCGGTAACGTGGCGCTGACCTTCAATACACCGGGCATGTATCGCGCGAGTATTAATGCGACGGGCGAGAAGACCGTGGGTATTTTTGGCGACGACCGGTGAGAAAACGCCACTAGAGAGCCCAGCCTGTCGTCTGAGGCGACAGGTGAATGGTGTTGCTGTAACAAAACCGATAAATGGTGGGTAAACTCCATTGCAAATTGACTCAAAAATACTGATTATATATACAGTAGTTAAACCTGATGGAGAGACCGATGGATCCGAATAAGCAAAAAGCCCTTGACGCTGCACTGACGCAAATCGAAAGACAGTTTGGCAAGGGAACAGTAATGCTCATGGGCGACCAAGAGCGTGTCGCTATACCTGCTATATCGACGGGTTCGCTGGGGCTCGACATTGCGTTAGGGATTGGTGGTTTGCCCAGAGGTCGTATTTGTGAAATCTACGGTCCAGAGTCCTCGGGTAAGACAACACTCACGTTGCAGGTGATTGCCGAGGCGCAAAAGATGGGTGGTACAGCAGCGTTTATCGACGCAGAGCATGCGCTGGATCCGCAGTATGCGGAAAAGATAGGTGTTCAAGTCGACGACCTGATTATGTCGCAGCCCGACACTGGCGAGCAGGCACTTGAGGTCGCGGAAATGCTAGTGCGTTCAGGGGCGGTGGACATTTTAGTGATCGACTCTGTCGCTGCGCTGACACCAAAGGCGGAAATCGAAGGCGATATGGGAGACTCTCACGTGGGTCTTCAGGCACGGCTACTGAGTCAAGCCATGCGCAAGCTGACCGGAGCGATTAAGCAAACCAACTGCCTTGTTATTTTTATTAACCAGATCCGCATGAAGATCGGCGTCATGTTCGGGAGTCCTGAAACCACAACGGGTGGCAATGCGCTCAAGTTCTACTCATCAGTCCGGCTGGATATTCGTCGTATTGGTGCCATTAAAGATGGCGACGAGATTGTAGGTAACGAGACGCGTGTGAAGGTGGTTAAAAACAAGGTGTCACCGCCGTTTAAACAGGCGGAGTTCCAAATTATGTACGGGGTCGGTATTTACCAAATGGGTGAAGTCCTCGACTGGGGCGTTAAGCTCAATCTCGTGGATAAGTCGGGCGCTTGGTACGCGTACAAAGGCGATAAGATCGGTCAGGGAAAGGCCAATGCCGCCAAGTTCCTTGATGAGAATCCCGCCATTGCGTCGGAGATTGAAAGCGAAATTCGACGCCAGACTATGAGTCTGCCATCAGACGAGGACGAGTCGAACAACGTGGCATCAAAGGAACCGGTCGAAGGCTAGCTTCGGTGGAAGTAAGCACGTCTGATGTGCGCCGAGCCGCAATGGATCTGCTGGCTCGGCGTGAACACTCCTCTCAAGAGATTCTCACCAAACTCCAGCGACGGTTCAGGAAATCTGTCGTCACGGAAGACGTGTTCCATGACGTCATCGGCACGTTGACGAGTGAGGGGTTACTGAGCAATGAACGCTACGCGCAGTCAATGGCACGACAGTTGATAGGTCGAGGCAGCGGCCCTAAAAAGCTGACCTACGAGCTTAAACAAAAAGGTTGTGATCCTCAGCGCGCACTCGACAGCGCATTTCCCGACGGTGTCGACTGGTTTGCGCTGGCGGAAGAGTTGTACGATCGCAAATTTGGGCACAAGACCTTGCCCGCTGAGTGGCAAGAAAAACAAAAGGAGCGCGCGAAGCGTGGGCGTTTCATGGCGTCGCGGGGCTTTTCACCGAACCACTTTATACACTTGCTCGACACAGGCTCTGATTAGTCGGTTATTAACCGGCTCCCGCTGTGCTAGAGGCTCTCGTCCAGCAGGGCACCTCTAATATCGCGTGCTTTTTGCTGAACGATGTCCGCGTTGTCTGGCCCCATTCGCAGGACCTGCTTTTGCAGTGAGGACAACGCCTCCAACTCCGAGTCCATGTAGACCCAATTCGCCTCGCGTCGCATCAGCTCGGCATCGACCGCGACTTGGGGTGTTGAGAGGATTTGAGTGGTGGCTGCCAGTACGGCACTTCGTATATCGAAGTCACTCACGCCCATGCGCGTGAGAGCCTGGGTCGCGATCATCTCGTAGTCGTTCAAGAGGGAGACAAGCGCCGTGGTGTCGAGCCCACCGACCCACTGGGCAAAACCGTCGTAGCGGCTAAAACCGGCAGTATCGAGGGTGACCCGGAGTCCGTTATCCGAAATCGGGAAGGGGGTTGACGGTTTCCCGACCGGCAGTAGCTTGTAAGGCACTTCACCGCGGCGCAGCGCATCAATAATTGCGACCGCCCGTTCGACGACGTAGTCGCCAGCAACAAACTGGGCGAGCGCCTTGCCACCATTGGCAGCGTCGATCGATTCGCGCGCGTACCGGTCACCGGTTTCCTCGGTGACAACCGGTGCTGGCGGGATTTTAGGCTGAACTTCAGTGACGACAGGGGCGGCAATGGGCGCCGCGGTCGCCTCGGACTCGATAGGCGCTGGGGCGGGTACCACCGGGGGTTGAACCATCACTAACTCTTCAGGCACCGTTGGCTCGCCGTAATCTCCAGTCATTAAAATAAAGACAAGCGTTGCGAGAATGCCGGCAAACAATATGCCTAAAAAAATTGGATTTGCTCTGGGTTCAGCGTGTTTCTCGGCCATTGGTCATCTCCCGGTTGTCGTCACGCCTAGATTACCGAAGAAAGTTCAAGGCTGCGACTGTCAGATCGCGCGAGGTGTGTCGTTTGGTTTTGCGTAGGCAAATCGTCGTCCAGGCCCCACATTGTGATAGCCATCAAGACCGGCACCGGCAACGAGATCCATGCCAGTAAGATCGAGTGTCCCATCGTCCCGCCATACGTCATTGGCAAATGAAAGTTGCTCGACGGAGCCAATGATGAGGTGTGTGCCGTTAATGGCAAGTGGCTGATGGTCCTGCAGTGTCAATCCGATCTTCAAGGGCGACTCCGACACAAAGGGGGCAGGCGTACCGTCGATGGTTACCGATTCGAATCCACATTCATCGAACTCCGATTGATCGCGATTGAATCGCGCAGAGGTATGGTGAGCGCGTTGCGCCATAGTGGTCGATACCGCATTGAGCGAGTAATGCCGTGTTGAGAGAATATTATCGAGCGTGTGGCGTTCAGTGCCCTCAGGCGCAGGTCGAATGATCATGCCAAGAAGAGCGGGCGATGCGCCGACGTGGAAACACGAGTTGACGACGCATAAGTTCGTATCGCCTTGAGGGCTGACGGTGCCCACCAATACCACCGACTTAAAACCGGGAAGGCAATTAATCAGCGCGGCACGCCGGCGTTTTTCGAGCTGTTCTATGGCGGGTCGATCAAGCATCAGGCGCGCGGTCCTTGTTCGTTACAGGACCGTAAAGGCCTTCGTAGCGACGTTTGGCCCAAAATGCATACAGTGGGTCAATGAGCTGACGGATGCCCGGCCAGCGCAGCCAAGACCAGAGCGCGCCAATGCGTGTGTGTTGCCAAGCCGCGACATTTGCATCGGCGCCGACAATCCACGAATCCCCCCGTTTGAGGTGCAAGTTTAGCAAGAGGGCTTCTTTAGACGGCATGTCATCGGTAATCTCAATGGTGTGAATGTCGACCAGTGCAAGGCTTTCCTGTTTCAGCTGTCCAAGGTGTTTCATCTCGCGGGTGCACAGTGGGCAGGCACCGTCGTAATAAAGCGTTTCATGCGTCATCGTCATGCAACTCTAATCAGTGTGTTGAAAGTTTAGCGAGCCTAAACGCGCCCAGGGGAAAATGCTTAACTCGCGTCCATCTCTAAGAGGAGATTTCTGATGCTCTCTGCCAATTTAATTTCATCGCCAGACTTGTAGCCAATGTGTATTTCGCGAACACGACCGTCAGCGTCGAGTAAATAACCCGACGGCATGCCATCGACTGCAAACAAGCGCGCGATGTCACTTTCTGTGTCGATGACCACGGGATAGTCGACGGCATAACGCTCGAGAAAGTCCCACGCGTCTTCTTCCACCACATCAATACTCACCGCTATAAACTGAACTTTGGAGGCGTCGAACTCGGCATTGAGGCTGTTGAGTGCCGGCAGCGACAGCCGGCAGGGGCCGCACCATGACGCCCAAAAGTCGATATAGGTAATCTTGCCCTTAAATTGCGAGAGTGACAGGTCACCCTCTGCGTTTTGAATAGCAGGTAACGTCCAGTTTGGTGCTGGAATTGGGGGGTCCACAGTCACGACCGAATTTCCTACTGCTGCGACCGCAGTGGGTAGCAGTAATACAGAAGCCAACGACAAGAAAAATCCAACAATATGCTTCATAACACTCCCTCAACAATGTGCGTTATACGCATGAGATACCTAAATCGCTCTCAATATAGAGCGCTTAACCATGTTCCTTTCTAGCTGTGTCTAATATTAGATCGCGACTTGAGCAATTTGTTGCTCAGTCCTATGGCCGCCAGAAGGCGGTTGGTCTGCGAGCGCACGCATCTGTATTTGGACATGTGTCGTTCATTCTTTGCAACGTGAGAGCGTAGCTTAGTCTGTTGAACATAAAGCGGTGAATATTTGATAGTCTCGCACTGGACCTTTGCGCAGGAAGCGACGATAACGTTTAGCTTTCACTTGGAGTGACAGAAAATGAACACTAAAAAATTCAGTGAGGCTGGTATGACTCTGCTAGAGCTGATGATCGTCATTGCGATTATAGGAATTCTTGCGTCAGTCGCGATGCCGTCTTGGAATAGCCAAGTCGTTAAGGCTCGGCGGGCAGACGCCGCCAATTCTCTTTTTCAGGCTCAAGTTCTGCAGGCACAATACTTTGCAGAGAATGCAAGTTATGGGTGGTTAGGTGCGGCGGGGTTTCCCACAACGAAGGTCAACGGCACGGGTTATCCCTCACTCGATAGTTACTACTCGGTAAATATGCTGTCAGCGAGTGCAATGCCGGGGTGGCCAGCTTCGGGTTATGTGGTGACCGCAAGTCCTTGGCCCAGCAGTTCTCAGGAGGCAGACTCCGATTGCAGTGCAAGTAGCATGAAGTTTTGTGTGACGCAGGACGGCCCCGTTTACGGCACATTCGCAGGCGAGAGTTGTGCGCCTAAAGCCTGTTGGGATTAACGACTCTCTCCGGCTTGATTGAGGCACCGGGCAAGAGTTAGGAAATAGGGGTAGGTAATCGCAGTCATGGTTCGTTTCGACAAGCAGCGCGACTAGGGCCTATGCGATTAAAATGACTACTGTGTAATCAACGGACCGTTCTTACACTTATCAACGTTCTGTGTAAACTCCATTCTCAGCGTGGCTGCATTCTGTGCTTCCGTCAGCGTCAAGGTGGTCGTACAGCTACCAGAACTCGCTGCATCTTGTCGGGTGCAGAACTTCTTGTCTGGGTCCACAGTTACGGTAACCGGCGTGCTCGCGGTCAGGCCCGTAAGCGTGCAGGTCCGATCGTCCCAGACGTTCCCACTGGGTCCAAAAATACAATTACTAGAGTTTGAGCTCACTGTGAATCGACTGTTTCCATTGCCATTCACTGCGACAGCGTCGATGGTAATTGTTCCGGTCCAGGATGAACTGCCAGTGCTCTTTGACTTGGTTTTGCTCTTTGACTTGGTTTTGCTCTTTGACTTGGTTTTGCTCTTTGACTTGGTTTTGCTCTTTGACTTGGTTTTGCTCTTTGACTTGGTTTTGCTCTTTTTTGATTTTTTTGTTTTAGTGTTCACAGAGCCGGTACTGACGCCCTCGCAACTTGCCATAAACGTGGATAAAGCTTCCGTTTTTCCTGCAATAGCCGAGCGCAGTATCATCTTCTGCGTGTCACCAGCAGTGGACCAGCTCCGCTCTGCCGTTATTTGTCCATCACTGAGTGTCGCTCGAAGGTCCCCTTTAGCGCCATCTGCGGTCAGTCGCGTTCTATCGACGGTTACGTCTACCGTTTGTTGTTCGTGCCGACCCTGTTCGATCGCTGACGCTCCAATAGAAATCATTGCCTTCCTAGCTTCTCCACCAGAGCCCGACTTCATGACGTCAGTGGTGACGGCCAGCCCTCCAACCACAACGACAGACAGCACTGCCGAAGCGAAAAGTGTCTCGACCAAGCTCATCCCAGTGATAAACCGCTTCACGAATGCCTTCATGAATCACAATTCCTCAATTAACAGGACTGACTGCTTGCTGAAGCTGCAAGTGTATCGGTCCACGTACCGGGAATAACATAAACGGTTTTTGGCGTGACGGATAGATCCACGCTTACAATTTGCGACACAGTCGACTCAAACGGTGCGCTGGACACTGTTGACGTGTCCGGTGCCACTAAGGCTCGCGCATAGACTCGATAAAGGTGTCTACTACTGAGCTCACCCATATACAAAAGTCGATAGTCTGTTGTGTAGTTTCGCGTGAACGACCCATCGCCCGACTGCACCGGTGTATTGACTGACGTTGATACACAGGTCCAGTCCGCAGTGGTCGCTGGATCTGCGCCGCTCGCTATGGCTGTAAGCGCATTTGCTAAGGATATTTCTGCGGCATAGAGCGTTGCAGTTAGTCCTTGGCCGTATCCCGTTGCCCGGACTGAGTCTAATGTGGCGATGACCAATGTTCTTGTTGCTAGGGTTGATAGTATGGCCAGCACGGTGACAACCGCCAGCGTTGCGTAACCGCCCATAGATTTAGTGCTGACGCGTGAAGACGCTTGTCGACAAACACGGCGAATGTGTTGCAAGGGAGTGCCAACACACTTCCTTTGTCGGTCGATCGCTTCAGGCTTCTCAGCAACCTGCAACCGGCCATCACGCAAAGAGAGTTCGAACTTCTGCCCTAATACCAGCCCCCCAACGTTGCTCACCCGCTCCAAGCCCCCAGCAGAATTGGGTTTCTAGGTGCAATAGTGATGCTCGTATAGTAGGAGCCTGCTTCGTCGCTGCAACTCGCCGCGTCAGTGGGTAGAGCGCATAGTTCAAGCGTCCAAATCTTTGTGATGAGACAGTTCGTAGTTCTGCTGCTCCCCGTGCAGGCTGCTGGCGAGAGTATTGCCAGATTTGGATCATCTGCATTGTAGTAACGCGTATCGCCGTCGGTGATCGAGAATGTTTTGTAAAAAAGCGCGTTTGTCGATGTGATTGGAAGCCAACTGCCGCTGTTGCAGGCTAAAACTTCTCCCTCAGCACCAATGAGCGTCTTCATGACATCGTTCTCCCTTTTGAATCCGACTTGTTTATCGGGGTCCGTATCGGTCCCAAAATTTAAAATGGCACAATCTGTTGATGTGGAGATTACGTCAGTAAAGGTATTGTCGTCTCCGGTTGCTTGGAGGTGTGAGATCATGTTGCCAGTAGAAGAGAGGAAGCCTGCTCGTCGAATAGCCGACGAAATAACGAACTCGGTGCGCGTAAACTCGGTGGTTCTTGCCGCGCGCGTTTGTGTGTTGAAAGACGCCTGAAACGTGATCATAAAGTAAGTTACGGCTGATAATGCAACAAAGCTACCTATGGCGAGAGAGATCATTAACTCTACGAGCGTAAAGCCACTAGCTTGCTTGTGCGCTAGCATGATGGGTACCCCATCCCGCTATTCGAACACATGTAGATCCGACCTGCCGAGTCTTGACCCACCGTAATAGAACCTTCGGAATTACTGATACTGAGGTTGCCGACGATACTCGTCGCCAAAAGTGCTTGTTGCAAATACGTGACTGTGAAGGCATCACCGCTAAAGCTGGAGGTGACTGCGATACCTGACGCGAAGTCACTCGATGACCTGCTCAGAGATTTGTTGCCCGAAATCGAATAGGCCCAGCTTGTGCCATCAGTGAATGCGATGGTCGAACTGCCCGAGGCGCCTTTGGCCAAAGTCATGCGCTTGGCATCACGCAGGTCAGCCCGCAGGGTCTCGGCAACCAACCTCAGTCGTCCGCGTTCTAGAGAGCTGTTAAACGAGGGCACTGCAAAACTCGCTATGATGCCTATGATCGCTACGGACACCAGCAGCTCAAGTAGCGTGAAGCCTTGAGCGCTCTTTTTCAACTGTTTTGCCATAGCGTGCTATCGCCTTAGGGTTGACGCTTTAGTATGCGCTCTGATTTTTTTCAATCAAGCCAATGAATGCGCATGGACCGATCATTGCCTGTCGCATAGCCGTGTTGGCATTGCATTACTGTTCGTCATGGATCTCTATTATTCGTGATTTAAGCATGTCATTAAAAGCCAGAGTTGCTCTGTCGTGCGCCGGCTTTATGTAGGGTGCGACAGCGACATGGTCGTAGTGATGCCGCATGGCTGGATTGGCCTCGAAAATAACCACTCGTCCTTGAGGGTCAATACCAAAATCGACACCGCAAAATTCCAGTCCTATCTTGGTCATGAACTGCGTCAGTGCCGCCAGTCGATCCCTACCCAAATAATCGTCGAAGCGGTCAAGGCAATGTATCTCGTCATCGCGCATCCACGACTCTCGGCTCATAACCTGCAGCCGGTCTCCACGGCGGCCGACTTCCCAGTTGTGTGATCGGAGGTTGTGGATGGGGTAGAGCTGGCCGTCAATAAAAAAGCAGCGGATTTTTTGAAAAACACCAGACGCGTCCGAGATGTCCACAAACTCCGTCGCATAAGCGTCGGTATGAGGTTTTAACGCATTCAATGCGGTCGCTAGAGAGGCGCGATTTTTTGATAAAGACAACGTTGAGCCTGTGTGTGTTCCCGCTGATCGCGTCAATATGGGGTACGGCATCGCGGCTTCGATGAGTGAGACCACTTTGTCAGAGTTCGCGAGTGCCTCGCTTGGAATTCGTAGCGTCTGTCCTGCCCAGAGTCCCTCGGTGTCTCTTGCAAAGCCAGCAACAATGTTTCGTTGAGTTCGCCGTAATGCGTCTGGGTGATTAATAATCTGACCTGGCGAATGAGCCGCAATAAAGTTGTCGACGCCCTTTAGGGCCGTTGGTGATGCATCCACATCGCTAATGGCATTAAAGAACACATCGAAATGTGGTGCTGCTGTATCACCAAACGTCTCATCGACCGCGTTGCCCAGCATGACGTGGAACTGGCGCTTATCAATCCAGTACTTCGTCGACAGCTGACCGCCGACCAGCCGTGTTCCCGGTTTGACGTCGGATGTGGGCTTGAATTTGACCTTTGTGCCCTCAAAGGGCCGTACTTTGAGAACGATGGGTTTTTGAGTGTGACGGCCTCGTTTGAGAAAAGGCTTCCGCTGTGATGCAAGGGTCAGGAAGTGTTTCGCTCGCTCATCGTCATTTTGATGCGTGGAAATCGCACTAAGGTAGTAGGGCGCATCAAAGTTTTCGGGACTCTCGTTAAGTATTTTCATGAGCAGTGGCTTTGCCCGGTCAAAGTCGCGCGCAGTACACCAATCTTTGGCAATACTCAGCGGGTCGCTGGGATCATCAATCGCACCGATGCCCTGACTGATAACGGTAGCCTGTGATGACCTGCCTTGAGCCTCGAGTCGATGACTTGCCTCAATAAGTCGGGTTTTAAGTACCTGCATCGTTGCAGCGTCTGTCCCCAGTGCTTGGTCAGCCTCTGCGAGGTTTACGGATAGGCGGTAACGAATCATCACGCGGTTGCTGTCGGACGCAAGTGCAGATCGGCCGTGAAGGACTTTATGGTTGTTCAATACAAGCGTTTCACCGCGCTGCAGCTTTACGCTCGAATTGGATGCAAGGGCTTGGATTTTGTCGTCGAGGTGATCGAGCATCACTCGCTGTGTGTTCGTAAGAAGGGCACCCAACTCCACCGATCGATCGAGTTGTTTTCTGTAATAACTTATTTCAAAACAATTACTTACTTTATTTTTGTTAAGTATCGATTTAGGTTTTTTCCCCAGCGGCCAAATCGGTTTTTGAAGTTCACCGATGAGATCTGAAGGCAGCGTCTTAACCAGTTCGTCAACCGTCACAATTTGATTTTCGCCACCGTGTAAATCGGGACGTGACATGCCAAAAAGTACGATGGACTGCGGACTACGTTGTTGACTCGAATCGGTATGGGCCTCGAGTGCAAGCTCGGTTCGACTGTAGCGCGTGACCGCATCTTCAATGGCGGAGGCTTTCTTATTCAGCGTTACTCGGGTTGCACCTAGTCGCTTTGGCTCTTCCGTTGCTCCGAGACCACTGACGTAAAGGGCATAGGCGATGGCACTTTCAGCGCGCCAGGAAGCCGTGCCGTGGCGCGCCGAGACAACGTAGTAGTAGGGCGGTGTCGTCAGAGAGACCAGCATCCGCTTCATTTCTGAGATGAGATCCATGCGATAAGCCTACCCCAAGTTCAGGCATGATCAAGCATGCAGGTGTTTGCCGAGGGCACAAAAAAGCCGGCGTCATGACGAGGCCGGCTTTTTAAGAGACAGATGCGGGTTATCTGTTGCGACCCAGTCGTTCGTGCGCATCCACCCACTCGTTGGTGCGGGTCACCTTGTCAACGCGTGTGGCTGCAGCCAACGATAACTCACCTGCCACCACTAATCCTGCCGCTATTTCACAGAGCTTGAGTGCGCGATCTTGACCAAAACAATCCATCATTTCCAAACACTCACG
>Ga0208971_1000096_pt1 | contig 60343 bp, 58 predicted proteins | sample AOAMet1_18_M0_10_2_FD_188229 | JGI IMG/M metagenome (GOLD analysis project Ga0208971, IMG submission 188229) | Ammonia-oxidizing marine microbial communities from Monterey Bay, California, USA - CAN11_18_M0_10 (SPAdes) | ecosystem: Environmental > Aquatic > Marine > Intertidal zone | place...
CCGAACTTGCCTTTTGATCTACTGATCTGCTCTGTTCACGGTAATTATGCAGTGCGCAAAGCCCTGGCCGAACACGGATTTGGTTTAAAAAGGGAGCAGATTGTTCTCGAGAATAATCGTTTCTATGAGGCCATTTATGTGTCGCAAAATTCCACTCAACCGATTATTGCCACTGGCCTTACTATGTGGGATCGGGTAAATCCAGATCATCACAGGTATTGGCAAAAGACATTGGCTCACTACCGGAAAAAGGCCGCGGCAGACCCGAAAGCGTTTGAGGCGATTGTTGCCGACTATGAAGCGCTTTTGATTACAGGCTAATTGTTTAACGAGGACTCTCGGCGAGTCGATAAATTTTTCAACTGAAAAGGAACTCTAGAAATGATCAAACTTTACGGTCTCGAAATCAGCAATTATCAGGCTGCGGTCAAAGCCTTTATGTTGGAAAAGGGTTTTCAGTTTGAGGAGGTGGAAATAGCCCCGTCTTATAGCGAGCCCTATATTGAGCTCAGCCCAATGGGCAAAATGCCCTTTATTGAAGTGGATGAGGGTTATCTTAGCGAGACTACTGCGATCTTAGGTTTTCTCGAGAACTGTGTTCCGGATCAGCCAATGACTCCGGCCGATCCCTTTACCAGCGCCAAGATGTCTGAGCTGCTCAAGGTTGTTGAACTCTATGTGGGCAATGAATCTGCTCGGCTTGTGGGCTATGTGTTTTTTGGTGCTGAGCTGAATCAGGCGGTTGCGGATCAGATTAAACCCTTGATGGTAAAGGGTTTGGCGGCGCTTGATCGTCTCGCCAGTTTTTCACCTTATATGATGGGTAATCAGATCACCATGGTGGATATTTATGCCTATTACATTTTTATGAATGCGCGAATTATTGCCAAGAAAGTTTGGGGCTGGAACATGCTGTCTGAGGTGGATGGCCTGGGCGAGTGGATGCAGATGATGTCCGAGCGGCCAATGATCAAGTTGGTTGATGATCAGCGTAAAATTGCTATCGCAAAGATGTTTGATAAGGATTAGATTTTTGATCGAGCGTAGTTTTTTGCTTTTGGGCTTTTAGCCTGCTGGCATGAGATCCTTGGGCTGGGCTCAGGATGACAGGGTCGTTTATTGTCATCCTGACAGGGTGCTTTTACGTCATCCCGGCAGAGCACTTTTTATGTCACCCCGGCCGAGCGCTTTTCATGTCATCCCGGCCGAGCGCTTTTCATGTCATTCTGGCCGAGCGCTTTTTATGTCATCCCGACTGAGCGTAGCGACGAGGGATCTCAACAATTCCCCAGACTACTGAAGAAACGCCACCGTAGTGTCATCACTGATCAGATAATCATTACCGTCCGCCACAACCACAAACTCAAAGCTAATTGCAGAGTCTCCAGCTGGCAAGCTTAGGCTTAAAGGATCAATATTGAAATCGCTCTGCTGTGCAGCAATAGTCAGTTCTCCATACCCTGTAGTTACCCAATTCCCTTCACTATCAGAGCCTCGAACTTCAAATAAAACATCGAGAGGGGCAGCGTTTGAACCGCTCCGTGAAACACGGATATTGCCATCATTCTCCTGTAGTGCTGACACTTGCATACGATTAGTAATCAGACCTTTCTGCAGCTTAATTTCCACTGGATTAATACCGAGCATATAGACATTGTCGTTGTCATACATGCTAAAGCTGGCGATATAAAAATTGCCTTTGCTGTCCCAGGAGTCATAACCGGTTATAAAGGCTTCGGCTGCCGCGGCATCGTCGAGATCGTTTATTTTAAGCAATTCAAAGGAACTGCCGGTGGCTATATCGTATTCATAGATCGCGTTAGGCTGTGGACCATCACTGAGGCCAATATAAATTTTTTCCTCATCGGCAGAGAGCTGGAAAATCCAGGTCTTTAATGAGCTGGAAAAATTCTGCCGGCCGAGAAATGTCCAGCTCGCAGCGGCATCGTTAAAACGATAAATATTGCCCTGATCATCGCTGGTATAGAGATTTTTGTGTTCGCGATCCCACTGACCAACTTCCATTGAGTTGGGGCCCTGAAGCTCAAACTCCGGCAGCTCTCCAAAGCCTGTGGCTGGGTCGTAATACCAGACATGATCAAAAACTGCGGAAGACTCTCCTTTGTTCCACTGACCTCTCGACGATCCGCCGGTGATATAGACCCGGCCCCGTGAGTCCACCCACATAAAACGGTTAGTATAGAAATAGCCGGTCCACTGGGGCGGATTGCCAAGTACCGTTGTGGTGCCTGTGGCAATGTCATAACGCACCAGTTTGTTTTCTGGAATCGACATGCCATAGAGCAGGTTGTTCAGCGGATCTATTTGAATAGTGGCTAACTGCAGTGTCTCTGCACCGACACCATTGGGCTCTGAGGCGCTCAAATCATAGAATCTATTTTGGCTGATTTTATAGCTGTACCAGTGAAAGCCTCTGGTGCTGCGGAAACCATTGTCCATTCCGGACTTGTCCAGCGTGGCCACATAGACTTGGCCTTGGTGATAAATCGGGCGGGTATGAAACTTCTCTGCGGTTTCGCCATTTTCCCAATTGTCGGCCGCTTCGGATGCGGTGCGCGCATCGCCAATCCAGCGAAGGGTATTATCGGATTGATACATACGGTAGAGCATGGAATTGGTCTGATGGTCATGGCCGGAGATATAGATCTCACCGCTGTCATCAGAGCCCACCGCTAGCCAGCATTGATCAGGACGGTCACCGTCTGGGGAGTTGGGCAGCTGCCAAATATTGACGCCAGGTATCTTGCCTGCGCGAGCTGAATCAGATTGGGCTGATAGGGGATCAGGCTGCTCTGTTACTGGTTCCTCTTCAGGCTCTTCAACTGCTGGTTGTTCAATTACGGGCTCTTCAACTGCTGGTTGTTCAATTACGGGCTCTTCATTTACGGGCTCTTCATTTACGGGCTCTTCACTTACAGGCTCTTCACTTACAGGCTCTTCAACCACAGATTCGTCGGCTACGGGCTCTTCAGTAAGCGGATCTGGGCTTGTAGATGAACCGCCACCACCACAGGCCATCAAGGCACTGCATAGGACAATCAGGCCGAACTTTCTGGCATTGCGGAGTATGCCAATTAAGGACAATAGCTGTGAGTTGGATAGCATAAATTCTTCTCTGGTTTTTATTTTTCTAGATCCTGAACTGATACGCGCAGAATGCGCCAAGAGGTCAGGCAGTACAAAGCTAAAGCGTTCATCGGGGCAGGTAGTGCGATGAGAGTGATTGCTGCTCTTTAAGTCAGCCTTCGGTTGGAGTCCAGCGTTAACCAATAGCCTATTATCCCGACAGAACGCAGTGACGAGAGATATTGAGATCTCTCACATGCGTTCGAGATGACAGACTGGCAGCTCAAGATGACAGACTAGGCGTTCAAGATGACAGGCTAGGCGTTCAAGATAACAGACTGGGGGTTTGAGACGACAGGCTTGTGTTTCGATGTGACAGGCTTGGGTTTCGATGTGACAGGCTGGGGGTTCGAGATGACAGACTCGCGGTTTGCAGTAACGAGTTCGGGGTTTGCAGTGACAGGTTGGGCGTTTGGAGTGACAGGTTTACAATTCAGAGTCACACCTCGGACTCTGTCATCCTGAGCACAGTCGAAGGATCTCAAACTTGTCACTGAACGTACCACTTTCCAGGCCCTGCCAAACAGGGCAAAATACCTGCCAAACTAGAAAGGAACTTCTATGCGACTCATTATTGGTATGTCAGGCTCTAGCGGTGTTATTTACGGCATTCGCATGTTACAGATGCTCGCCGACAAACCCGAAATTGAAACTCATCTGGTGATGAGTCAAGCGGCGCGCATGAATATTGGTATAGAAACTGACTGGGCTGCGGAAGATGTTGAGGCCCTGGCCGATGAAGTGCATAACAACAAGAATATCGGCGCCACCATTGCCAGCGGATCATTTAAAACCGCCGGCATGATTGTGGTTCCCTGTTCTATGAAAACTCTCTCGGGAATCGTTAATTCCTATGCCGATAATCTGCTGATTCGCGCTGCGGATGTGATCCTTAAAGAGCGCCGCAGATTGGTGATTGTGCCCCGTGAGTCGCCCCTGCACACCGGCCATTGCGAGCTGATGTTTAAGGCCAGCCAATACGGTGCGATTATTTGCCCACCCTCTCCGGCGTTCTATACCAATCCCCAAAGTGTCGACGATATTATCAATCACTCTGTGGCCCGGGTGTTGGATCTATTTGATATTGAGACCGCCAGTCTCAAACGCTGGCAGGGGCAGGGCAGTTAATGACGGCTGATAAATCCCCAGAGGATACAGGTCCATTAAAGGCTTTTTTGCAGTCTGAAAGCGTGCTGACTCTATCGGTTAATGATGACAAAGGACCCTGGACTGCACCGGTGCTCTATGTGGCTGACAACGATCTCAATCTCTATTTTCTCTCCTCTGCTTCGACCCGACATATCGCCAGCCTTCCCGAAGATGGCGTTATTGCGGCATCGATTTACACTGACTACAGTGGCAATTGGTTAGAGATCTGCGGCGTGCAAATTGAGGCTGATATCAGTCCGGTGAGCGACTCTGGTAGAGCCGCTGCAGCGGCTCGGTATTTTAAGCGTTTTCCTGAAGTAAAGGCCCTGATTGACAACCCGGCCAATGAACAGGAAAAACGTATTGGTGCAGCCTTTGGTAAGAGCCATTTCTATCGGGTAACGCCGACCTTTTTGCGCTTTATTAATAATGCCGATGGTTTTTCATCGCGCAATGAATGGCGTTTCTAAGCAGCTCTATCCCAGCCTATTTCTCAAAGCCCTATCCCCATAATCCCTCTAGCTCGTGAGTATGCGAAGTAGAAAACGGCGATTGGGCGTTAATACTCGAATGCGGCGTTTAGCTATAAACTCGGGGCACGCGTACCGGCATTCGGGTGAGCAGTTCATAGCCTATGGTGCCACAGTGCTCCGCGACTTCATTCACCGCTAGCTCAGGCCCCCAGAGCACTGCTTTATCACCAATCGCAACCTGACTGAGCGCCGTTACATCAACGGTAATCATATCCATAGAGACACGACCCACTAGCGGGCAGCGCTGACCATTAATCAGCACTGGCGTACCATTCGGCGCATGGCGGGGATAACCATCGCCGTAACCAACGGTAATGGTGGCTATGGTGGAGTCTCCCTGGGCAGTCCAATTGGCGGTGTAACCCACTGATTCACCGGCACTGATATTGCGCAGAGAAATCACCGCGGATTCAAACGACATCACCGGCTTGAGTTGATCGGCATTTTCTTGGGGCACTGAAAATGGCGAGTTGCCATAGAGCATATAGCCGGGTCGTTGCCATTCACGTTGAGCTTTGGGCCAGGCCAAAATTGCAGCTGAGTTAGCTAGACTTTGGAGTGCGGTGACCGGTGCACAGGCTTTAAAGCTATCGATCTGCTTGGTTGTGGCATCGCTGTTCAAATCATCGGCACAGGCAAAGTGCGAGGTGAAAACGATAGGCTGGCTAATATTGCGACTGCTATTGAGCGTTTTATAGACCTCGGCAATTTCGTCTGGCTGGAACCCGAGGCGATGCATACCGGTGTCGACTCCGAGCCAGACAGTGAGTGGCAGAGCCAGATCGGCATTGATAACTGCGTCTTTTTGTCGATGGTTTTCAACCATCACCCAGAACCCTTTGGTGGCTGCTAATTGCAGTTCGGCGGCGTCAAAGGCACCTTCGAGGAGCAATATTGGCTGTTTGATGCCTGCATCCCGTAGTTCCAGTGCTTCTTCTATACAGGCGACACCAAAGGCGGGTGCCAGATCACTGAGCGCTTCAGCGACCCGGGCCGCACCATGACCATAGGCATTGGCCTTGACCATCGGAACGGTCTTTGATTTCGGTGCCAAAGATTGCGCCAACTGGTAGTTGTGGCGCAATGCTTGAAGATCGATAACCGCTCTTGTGGGTCTGGACATGAAACTACCTAGTAATCAAATTTCGATGCGGAATAGAGAGTCTGAGCAGCTAGCCAGATATCCCCAATGCTGCCATCGCCAACCGGTTTACCATCGATCTCTGTGATCGGTGCTATTTCCTTCGAGGAGCTGGTAATCCACACTTCATCGGCGCCGGCCACTTCTTCCATCGTGACAATGCGCTCTTGCACGGCAATCTTGCCGTCTTTACGCAACACATCGATAACGATCTGGCGGGTGATGCCCGGCAGTTTTTGATGATCCAGTAATGGCGTTATCACGGTGCCGTCCTTAACAATAAAGACATTGCAGGCACTGGCTTCGGTGAGCTGATTTTCGGCGTTAAATAACAGGGTTTCATCGCTGCCTTGTTCGTAGCCCTGTTGAAAGTGCAGAACATTGCCGAGCAGTGCAGTGGATTTAATCTGGCAGCGTTCCCAGCGCAGATCGCGGGTCGTGGAGGCCTTTCTGGCTTTGACACTGCTCTTGTCCGCTATGGGTGCCGGAGGGATCTCAAAGGTATAGGCGAAAACTGTGGGTGCAATATTTTCTGGGAAGGCATGGAAGCGTTTGTTGTCGGTGCCGCGACTGACGTGTAGGTAGATGCCCAGATTGCCGGCATTGTTTTCGCTGATCAAGCGATTGCACAGCTCTGCCCAGTCATCTGTGGACCACTTCAGCTGGATGCCGATGGCTTCGAGGCCACTTTTCATGCGCGCGATATGGGGTGCAAAGCCAACCATTTTTCCGGCGAAGGAGGGCACGACTTCATAGATGCCGTCGCCGAATAAAAACCCCCGATCCAGAGGGGATATTTTGGCCTGCTCGATGGGCATGTAGTTGCCATCTAGAAACGCGATGCTCATATTGGTACCTTTTGGATCTGGTTGTCTATTGTTAGCTTTGGATGGCTCTTATTAGCGCTTAATGAACTGGGCCACCCAGCTTAAGCTACCCAGTATAAACGCAGCACTGGGTTGATTAAGCGTAAATTTTACTGGGCCGTTAATATGCAAAAAATGGTATCAGCGAGGCGCAGTGTGCGCAAAGTAAATTCATTGGTATAGAGATTTTATTTGTGGCTTATTTGGTGGTTTTTAAGGCTGATCAGGCTTATAACCAGAAAATATACTGCTATTAATAAAATCCACCTAATGTTCTCAGGTTTTGAATTAATTCTTCACTAATATCTGCGCTCAAACCATCTTCTGTTAGCTGATTTTCTCGGGTCACACCATCGACACTGCCGCGGTCGGAGAGGTATTGCAATATGGCGAAATTATCCCAGTCCACAAGCATATCTTGGCCCCTTAAAACTGACAGCATGGCGATCAGCCCGTGGGCAGCCCAGTTGGATACATCGGCGATCAGCAGTTCATCGCAGCAGATGGCGGACGGAATGATGGAGGGGGAGATGGATAGCTGCTCAACTGCGCTGGCGACATTGCCCATACCAATTTCATTGCCGCCATCGCCAATGGCAATGGTTGGGCAGTCGGCCAAACTTAAAAAATAATCAAAGCTGGCGCAGGCGAGACTGATATCTTCGCCACGCATATTGTAATAGTTGCCATCTGCGGCCATGCCCGGTCGTTCAATGGATATCACCAGTGATGGCTTATATTGCTGCAGGGCTTTTTGTGCCTCAACTTTGCTCACTGCGGGCTTGCCCACGCTTATTTTGTGTACTCGGTAATCCGCGGCGATGGCATCGGCCAGTGGAGCACCACAGACCAGTATCGGTTTTGCGCCGAGAGTTTCTAATGCTTGGTAGAGGGCAATGGCGCCAACCGGACCATCGGTCTCGTAGGTGCCGGCTACCGGGAAGCCGGTGCCAATTAATACTTTGCCAATGGCACTTTGCAGCATCTGGGCGCCGCGCAAATAATAACCGGGCACCAGAGCCTTCTGAAGTGCCTGCATACCCCGGGGATTGCGTGCCACCAAAAGGTCTTCGATTGTGGTGCTGATGACAAGGTTATTCATCGAGCTCAATCACCTCTAAGACCGTATTGGCAAAGCGCTGCTGATCCAGCAGTAATAGGTTGTGGGCCTGCTCTATGCTGATCGCTTCAAAGCGCAGAGTTCCCCCGGGCAATAGCTGGGCCAGCTTGCCCATATCCAGAGTGAGCACAGACCCGAGCTTGGGGTACCCGCCGATGGTCTGGCGATCATTGAGCAGCACTATGGGTTGACCATCTGCTGGTACCTGAATCGCGCCGAGACAGATACCCTCGGAGAGAATACCGTCTAAGGATGGCTTGATGGGCGCACCTTTAAGGCGAAAACCCATGCGATCGCTGCTCTTGGTGACAGCGTATTCTGAGCTGAAAAATAGCTGTTTATGTAACGCACTAAAGGCCTGCTGCTGATAACCCAGTATTACTCGCAGTAGAGCGCTATTAGTGCTGTAGTCCGGGCGTTGATCTGCGGGTACGCGGAGCTGTGCCGCGGCTTGGTTTTGTGTAGAGCTTTCTGAACAGGGTAAAAGATCTCCAGTCTGCAGTGCTGTGCCATCCCGGTGCACTCCACCCAGTGCCTCTCGAGGCACAGTGGCAACGCTATTAAAAATTGGCGCGATATGAAAGCCTCCCGCCACAGCCAAATAGCCGCGACTGCCCGATGAGGCAAATCCCAATTCGATGCGATCACCTATTTTTACTGGGTGGCTCTGCCACAGTTCTCGGGGTTGGCTATTGATACTCAGAGGGAGAGTGGCGCCAGTGACGGCGATAGTTGTATTGACTTGGGACTCTAAAACCAAGCCGCCGACGGTGACTTCGATAGCTGCGGCGCGCTGTTGGTCGCCACAGAGACGATTGGCCCAGCGAAAGGCATTGCTGTCCAGTGGGCCCCCCGTGGTTAGGCCGATACCATGTTGACCAAAGCGTCCGGCGTCTTCAATTAAACTAAAAATGCCTGGTTTAATCACTTTAAAGCCGCTATTTATCGTCATAACAGGCCACCCATATCCAAAAAGGTCTGCCTGTCGATAGCCTTAAATCTGACTCGATCGCCTACCTGAACCTGCATGCTTGGTTCAACACTGGGGTCGAACATACGCTCTGGACATAGGCCTATCAGGTTCCAGCCTCCAGGAGACTGTGCTGGATAAACGGCAGTCTGGCGGTCGGCAATAGCAACTGCACCTCGAGGGACTTTTTGTCGCGGAGTGGCGAGTCGCGGTGCGGCGATCCGTGGGTCCAGTTCGCCAAGATAGGCAAAGCCGGGAGCAAAGCCTATGGCATAGACTCGGTATTCCGTCTGCTGATGGATTGCCATTACTTCTTCAATCGAGAGGCTCGCATTGTCGGCCAGTGACTGCAGGTCGGGGCCGGACTCGGTGCTGTAATAAACCGGCAGTGTTACCAGGGAGCTTGGCTGACTGTTGTCTGTGCCTGTGGGGTTCGCTAGTGCCTGTCGAATGGCGCTGCGCATGGCATGGTGGTCGGTCTTAAAGGGGTCGTAAATCACTAGCAGGGATGCGTAGGAGGGCACCAGATCTATGAGCCGGTCGCCGAGGTTGGCACGCAGCTGCGCTGCGGTAGCCGCGACTTCTGAAGCAATGGTATCGCTGGGCGTATCGCCAAAGTAGACGATCAGAGAGTTCTCTCCGGCGATGGAGATGGTCTTTAGTGGCTGCATTATGAATTAATTAACTGACGAATTTCTTTGATGGCTTTGACCCCTTCCGGGTTGTCGCCATGGACACAGAGGGAGTCGGCCTGTAGCTCCAGGCGGTGGCCGCTAATGGTGGTTACGCAACCTTCGGTTTTTAGTTGCTGGACCTGTGTGAGCATTTTTTCACGGCTGTGTACTGCGCCTTCTTTGGCCCGGGAGAGCAGGGCGCCGTTGTCGTCATAGCAGCGATCGGCAAAGGCTTCAAAGATCAGCTCAATGCCAAACATTTTGGCTTCTTCTCGGTGAGTTTCGGCCTCCGGTGTGGCCTGCAGCATAAAGGCAAGGGATAGCGGGGACTCGGCAATGGCTTCCATAATGGCGCTGCGGATATGGCCGTTGATCATCATATCGTTGTAGAGAGCGCCATGGGGCTTAACGTAGCTTACGGGGACGTCGAGGTTTTGTGCCATGCCTGCGAGGGCGGCGATTTGGTATTGCACTATGGCAATGATTTCGACGGCGGGTAGCTTCATTGAGCGGCGGCCAAACCCAGCAAGGTCTGGGTAGCTAGGATGGGCGCCAATGATGACATTGTTACGTTTAGCGGAGAGCAGGGTTTTTTTCATTACCACGGGATCGCCGGCGTGGAAGCCACAGGCGATATTGGCTTGATCTATATGAGGCATAACTTGGTCATCTAGGCCCATGGTCCAAGCGCCGTAGCTTTCCCCGAGATCGCAATTTAGTAGTAGTGCCATGTTGGTTTCCTAAATACTGCTGGTTTGTTGTTGGATAGCTCTTTGTTAGATAGCTCTTTGTTAGATAGCTCTTTGTTGGGTAGCTTTGTATTGGATAGCTTTGTATTGGGCAGCTCTGTGCTAGATAGCTCCTTGCATATACCGCTCCTTGGCTGACAGTTCCGTGCGCTAAAGTATTAAATTGCCCTCAGCATCGGCTGCATAATTCACTTTATTACCAACGCTGGGGAACTCGCTATCGCTCAAACAGGTCCTCACGCTTTACGCTAATAAACCAAATTATAAGCGCAGCCTAATTGATGCTGAAGGCAATTCAATACTTCTTTCGAGATAATGGTGTGAACCTGCAAGTAGATCCCTCGTCGCTGCGCTCTGTCGGGATGACAGGAAGGTAGCGGTAGGATGACAAAAAGGTAGCGCCGGGATGACCGAAAAGTTAGCGCTGGCATGGCAAGAGCATAGCATCAGCATGATACAAAACTCTGTTATCACACAAAGCTCTGTCATCACACAAAGCTATGTCATCACACAAAACTCTGTCATCACACAAAGCTATGTCATCACACAAAACTCTGTCATCTCGAACATATGTGAGAGATCTCAACACTCTCAAGGCTCTCACCGCTAGCCCCTCTCTAGCCCCTCTCTAGCTCCTTTCTAACTCTCCCTCCAATTCACCAACTTAATCAATCGCCACCGCAAGGTCACTATTCTTCAAATCAGTCACCAGCATACAGCCGGGACTATGGGTTATACAAAAAGGCAGCTTCGCCGCTTCCAGAGCGACCTGCGGTGTCACACCACAGGCCCAAAACAGCGGCAGTTCAGCTTCTTTAATGGTCACCGCTTCGCCAAAATCTGGGCGGCTAATATCATCAATCCCGATATGCTTTGGATTGGCATAATGTATTGGCTCCCCATGAACCGAGGGGAAGCGCTTGCAAATTTCCGCGGCGCGCAGTGCGTCCTCTGGTACAAAGGGGCGCATGCTAACAACCATTTCACCGGCAAAGGGGCCGGCGGGGGTGCAGTCTATATTGGTTTTGTACATGGGGACGTTCACCGCTTCGCTGATATTGCGCACTTCGAGGCCATCGGCAATCAGTGCCTCTTCAAAGGAGAAGGAGCAGCCGAGCAAAAATACCACTAGATCATCCCGCCAGAGTGCCGATATATCATTGACTTCGCTCACCACTTGGCCGTGTTCGAAGACTTTATAGCTTGGTATATCAGTGCGGATATCAATATCCCGACCCAGTGTCGGCAGACTAAAGACGCCGGGTTCTGATGTGGCGATCAGTGGGCAGGGTTTGGGGTTGCTGTGACAGAACTGCAAAAAATCAGCTGCCGAATCTCTAGGCAAAATCACTAAATTACACTGCACATAGCCATTGCAAAACCCAGAGGTGTTGCCGCTGTGTTCGCCGCTGCGGATTTTTCGGCGCAGTTGTTGTGGCGAAATAGTCTGATCGGTACTGACGCTTGGTTGTTTCATAAGCAGTTTCAATTAAGTCATTCGAGAATGAACAATGAGTCTAGCAAAGCTGCTAAATGATCTCATTAACAGTAACCCAGAGGTGGTAGTCGCAAGAGAAGCATAAACTAACGCCAGTGTTTCGCCCAGCTATCGAGGACGCGCTCTGAGTACCAGTACTGACCATAGCTTCCATTGTAGCGGGCCAGAGCATCCGCCAGCCGGCCCTTTTCCCGCTGGAGATAGTATTTAAGGATGGTGCAGCCGTAGCGCAAATTGGTTTGTATATTGATCAGGTTGTCTTCTGGACGTCCGATCTCATGTTTCCAAAAGGGCATTATTTGCATCATGCCCTGAGCACCCGCTGAGGAGACCGCATAGGGGTCAAAGTGACTTTCCACTTCAATAAGTGCGAGGACGATTTCCGGAGAGAGCCCGGCCCGAGAGGCTTCACTGTGAACTAACTTTAACAGGGCGATCCGCTGGGCGGAGTCTTTGACCAATCGGGCCAGTGCCTGCTCTTTTTCCACCAACCAAACTTCGGCATCGTATTGGTTGTCAAAACTATCGGCTTCGGCGGCAGCCTGTTTAAGCAGGGATAATAGTGCCGGGTCGACTGGAGGCTTGTCGAGGGCGGCTGCAGCCCCCGACATAGACAGCAGGAGCAGGACCACAGCAATCCACCGTGGCCACAGACAATAATTAGTTAATAATATTCTCGGCAATAAAATCATCCAGCTTATCCATAGCTATATGTTGATTTTCCGGCTCGCGGCGGTTGCGGTATTCCACATTGCCCTCACCTAAGCCACGCTCACCAATAACAATGCGGTGAGGAACACCGATCAATTCGATATCTGCCAACATGCCACCGAGGCGCGCTTTGGGTTCATCCATAAACAGCACTTCATAACCGGCGCTTACCAACTTGTTATAGAGTGTTAAACAGGTTTCGGCAACCAGCTCAGACTTGTGCATATTGATTGGCACAATGGCAACTTGGAACGGTGCGATAGACTCTGGCCAGATAATGCCATTGTCATCGTGGTTCTGTTCGATCGCTGCGGCAACAATACGACTCACACCTATACCATAGCAGCCCATAGACATGGCACGGTCTTTACCGTTTTCATCGAGCACATTAGCTTTCATGGCCTCGCTGTATTTGGTGCCGAGCTGGAAGATATGCCCGACTTCAATGCCGCGCTTGATTTCCAGAACGCCTTTGCCATCTGGGCTTGGATCACCGGCGACAATATTGCGAATATCGGCCACGGTGAATTCCCCACAGTCCCGCTGCCAGTTAACACCGGTTAGATGATAGCCGTCGCGATTGGCGCCACAGACAAAGTCACTGAGCTGAGCGGCCCAGTTATCCACAACGATGGGCAGATTCAGGTTTACCGGGCCAATGGATCCCGGTGAGCAGTTTAATGTGCTTTTAATTTGTTCTTCAGTGGCAAAGGTCACTTCTGTTTCAAGGCCGAGGGCGCGCTGGGCTTTAACTTCATTGAGTTCATGATCACCCCGAATCATTAGGCCATAGAGCTGAGTTTTACCTTCTTCGTCTTCGGCGCTGACAATCAGTGCCTTGAGGGTTTTGTCGGCGCTGGTATCGATAAAGTCGCAGAGCTGATTAATTGTGTGAACGCCGGGGGTGGCCAGTTCGGCCATTTCCTCGATGGCAGGGGCGGTGGGTTCGCTGGGTGCCAGGGCATCGGCTTTTTCAATATTGGCGGCGTAATCACTCTCGCTGGAAAAGACAATGGCATCTTCTCCGGAATCCGCTAGTACATGAAATTCGTGTGAAACACTGCCGCCGATGCTTCCAGTGTCGGCCAGTACTGCGCGATAAACCAGGCCCGTACGATCGAAAATTGTCGAATAAGTCTGGTACATCAGATCGTAGGTCTGCTGCAGAGAGTCGCTATCGATATGGAAAGAATAGGCATCCTTCATGCAGAACTCTCGAGTGCGCATTACCCCAAAGCGTGGACGGCGCTCATCGCGGAATTTAGTTTGGATTTGGTAGAAGTTAGCGGGCAGCTGTTTGTAGCTGCGAATTTCATTGCGAACAATGTCGGTGACCACTTCTTCATGGGTCGGGCCGAGGCAGAATTCGCGACCATGACGATCATTAATACGCAGTAATTCAGGGCCGAACTGGCCCCAGCGTCCAGACTCTTCCCAGAGATCCGCTGGCTGCACCACTGGCATCATTATTTCCAGAGCACCTGATCGATCCATCTCTTGACGGACAATGGCTTCAACTTTGCGAAATACGCGCAGACCCAGTGGCAACCAGGAGTAGAGTCCAGAGGCAACTTTGCGGATCATGCCGGCACGGAGCATTAGTTGGTGGCTGATGACTTCGGCATCGGCTGGGGATTCTTTTTTTGTTGAAATCAGGTATTGGCTGGCGCGCATGGTTTCTCTTACACTGCTAGTGGGTTGGATTAGGCGGCCATTTTACGGCCCTGAGCTGTCGCCGTACAGAGAGTAAGTAGAGATAAGCATAGAAGAGGACAAAATGTTTCAATTAGATCGCCGATTAGAGGCAGATACCCTGTTGCTGGGAGCCTTTCCACTGAGTCTATTACTGCTCAGTAAAGATGCCAATTACCCCTGGTGTATTTTGGTGCCTCAGCGCGAGGGGCCGGCAAGCGATGATGGCGTTAATGGTGCTGTTAAGAGTGGCCTCAGAGAAATATACCAGCTCAATGAGGCGGATCGGCAACAGCTGCTGCAGGAGTCCTGTCTGGTCTCTGAGACATTATCAAAACTGTTTGCTGCAGACAAAATCAATGTGGCGACTATAGGCAATATGGTTCCGCAGTTGCACATGCACCATGTGGCACGATTTGAAAACGATGCGGCCTGGCCCGGACCTGTCTGGGGGGCGGTGGCTGCAGCGACCTATCCGCAGCAGCTGTTAACGGAAACAGCTGCGCGTATTGTCACTGCGCTTGAACCAATGGGCCTGCAAACTTAAGCAGGCTTAATCAGATATAGGTATGGCGGCTACTGGGCCATATCTTTCAAGCCTTTTAAGGCATGCACCTTTACTGCGACTGATGCAGGTCGTGCCTTGAAAGTCGTCTCTTTGCCGGTAAAGGGATTGATACCTTTATGGGCTTTCTTGGCGGGTCGCTTAACTGTGTGAATTTTCATTAAGCCAGCCAGCACAAATTCGCCCACGGAACGTTTCTTCACATGACGTTCAACTAGACTGGCCAGTTCGCCGAGCAGTGTGCTTACCTGTTTGCGGGTTAGGTTTGAATTGGCAGCCAGTTCACTGATAATTTGAGTTTTACTGTAGCGCTCGCGAACAGCAGTGGTTTTTTTGGCCGTTGCTACTTTGGCGGCTGGAGCTTTTTTAGCTGGAGTCTTCTTAACGACAGCTTTTTTGGCTACGGCTTTTTTCGCGGCGACTTTTTTAACAGCTTTTTTAGGCGCTTTTGTTACCGTTGATTTTTTAACACTGGAGCTCCGTTTAGCGGCGGATAGAGTATTTTGCTTGGCGGGCTTTTTGAGCTTTTTCGCAGTTGAGGTTGCTTTCGCAGATCCTTTCTTAACAGCCATCACATTTTCCTTTATAAATGTAAGTCATATTTCATCCCTGCTGTATTGCGATCAGCGGCCAACAGGGCCTCGCAATCATTTATAGCCGCTGTTTTCCTGATATGCCAAAAATGGCAAGGTTTTTCGCGATTTATTTAATCTCCAGTGGAATCAGTGGATGCGAGGGCATTCTACAAGCGCCAGTGCTGGGGTATAATGCGGCGCTTTTTTGCTCGCGGCAGTGGCCAGCTAGGATGATTAGGAGCCTATGCGGTGGCTGGATACGCCGTTAAATAAGCGTATTTTGACTTTCTTAGAATGTGAGGAAACACATCTATGCCCATTTATGATTATCGCTGCGCGGTCTGTGATCATGAACTCGAAGCGATACAAAAGCTCAGTGACGACAAACTGGTGGATTGCCCAGCATGTGAAAAGCCTGAGCTTAAAAAACAACTTTCTGCAGCGGGGTTTCGGCTCAGTGGCAGCGGCTGGTATGAGACTGACTTTAAGACTGGCAGTAAAAAGAATCTTAGCGATGGTGGCGCTTCCCCATCTAAGTCGGCAGCTACCACCGATGCCGGCGGCTCTTGAATACGAGCCCCGATAAGCACTTAGAATCAGAAATATAACCCAATTAAATTAAAGTAGGGAAAGACAACAGATGTATCGATCTAACTATTGTGGATTATTCACCAGTGAGCATATTGATCAAGAAGTGACGCTTTGTGGCTGGGTAGATCGTCGCCGTGATCACGGTGGAGTTATCTTTGTCGATCTGCGGGATCGCGAAGGCATAGTGCAGGTAGTATTCGATCCCGATGCCGGCGAGTTCTTTGAACAGGCTGATAGCGTTCGCTCCGAATATGTTCTCAAGGTCACAGGTAAAGTCCGCGCTCGCAGTGAAGCAACGGTTAATCCCAATATGGCCACCGGTGAGATCGAAGTCTATGGCACCGCAATGGAAATTCTCAATAGCGCCGAGACACCGCCATTCCAGTTGGATGACCACGTTACTGTGGGTGAAGACGTGCGACTCAAGTATCGCTATATGGATCTGCGTCGCAAAGAGATGCAGAACAGCCTGCGCTTCCGTTCTAAGATAAGTTCATCGATCCGCAACTATCTAGTGGATGATGGCTTTTTAGATATCGAGACACCGATTATGACTCGCGCCACCCCAGAGGGTGCCCGAGATTATTTGATCCCCTCGCGAACTCATCCCGGCCAGTTTTTCGCCATGCCACAATCACCACAGTTGTTTAAGCAGCTGCTAATGGTTGCTGGATTTGATCGCTACTACCAGATTGCCAAGTGTTTTCGCGATGAAGATCTGCGTGCCGACCGTCAGCCAGAATTTACTCAGATCGATATTGAGGCCTCTTTTATTGATGAAGAGGACATTATGTCCACCACTGAGACCATGATTCGCGGTATTTTCTCTGAGCATATGGGGGTTGATTTCGAAAGCTTCCCGCGTATGACCTATGCCGATGCCATGCATAAATACGGTTCCGATAAGCCCGACCTGCGTATTCCCTTGGAGCTAGTTGAGATCAAAGATCTGCTTACGGATATTGATTTTAAAGTCTTTGCGGGGCCCGCCAATGATCCAGCCTGTCGGGTTGCCGCTCTTAAAGTGCCGGGCGGCGCGAGTATTTCTCGCAAGAAGATCGATGAGTACACCAAGTTTGTCAGCATCTATGGTGCCAAGGGTTTGGCTTGGATAAAGGTCAATGCTATCGAGACTGGTATAGAGGGGCTGCAGTCACCGATTATTAAATTCCTCGGTGATGAAGTCACCATGAACATCATGCAGCGGCTGGGTGCTAAGAACGGCGACATTGTCTTCTTTGGCGCCGATAAATCCTCGGTTGTGTCTGAGGCGCTGGGTGCGCTGCGCTGTAAAGTGGGTGTTGATCTGGATCTCTATACCTGTGCCTGGGCACCAATGTGGGTCATTGATTTCCCGATGTTTGAGACCACTGATTCCGGCGCACTGACGCCATTGCACCACCCCTTTACCGCTCCTTCATGCACTGAAGAAGAGCTTAAAGCCAACCCGGCTGAAGCTTTGTCTCGAGCCTATGATATGGTTCTCAACGGCTGTGAGTTGGGTGGCGGTTCGATTCGTATCCACGATCAGAAGATGCAGCAGACGGTTTTTGAGGTGCTCGGTATTGATCACGAAGAGCAGCGTGAAAAGTTTGGCTTCCTGCTCGATGCCCTCAAGCACGGTGCGCCACCGCACGGCGGTTTGGCTTTTGGTCTCGATCGCCTGATTATGTTGATGGTTGGCGCCGATTCGATTCGCGATGTTATCGCCTTCCCGAAAACCCAGTCCGCTGCCTGTCTGCTGACTGATGCGCCGGGAGTCGTTGAGAACAGCCAGTTGCGTGATCTGAGTATTAGACTGCGTACTAAAGAGCCAACCGCGTAAGATGAGTGAGGCTTGTACAGAGTCTCATTTTAAGGAACATGATGAAACGTTGTTGACTTGGATTGATAGCTTGTAACCCGAGTGGCTTGTAGATAGGTGCCGCTACATAATAAGCTTGTAACAGAGTGCTTGGAAGATTTAGAGGGTGCAGAGCCGCTAAGCGTGCTTGCTTTGCACTATCGCAGAGATTCCCAAGGCTGTGCCGGATCAGTTGGTCCGGCGCGTCGGTGGGGTTTAAAGAAGTAGTAGGATTGATAAATACTATAAACTCAAGCGAGTAATCAGAAGAGGAAGCATCGATGAAAGTTATTAAAAAAACAAAAGAATACACGGTTTATCAAAAGGGTTCCGGTCGTTTTGCCGTTAAAAATAGCGAGCATAACTGGGTTAACGGCGAAGACAAAATTGCTATTTTACAGGCTCAGGGTTTGGTTAAAACCGCTGCCCCAGCTCCAGTGGTTGAAGAGGCTGTAGAAGTTGAAGAAGCTGTAGAAGTTGCTGCTGAGGTCGTTGTAGAGCCAGTAGTAGAAGAGCCTGCGGCAGAAGAACCTGCGGTAGAAGAACCTGCGGTAGAAGAACCTGCGGTAGAAGAACCAGCAGCCGAAGAACCTGCGGTAGAAGAACCAGCAGCCGAAGAACCTGCGGCGAAAAAAGCAGCGCCCAAAGCTAAGGCGAAACCTAAAGCCAAAGCTGCTCCTAAGGCCAAAGCTACTCCAAAAGCTAAGGCTGCTCCAAAAGCTAAGGCTGCTCCAAAAGCTAAGGCTGCTCCAAAAGCTAAAGCGGCGCCGAAAAAAGCAAAAACTGACGAGTAAATTGTCGGCAAAAATCAGGCCCTCTGGTGTTACGCCAGAGGGCTTTTTTTTGGCTTATGGTTTTGAACTGCTAGCTGTAGACTGCTATTAAAGCTTCTGATAATAGTCGATGCCGCTGTCTATGATGCTGCCGTCTATATAGTAGTTGACTCCCAAGCGCTGGATTGCAACACTCTGCGAATAAACGAAACGCCCACTACCACAAACTTTTAAAAGACTACCCAGCGCAAATGACACGAATAATTGGCATAGATCCAGGATCCCGGCGCACCGGCTACGGTATTGTCGATTCTGTGGCAGGCAAGGTGACCTATGTCACCAGTGGTATTATTCGGCTACCTGAAGGCTCACTTCCAGAGCGCTTAAAGATCATCTTCAACGGTGTCAGTCAGTTGATCGAGCAGTATGCTCCAGCGGAAATGGGCATTGAAGAGGTGTTTTTATCCCACAATGCCAGTTCTGCGCTAAAGTTGGGTCAGGCTCGAGGTGCCGCTATAGTGGCGGGGGTCAATGCCGGCCTGTCAGTGGGCGAGTACTCCGCTCGGAGTATTAAGCTGGCTGTAGTAGGAACCGGTGCGGCGGATAAATCTCAGGTACAGATGATGATTGTGCAGTTGCTAAAGCTTTCTAGCGCGCCGGCGGAGGATGCAGCTGATGCGCTGGCGGTGGCACTCTGCCACGCTCAATCCTCCCGGGCTTTGGCTGCTATTGAGAGTGCTACAGGCTACGCCCGTGGGCGACTTAAATAAATTAACTTAGGATCAATAACGACAATGATTGGACGACTTCAGGGTAAGGTAATCGAAAAGCAGGCACCGGATCTGTTGATTGATGTACAGGGTGTGGGCTATGAGGTACTGGTATCACTGAATACTTTCTTTGGTGTTCCCGCTACCGGTGAATCGGTGACTCTGCACACGCACTTTGTTGTGCGCGAGGATATACAGCAGCTCTATGGTTTTAGTACTCAGTCTGAGCGCCAGTTATTTCGCCATCTTATCAAGGTCAATGGCGTGGGGCCGAAAATGGCTCTGGCTATTCTGTCCGGCATGTCAGCCAATGACTTTGCTATCTGTGTTCACAATAACGATATAGCCACATTGGTGAAGTTGCCCGGTGTGGGCAAAAAGACCGCTGAGCGGTTACTGATTGAAATGCGTGACAAGATCGGTGATCTGGACTCTACTGCTGGAGGTTCTGCCGCGGGTGTTCAGGAGGCCAAGCCGGATATTTCTCAAGAAGCCGAGAGTGCATTGATAGCCTTGGGTTATAAGCCCACAGATGCCGCGAAAATTATCAGCCGTGTGGCCACTGAATCGGTCAGCGATGCCGGTGAGTTAATTCGTTTGGCGCTGAAAAGTATGGGCTCCTAGCTGCGGCCTTATTCACAATAAACCTCAGGCCGGCTAGTGAAAATCTCGAACCATCAATGTATGCTACGGGGCAAAACCACTATGGTGTCAGATGATAGAGCCCGACCGCATAATATCCCCCGAGATGTCTGTTGCCGAAGAGCGTTTTGATCGCGCGCTGCGTCCGGAAAGCCTTGAGGACTATGTCGGTCAGCCAGTTGTGGTTGAACAGCTAGGCATCTTTATCGAAGCCGCGCGCAGGCGCAGCGAACCCCTAGATCACACCCTTGTCTTTGGTCCTCCCGGATTGGGTAAAACCACCCTTGCACACATTGTTGCCAATGAGATGCAGGTGGCACTTAAAACCACCTCTGGGCCGGTTCTTGAAAAAGCCGGTGATCTTGCCGCACTGTTAACAAACCTAGAACCAGGTGACGTCTTATTTATCGATGAGATTCATCGCCTTAGCCCGGTGGTTGAAGAGATCCTCTATCCGGCGATGGAAGACTACCAGCTGGATATTGTTATTGGTGAAGGCCCGGCCGCGCGCTCGATTAAACTCGATCTCCCGCCATTTACACTGGTGGGTGCCACCACCAGAGCAGGCTTGCTCACCGCTCCGCTGCGAGACCGCTTTGGAATTGTGCAGCGCTTGGAATTTTACTCCGAAGCCGATCTGACTAGCATTGTTGTCCGTGCTGGGGCCATCTTAAATGTCTCTATCGATGCCAGGGGCGCCGGTGAGATCGCTCGGCGTTCTCGCGGCACACCGCGTATCGCCAATCGCCTATTGCGCCGTGTGCGTGACTATGCCGAAGTCAAAGGCGATGGTTCGATAACCGCAGAAATTGCTGACGCTGCGCTCAATATGTTGGCAGTGGATCAGCGCGGCTTCGATCATCAGGATCGCCGTTTGTTGCTCACCTTGATGGAAAAATTTGAGGGTGGCCCAGTGGGAGTCGACAGTCTTGCAGCGGCGATGAGCGAAGAGCGGGGCACCATTGAAGATGTCTTGGAACCCTATCTGATTCAGCAGGGCTATCTGATGCGCACCTCTCGTGGTCGCATGGCTACACGCATGGCCTATGAGTATTTTGGTTTGCAGACACCGCAGAAGATGGAGAGCCTTCAGCCGGTTGAAAGCCAAGAGCATTATTTGGACTCCGGTAATGACTAATTCCCTAGCAGAGTTTCGTCTGCCAATTCGCGTTTATGTTGAAGATACCGATGCGGGAGGCATTGTCTTCTACGCCAACTACCTCAAATTTATGGAGCGGGCGCGCACCGAGCTGATGCGCAGTCTCGGCTTTGATAAGCCAGCGCTCTTTGATGATATGCAATTTGTGGTTACCGATGTGTCCTTGAAATATCGCAGTCCGGCAATGCTCGATGACCAGATATGGGTCACCGCAGTGCTCAGTAAAGCCAGTCGGGTGAGCTTTGAGATGGCTCAGCAAGTTTATCGTGGCGATGAACTGTTGGTGGAAGGTTGGGTCAAAGTGGCTTGCGTTAATTCTGCTACCAAGCGACCCCAGGGTATGCCAAAAAATATGTTCAATGCTTTAACCGAGCACTTTAAAAACTCAATTTAGCTAAACAGGGAGTTTATACCGTTGATAGAAGAAAATTTATCCATCTGGCATCTAATCGCCAACGCCAGTGTGCTGGTGCAAATCGTGATGGGGATTTTATTTGTCGCCTCAATTATGTCTTGGATGATGATTGTCCAGCGGGGTATTTTTCTCAGCGCCGCCCAGCGTGGTTTCCGTCAGTTTGAAGATGCTTTCTGGTCCGGAATTGATCTCAATAAACTCTACGGCGAGCTCACTCAAGAAGCTAAAGAGAACGGCGGCCGGGACGGAGTAGAAAATGTCTTTCGTGCGGGTTTTCGTGAATTTAATCGTCTTGCCCAAGCCGGCAAAGTGGATCCAGAAGCGATTATGGAAGGCACTGATCGGGCTATGCGTGTGGCGCTGTCTAGGGAAGATGAAAAGCTCAATATCAGCCTGCCATTTCTTGCCAGTGTCGCCTCAGTAAGCCCTTATATCGGCCTTTTTGGCACTGTTTGGGGAATTATGAACTCCTTCCGCGGCCTCGCCATGGTGCAGCAGGCAACCCTAGCAACAGTAGCCCCAGGCATTTCCGAGGCACTGATCGCTACGGCGATGGGCCTGTTTGCCGCTATTCCTGCGCTGATTGCCTATAATCGCTATGCAGCGATCGTGGAGACCATGAACAGTAGTTATGAAACCTTCGCCGAGGAGTTTTCGAGTATTTTGCATCGCCAGACCCGCGCCCACTAAAGCGCCCTTAGGAAAATGCATGGCAAACAGCCACTGGATCAGCTTTTGAGGCTCGAAAAGTGAAGACAAAACGAACAAAACGAAAACTGGTTGCCGAGATTAATGTGGTGCCCTATATCGATGTCACTCTGGTACTGCTGGTGGTCTTTATGATTACCGCGCCACTGCTGATGCAGGGCGTCAAAGTGGATCTGCCAGAGGCCAATTCAGCGCCGATGGATGCCAAAGATCAAGAGCCGTTTATTGTCTCGATTAAAGCCGATGGTAGTTATTGGATCGATGTAAAGGGTGAAAATCAGATTCAGAGCCTCGATGTGATCAAAGATCGCGTTGGCAAGATACTTCGTCAGACACCCAAGACCCCAGTATTGGTATGGGGTGATAGTCAGGTTGATTACGGCGTGGTGGTCAACTTGATGAGCGAGCTTCAGGCTGCCGGCGCGCCATCCGTAGGTTTGGTCACGGAGCCACCACAAAATTAGTATGGGGAGCTTTCTCAGTTATTCAGTTGCTGTTCTGGTCAGTCTCGCACTGCATCTGGGCCTGCTTGCAGTACTCTTTATTGGATGGGAGCCGGAAACTGCGAGGGTAATGATCCAGCCCCAGTATATTAAGGCTACGCTAGTGGAGTTGGCTCCAAAAAAGACCGTGCAGCCAAAAGCTAAGCCGAAAAAGCCCAAGGTTGATATAGCCAAGCAGAAGCGCGAGGCAAAAAAACTCAAAGATCAGCAGCGCCAGAAAAAGCTCGCCGCAGAGAAAAAAGCTCGGGATAAAAAGCGTGCAAAAGAACTCAGTGAAGCGCAACGCCTAGAGGCTCTGCGCTTAGCTGAAGAACAGCGGCTGCGGGATCAACAGGAGGCGGAGCGCAAACGTATAGAGACTGAGTTTGCCGAAGCAGTCGCAGCAGAGCAGGCTGAGATCAATGCTCAGGAAGATGAGCGCGTCGCCAACAGTTATCGCCAGCTTATCCAGCAGCGACTGTCGGAGAATTGGAGCCGTCCCCCCAGCGCACGACTGGGTATGGAAACTTTGATCCGCATCCGGCTGGTGCCCACCGGGCGCATAGTGGGTGTGACTGTGCTGACCTCCAGTGGCGACACCGCTTTTGATCGCTCGGTGGAACAGGCAGCACTAAAAGTAGAACAATTTATTGAATTGCAGGGCATGGAGCCAGACTTGTTTGAACGCAAATTCCGTCAGGTCGATGTCGCATTTAGTCCCGAAGATCTCAGATTATAAGGTAGTAATGCAATGACAGTTAGAATCCAAAAGCTCCTAACTCCAAAAATAGTCCGCTCGCTATTCCTAGTGCTGCTGGCAGCACTGGCATCGCCAAGTTACAGCGAGCTAGTTATCCGCGTGACCAAAGGTAATGATCAGCCGACTAAAATTGCTATTGCTCCGATTGCTATGGGCGGTGTGCAGGTGGCCGAGGATATCAGCGCGATTGTTGAAGCGGATCTGGCCCGCAGCGGCCTGTTTGATCCCATGGAACGTCGAGATATGTTGGCTTTTCCGAGTTCAGCTGAGGAGGTCTATTACCGTGACTGGCGTCTCTTAGGTGCGGAATATCTGGTGGCGGGCAATATGCGCGGCATTGGACAGGGGCGCTATCAAATAGAATTTAGCCTGCTCAACGTCAGCGGTCAAAAAACCGTATTAACACACAAAGTCAGTGGCACTATTAATCAGATGCGTGATCTTGCACATTTGATCAGCGATAAGGTCTATGAAGAGATCACCGGTATTCGCGGTGCTTTTTCCACTCGACTGGCCTATGTTACCGCGACTCGAAAGAATGATATTTACACCTATAGACTGAATGTTGCCGACGCCGACGGTGCCCGGGAGAAGCTGGTGCTGGAATCCAGCGAACCGATCATGTCCCCAGCCTGGTCTGCCAATGGCAAAGAGCTTGCCTATGTGTCTTTTGAAACCGGTCGCCCAGCGATATTCCGTCAGAATCTGGTTAGTGCTCAGCGTGAGCAGTTAACTAACTTTACCGGTCTAAATGGCGCGCCGGCCTGGTCGCCAGATGGCCGGCAGATGGCGTTAGTGCTGTCGAAAGACGGCAATCCTGAGCTATATCTGCTGGACTTGCTTAGCAAGAAATTCTCTCGCCTAACAAGGCATTTTGCTATCGACACCGAACCGACCTGGATGCCCGATGGCAAGCATCTATTGTTCACCTCGGATCGTGGCGGAACCCCCCAAATATACAAATTAAATGTTGCGACCAAGGCCACTGAGCGTCTAACATTCAGCGGCAATTACAACGCTCGCCCGAGTCTGGCGCCAGACGGCCGCACACTGGCGATGGTGCATCGTCAGAGTGACACTTTTCATATCGCCTCGTTTGATTTAAAGACCGGCCGCATGATTGAACTGACGCAAACCCGACTGGACGAATCTCCAACGGTTGCGCCCAATGGGGCTATGCTAATGTATGCGACTAAACAGGGTGACCGCGGGGTTCTAGCTGCTGTATCATTGGACGCAGGAGTTCGTTATGTTCTGCCGTCTAGCAGTGGTGATGTAAGAGAGCCTGCATGGTCGCCATTTTTGCGTTAAGCTTTTTGAGTAACGGGAGAGTTACAGAGTTAATCAAGACAGCTGCGTAGTTAATCGGTCACATAGTCAAAAGACTTATAGCGATAAAAAGATTACCACCCTACAATTACGAATATCTTTGCCAAAACAGGAGTTTCAAATGAACACATCATTTATCAAACCTGGACTTAGTGCGCTGCTTCTAGCGGCACTGTTGACCGGTTGTAGCAGTAATCCAGCAGTAGAAGAGCAGCAGACTTCAACTGATATTGAAGATACATCTGTGCAGACGGGTCAGGTTGATACCTCGGCAATTGACGACGCTGCAGTCGAAGTCATGACCGCGGACACTGTATTCTATTTTGATTTTGACAAAGCATTGCTCAAGCCTGAGTCGCGCGCTGCGCTGCTCGAGCACTCTGCATCACTGCAGAACAGCCCGCGCAATGTGCGCCTTGAAGGTCACGCCGATGAGCGCGGCACTCGAGAGTACAACATGGCACTGGGCGAGCGACGCGCCAATGCGGTGAAAGAATTCCTCGTTCTGCAGGGTGTTTCTCCCGGTTTGATAGAAGTAATCAGCTACGGCGAAGAACGCGCGGCAGCCTACGGCAGCAACGACGATGCTTGGGGTCTTAACCGTCGGGTTGAACTGAAGTAAAAAATCGTTTTGGCTGCTTAATTGAGCCAAGGGTATAAAGTGTGCGGCCGGGGTTGTAGAATGCTCTGGCCGTTTCTCTATTTGCCATAAACAGGATTATCCTCTAACCGCTATGAAATCACCTCTTGCACTCGCCGTAATTATAGCCTCCTCTCTGCTGTTGCCGGCTCTTGCCAGCAATGTAGCGGCTCAGGCCGCACCCGTAGTTGATCTGAGTTCTAGCACCTCGAGTGTAGCAGTTCAGCCTGCGGTGGCGATGAATGACAGTTATAACCAGTCACAGATGCTGCAGAATGAAGTGCGTGAACTGCGTGGTTTGGTTGAGCAGCTCAGCTATGAGTTACAGCGCGTTAAGCAGCGGCAGATGGATGACTATCTGGATTTGGATCGGCGACTCAGTGCTGTGCTCTCCGGCGCTACCCCGGATGACTTTGCTGCCAACGCAGACAGTGATTTGCAGTTGGGTGAAGACGGACAGCCAATGGCTGCAGTTAACGGAGCAATAATCGGAGATGATCAGTCCCGAGATGGACGGTCTCGGGATTCTCTGTCCAGTGGCGGAGCGGCTGTACTCGCTATCAATACTGAAGAGATCGCGCAAAATTATGCTCAGGCCTCAAATCTTCTGCTCAAAGAGCGCGATATCAATGCTGCAGCCTTGGCTTTTAAACAGCATGTTATCGACTACCCAGCTAGCCCCTATACCGCCAATGCCCACTACTGGCTCGGTGAAATCTATCTGCTGCAAGGACAGGATGAAATGGCCCGCCAGGCCTTCACCCTAGTCGTTGAGCAACACCCAAAACATGGTAAGGCGATGGACGCGACCTTTAAACTTGGCAAGATATACCATCAATTGGGCGAGATAGATCGCGCTCGCGAGCTACTCGAGAAAGCCTCGAGAGGCACCGGTGGTGCTGCCAACAAAGCTCAGAGCTACTTAAAGACCAATTTTTAGTCCTGAGCTTTTAACAGGTAGTTTTTACCTTCAGTCCCAGCCAACCAGACAATAATCAAATGCCCGAAACCGAACTTCGTATCACCGAGATATTCCACTCCCTGCAGGGTGAAACAAGCACCGTAGGCCTGCCAACCGTATTTGTGCGCCTCACCGGCTGCCCACTGCGCTGTGGCTACTGCGACACCGCCTATGCCTTCGAGGGTGGCAGCAAATGGACTCTCAGTGACATTCTTAGCACCGTAGCCGACTACGGCGCCAAATACGTCACCGTCACCGGTGGCGAGCCTCTAGCGCAGCCCCAGTGCATAGAACTACTGAAGCAACTCTGCGATCTGGGTTACCGTGTATCTCTAGAAACCAGCGGCGCTATGCCAGTAGAAGATGTAGATCCCAGAGTCTTTAAAATTGTCGATCTAAAAACCCCGGGTTCGGGCGAGGTATCGAAAAATCTCTACAGCAATATCGAATATCTTTTGCCCCATGACGAAGTGAAATTTGTTATCTGTGATCGCCAGGATTACGACTGGAGTTGCATGAAAATCGATGAGCTAGGCTTGCAGGGCAGGGTAGCTGAGATACTCTTCTCACCCAGCCAGGGCGTGTTACCCCCGGCAGAGCTCGCCAAATGGATGCTCCACGACAAACTCAATCTGCGCATGCAGATTCAGACTCACAAATATATCTTCGGTGACCAACCCGGTCATTAGTGACAAGTAAAAATTAGTTAATACAGGACAAGCTAAAAAGCATGGCAAAGAAAGCGGTAATTCTCGTATCCGGCGGGCTGGATTCCACCACCGTAGTTGCAATGGCTAAAAGCCAAGGCTACGACTGTTACACCCTCAGTTTTGACTACGGCCAGCGCCATCGCTCCGAGCTAGTCGCCGCCCAAAAAATCTCCGAGTTGATGACCGTTCACGCCCACAAAGTGGTTAAACTGGATCTAGGTAGTATTGGCGGCTCAGCCCTAACCGACAGCAGCATCGAAGTGCCCGAAACCGAAACCACCGGCATACCGGTCACCTATGTCCCTGCCCGCAATACCGTGTTTCTCTCAATCGCCCTAGGCTGGGCCGAAGTGCTTGGCGCCAACGATATCTTTCTCGGCGTTAACGCCGTCGACTACTCCGGCTACCCAGACTGTCGCCCCGAGTATATAAAAGCCTTTGAAACCATGGCCAACCTTGCCACCAAAGCTGCAGTAGAAGGGCAGAAGTTAACAATCCACGCGCCGTTAATAGACTTGACCAAAGGACAGATCGTTGAGGCTGGAATGGCCCTAAGCGTCGATTACAGCAATACCGTTTCCTGTTATCAAGCCAATTTAGAAGGCCAAGCTTGCGGCAAATGTGAAAGCTGCCGACTGCGTCGTCAGGGCTTCGCACAGGTCGGAATTAAAGACCCAACAAGATATCAAAATAACGCTTGAATTTTGACTGTTGGTCAGTATGATACGCACCTTCTCCAAGGGGCCGTTAGCTCAGCGGTAGAGCAGTTGGCTTTTAACCAATTGGTCGATGGTTCGAATCCATCACGGCCCACCATTATTTCTATAAAAAAAACAGCTAGCTAGAGCGATCTAACTGGTTATCTTTTTGTCTCAAGACAACCAATGCCGGAGTTTTGCCGGAGTTTTGCCGGAGTTTCCTGCACAAACCCTATTTTCCGCCTCTATTAGCTCCTCCAATTCAGGGGCAAAGTAGTGGGATGTGGTGTCGCCATTACGATGTCCTAGTAATATCTTATGCGTCTCCAATGGCACACTCGCGGCTCTCAATTGTCGACCAAAGGTATGCTTAAGATCATGCACCCTGACCGGCAAATTCAGCTGTCGTCTGGCACGTTTCCAGCCATTGTTGTTGATACGTTCAATCGGCTTTGACTGATAGGTGAATACATAATCCTTGTGTTGGCCGCGAACACTGTCCACGACCGACTTGGCGATGCGGTTCAACACAATTAGTTTATCTTCCCGATTTTTAATCAACTCGCCAGAAATAAGAAAAACCGATGTATCCAGTTCTGGAACCGGTATCTCCCATTCCCACTTGAGCTGACAGACCTCTTGATCCCTGCATCTCGTATTTACCTTAAACAAGCACATACGACTAGGGTGGTCCGCTAATATCTGGAACAAGGCATGCTGTTCACTCCATGAAAGCGGATACGGCCTGCGAGCATCTGTTAATGGCAGTAGCTGAATAAGTGGTACGATATCCAGCCAAGTTAATCCATTTTCATCCCGCCATAAGCGTATGCTTAAATTCAAAATTCGGCGCAGCACTGATAATGCAAGCTTGACGCTCTTATTTTTCCTGCCCAACTGCTTTCTTGCTGTAATGAACGGTTGCAGTGTTCCCATATGGACTTGATGTAACTCTAAGTCACCAATATGAGGATCAAACTGTGTTGGGTGATGGACTCATTTATCAATAGTGGCCAAATGCATACTTTCTTCAAGATAGCGTGTTGCTGCTTCCCTGAATAATCGCTTTGGTCGCGCACCAAATACCTGTGCTTGCCTCACCTCCTCAATCCGGCAGGCCAACATCAGTTCCACCGCTTCGAGGTCGCTCGTGCCAGTGCTTTCGAAAAGTTTTCGGCCGAGCACTTGTTTCTCAATGTTCCAGATGCCGCCTCGTTTTCGTAATCCTGACGTTTGTTTTCCTCCCATATCTGTTCTCCTTTAGCAGAAGCGGGAACCCCGTTGCGAGACTTACAGTGCTCCACCCATACATCCATTTCAAGTCTATCGAAAGCGATACCCTGTTTGCCGATAGGTATTTTTATCAAGGTAGGCCTGACTTACCGATTAAACGGTTTTTATCCATACCCAGATAGTGGGGGGCGTCTTTCAGTCGGATTAATCGAGGTTCCATAATTATCACTGCGGTTTTTATAAACTGCTGAAGATGGTTTTTACACAGGATACTCTTAGGCTAAATAAAAACCGCGATGATCTATCTATGGATTTAAGAAACTTATTGGTATTTGTTTACTGAGAGGGGAGGGTGGGATGGGGTAGATATTGCTTAATATTTTATCAAGGTAAATGAGCTTGGATATCGTGAATTTCGCCTACCTTTCAAACTTCTTAGTAAAGCACCGTTATTTTTACTTTAAGTGCTTGTACTAACAGCGTTACCTCATCGTCTGTAATTCTTCTAACCTGAGACTCCATTTTAGCTAAAGTTCCTCGACTAATGCGGAAAATGAACAATCTACTGGTCTATAACATTAAAGACCAACGCAGTACCAAAGTTAAAGAACACCTCGCCAGAGCCGCCTTGATAGCAGAAGTTTTCTACCGGCATTTTCAAATCGGCCCTTACCAGATTCGATTCAAGCACTTGCGGTGGTTTTTGGAGGTGGATATTGAGCCCTTATCTTCTGCGAGTGAGTGTCGCCATTGGCTAACTCTAGGGTTCATCGTAAAGGCTTTGAAAAAATGGGATCAATGGCCGTTATTACTTTATGGCTCTTGGGTAAAGCCTTTAGTTTAGCCTGAGTAATGGGAAAAATTAGTTTCATTCTAGAGGTGGGGATTTATGCCCTTTAAGTGTCTTAAAAGCATGAATATCAAGGGTATTACTAGCTACTTGGACATTAGGTGAGAACTACTCTCTCTAATGGACTGGGTATAGCTATGGTCAATAGATAATTATCAGGATTTAAATTATCAATATCTTCTTTAAGAATGGCTTTCATTTCGTCTTGGGGCCAGCATTTTTAATCATTTTTTTGGGGGTCCCAGAACTAGAAGGGCTTACATCAACTGCTTGGCGTGTATCTGGTGTCGCCTTATGGATGGCTAATTGGTGGGCTACAGAGGCAGTGCCAATAACGGTCACTACACTGTTACCTATTATCCTGTTCCCGCTGTTGGATATCACTTCAATCAAAGGTGCCAAAGCGCCTTACGCCAGCCCTATAGTTTATCTTTTTATGGCTGGCCTAATTATAGCTAAGGCTATTGAAAACTGTGGGCTGCATGTGAGAATAGCATTAACCATACTTCGCTTGGCAGGCAATCGTAGTCACGTGATCATAGGCGGGTTTATGATTGCTGCGGCAAGCCTAAGTATTTGGATCGGTAATACCTCTACAGCTATGATGCTATTGCCTATTGGCTTGTCCATCATTTCTGTTATGGGAACAGTCCTGCCAAAGCTTGATGAAAAGCAAAAATGTAATTTTCAAATGGCAATGCTGCTGGGTATCGCCTATGGTGCAAGCATTAATGGTGTAGGTACTTTGGTAGGCACTCCTCCTAACGCCTTTTTTGCCGGTTTTATGTTGTCCTCCTATGGCTTAGAGATAAGTTTTACACGCTGGCTAATGGTTGGCATTCCATTAATGGCTTAATCTTGTTGGTTTCTACTATCTCACTGATTCCGGTCCCCCTGATTTTTGATAGGTCTATTTGAGAAGCTCTGGATTATAAAAACATCCTTTAATTATTATTTTACAAAATTTTTATATCTGCCTCAGAAAGGATTATATAGCATGAAATATTATCTTAAATTATTATTGTTATTTTTGACTATCAGTATTTTTTCTACAGGTAGAACCATGGGAGAGGCTCCAGAGTCTATAACGACAGCGGGTCTGCAGGAATCGGTGGAGATTATTAAGGATAAATGGGGTGTCTCGCATATCTACGCGAAGAATCAACAGGATCTCTTCTATGCTCAAGGCTATGCTGCTGCCAGAGACCGCCTTTTTCAATTTGAGATATGGCGACGTAAAGCGCTAGGCACTTTGGCAGAAATCCAAGGTGAAAAAGCTCTTGCCCACGATAGAGGGGCTCGGTTATTGCGTTTTAGAGGGGATATTCAAAAAGAGATGGCTCACTACCACACAGATGGTGTCGAAATTATCACATCTTTTGTTCTTGGTGTGAATGCTTATATCCAACAAACGGAATCGAACCCGGATCTGTTGCCCTTTGAGTTTGAATTGCTCGGTATAAGACCTGGCCTTTGGACTCCAGAAATTGTTGTTTCTAGGCATAATGCTTTGACTAGAGGTATGAGCTCGGAAGTGAGTTTAGCCAAAACCATTACCGCTCTTGGTGCCGATAAAGCTCGGGAAATATTGCCGTTACAACGAGAGGTGTTTCTAGAAGGGTTTGACGGTATAGATCTATCAAAGGTGAACGATCAGATCATGGCAGATTATATAGCTTCACGTGCAACACCGGCATTTGAAAATCCGGAGCTGAAATACTTGAACGATATAGAAGTCAGCACCTTGAAATCCCCGGATTTAGATCTTGAAATATTATTTAAAGACCCTTTTCAAAGTGTGAATACAAAAGGTAGCAACAATTGGGTGGTGGCGGGAAGTAAAACTAAAAGCGGTAAGCCAATATTAGCAAATGATCCACACCGCGCTATTCAAAGCCCTTCTCTGCGTTATTGGGTGCATCTAAATGCTCCGGGGTGGAATGTGATCGGAGGAGGGGAGCCGGTTTTACCTGGAGTTTCTATTGGTCATAATGAATACGGCGCTTGGGGGTTAACAATATTCCCGATCGATCAAGAAGATATTTATGTTTATAAAACAAACCCTGATCAGCCCAACCAATACCGTTATCAAGGAAGTTGGAAGGATATGGAGGTTGAAACGACTGACATCCAAGTCCGTGGGGAAGGTATTGTCACTGAATTATTAAAATACTCCATCCATGGGCCTATCTTATTTGAAGACACCGAAAATCACTTGGCATACGGTCTGAAAGCGGCTTGGCTGGATGTTGGAGCCGCGCCCTACCTTGCTAGCTTGCGTATGGATCAGGCTAAAACTTGGGATGAATTTCGACACGCCTGCTCGTTTTCTGGTTTGCCCGGTGAAAATATGGTTTGGGCGGATAAAAAAGGTAATATTGGCTGGCAGGCTGTAGGCCTGACGCCGATTCGTTTTGGGTGGAGTGGCAGCTTGCCAGTGCCTGGTAATGGTGACTATGAATGGCAGGGTTATGTTCCTGTTCGTGCTATGCCCCATTTATCAAACCCTTCCGAGGGTTGGTATGGCTCTGCGAATAATAACAATATCCCTAAAGGCTACCCTAATATTTTTTCGGATACCTATTCTGATCCTGCTAGAATTTTTCGCCTAAATGAGGTTTTTCTGACTGCCCGTAATCATACCATCGAAGATTCAAAGGCATTACAGTACGATACAAAATCTATGACGGCGGAAAGGCTTGTACCGCTTATTACTCGATTGGCATTACCCACTGGGTTAAAGTCGGCGGCAAGCCGCTTAGATCAATGGAATTTCTTTTTAGATAAAGATAGTGTAGCTGCTTCGATTTATGACCGTTGGGAAAGAGCTATGCTAGCGGATCTTAAGAAAAAATTAATTCCTTCTGACAATTTCGATGTTGTTTCTGCTATCGATAGAACCAAAATGCTTGCTTGGTTACTTGATCCACCTGAGTTTCTTTTTGGTCAGAAGGCACGTAAAGTAGTGGATAGTATGATCGAAAACAGCCTCATAACTGCGATTGAACAACTCGAAACAGAGTTCGGGCCAAATATGAATGACTGGTCCTATGGGAAGCTGTATTACGCACAAGTCATTCACCCTCTCAATACTCTTCTAGATAAAAATTTACAGGAAAAAGTGAATACAGTACGTCTTCCTAGAGGTGGCGGGGCTAATACTTTAAATATGAATTATGGTGATTCAAGGCAAATTGTAGGTGGGAGTTTTCGTATTATCATAGATACTGAGGATTGGGATTTAGCTGTTGGCACGTCAACACCGGGGCAATCCGGTGATCCGAGGAGTATTCATTATAAGAATCTATACAAGGACTGGAATGCAGGTAAGTATTTCCCTGTGTATTTCTCAAAAGATAAGATATTCAGCACTGCAGAGAGTGTAATGATTCTGAAACCAGATTAACTATTAGCTATTTTATTTTCTTCTTTTTCGGTTCCGCGGAGGCAGTGAATTAGGTCCCAATATTCGTTCTGTTATTTTGATAAGTACTGGGTGGGTTCTCATACGCTCAATTCAGCACAGGATGAACAGAGAAGCCACTACCTGCTTCCTTACTAGACATCACAAATCTCCTATAAATTTGGTATTCGTGGTGCTGTTTAAAAAGCTTGTCATGATATTAACAGAGTTAAACGGGATTGCTATAAGTTTGACTATTTTTAGCTTGAGGTGAAAAGTGACTTTCGTATTTTGGATCTGCTAAAAATTGATGATATCTAGAATTGGTCTTTTGCATTGGTAATCATTATATCTGTCCGCTGTTTGAGAATAGAGGCGGGGAGGCTGGGTGTAAGCAGACAGTCAATTATTAAGGTGTGGCTTGCAGAGCGCCTTTAGCCGTCTGGCCTTAAGGCATAGGTTTTGTTGCCGGACTTTTGCCGGTCAGGGTTATGCTTAGTCGTGCCTTTTACTGATGATTGCAATGAGCGTCACCGCCAAAAAGGTAATAATATCAATAAGAAAAGTTTTAAAATGGGAGCTGTTAGCCGATTGGTCGATGGTTCCTCTGGAAAGAACCGTCGTTCGACAAACTAGGCCTAAAGCCGAGGTTGGACGCTAAAGGCGCCCGAAGGGCGAGCAACAGCCATTAGGCTGTTATTTATCAATCCATCACCCATTCTCCCACTTCAATACAATCTGCCACCCAATCGGGCGGCTTTTTTACAGCTCAGCAGAGACCCTTCGGTTACGCTCAGGGTGACAAGGTGAGTTTAGGTGACAAAGTGAGTTTTCCGGGCGGGGAGGCTTAATACTCAACCCACTCTAGATTTCACCACTACAAGTCGCTATTGTCCTTGCTATCAAGTGTCAATCACTCCCAGAGGCGGCTATGAAAATCCATCAGGTGTATACCGAAAGCGAACTGCGCAACTTTACTTATCTTATCGAGTTAGAGAATAACTCAGCGCTGGTTATCGATCCCTGGGATGCCGATGAGGTAAACACTCTGTTACAGCAAAAGCAGCTGCGTCTGCAGGCGATTATCAATACCCACGAGCACTGGGATCATATTCAAGGTAATCAGGCATTAGTGGCTGAACATGGCTGTGAGGTTTGGGCGCACAGTAATGGTCAGGGGAAGGTGCCTGGCTTGAGTCGTTTACTCACTGCTGGTGAACTGATCGATCTCGATGCTGGCGCCCAGTTGCGGGTGCTGGATACACCCGGCCATACTTATGCCCATCTGTGTTTTCTGGTGCTCGAACAGGGCACGGCGGTGGCTGTTTTTACCGGTGACACATTATTCAATGCAGGAGTAGGGCACTGCCGTGGGGGTGATGTGGATTCGCTGTATCAGACTATATCTGAGCAATTTCATAGCCTCGATAATAATGTACGGGTCTACCCCGGCCATGACTATCTGGAGAATAATCTGCGTTTTACCCTTAGTGTGGAACCGGATAATCAGCAGGCTCAGGCGTGGTTGCCTCGGGTCGTGGCTGCAGATCCTACTGTGACACCTCTGGTTACCTGCATAGGCGATGAGCGGGAATTTAATAGCTTTTTTCGCTTGGACAATGCACAGATTCGCGAGGGTTTAAACTCTGTGGATGCAACCGATAAAGAGGTTTTTGTTAAGCTGCGGTCACTGCGCGACAATTGGTAGAGTGGCGAAACTAATATCTCAAAAATCTTTATATTAATTCTATAATCCGTTGATTTTAAATCACTTAATAAGGTCTTTTGCAATCATTATGGCAAAGCCAAGGCTGATTATCAGCCCAGTAATGGGTATAGCTATAGGCATCCGAATTACCTTCTTCTCTGGCTGTTCTTCCGCCCTCAATTTGATCTGAACCAATGCTGTATTGACTACTACGGCGATGACTAAAATCATCAACGAGGTCGTTTCGGCGAGACTTTCAATGGCATAACTCAGAGCCAAAAAAGAGACTAGAAGCATCACTAAAAGTGTGGCTTTGATTGGCGTTTGAGTACGTGGATTGATCTCGGCCATAAAATTTAACTGGGCGGGTATCATTGACTGACGGCTCATGCCATACAACACCCGCGAGGCCATTATCATCTGTATCAGTCCACCATTAACAATGGCTAAAATACTGATCAGGCTAATTAGCGTTGCGTCTGATCCCGTTTTAGCGGCATAGATATAGGTGAGTGGCGCGGTCTGCTGACCGAGCTGTTCTGGAGGCACAGTTAAGACTGCGGCAAGAGTCACTAGACAGTAAATCAATGTGGTCAGAACTAGAGTGACAATGATCGCCCTGGGCAGATTGTTCTCCACATCCACCACTTCCTCAGCAACATTCACCATATCTTCGAAGCCAATAAAGGCATAAAAGGCGAGAAAGGATCCACTGAGAATCCCCAGCCACATTGCATTATTTAGGCCCGGGTTGAATTCATTAAGGCGCACTGGAAGGGTGGCGAGATCGCTGCGGGTGACCCAGACGATTAGTATCAAGCCGATTATCTCTATAACTGTGATTACTGCGGCGGTCATAACCGATTGACCAATGCCCCAAATGGCCAATAGTCCAAGGGCTGCGGTGACCGTGACAATGGCGATCCAGTCGGGGATCGAGACAAATACCTGAAGGTAGCCGACAAAACCATTGGCCAGTGCAGCGGCTGAAATACAGCCATTGAGTATCACAAGAATTCCAATAATCACTGTCAGGCTCTTTATGTTAAACGCCTGCTGCACATAGACTGCTTCGCCAGCGCTCTTGGGATAGCGGCTAGAGAGTTCCACGAAGGCGAGGGCGGTGAAGGCAGAGAGGAGAGCTGCAGCGACAAAGGACAGGGGCGCGAGCATGCCGGCCCGCGCCGCAACCTTGCCCACAAGGGCGTAGATACCGCCGCCAATAGTGGTCCCAAGACCATAGAGAATCAACATTGGCAAGGTTAACGAGCGCCGAAGTTGGTTGTCTGTACTGGGCAAAACGACCTCTCAAATATGGAATATCTGTGGAATATCAATGACTGGCTATAAATTTATAGTAGACCAGATATCACCTTGCTTAAGCGCTTTGAGGTGCCGATCTATTCTCCAGCTTTAATAAATTGTTCTGCGGTTAAGGTGGGGAATACGCTGCTTTTGGAGTCTTATAGAGTATGCCCTTGGTAAGGCAGGCCAAAATAAGGATTGTTTGGTAAATACTGGCCTCAGGATCGAGGTTAGAAAACGGATGTGTAGGTGACAAGGTGAGTCATAAACAGCAAGAGACAGAGCAGTTGGACCCGAGGGCGGAGAAGCAGATTCTGCTGGATCGGGATAGGCTCGAAATAGAGGGACTTATTGTGGAAATGACAGCTGCAGGCGCGGGTATTACCCAGACCGAAATCGATCAACTATACAAAGATACATCCAATCAGTTGCGTCGCCTTTTGGTGCGTAAACTGGGTGATGAAGAGGGCGCCGAGGCGCTGGCTCAGGATACTTACCTGAAACTACTGCGCGTTAAGCACAGTCAGGATGTTGGCGATTTGCGTCACTATTTGTTTAGCATGGCCGTGAGACTGGCTCTAAATGTGTTGCGCAAGCGCAAGATGGACAGTCAGTACTATGGCCAAAGGGAAAAACCGTCACAACAACTCAGTCAGAATAACTGTGCCTACCGTGTGTTACTGGATGAACTTAAGTGTGAAACATTAAAAGAGAGTATTGCGCAGTTGCCGGAAAAGACTCGCTATATCTATCTGTTACACCAGTTTAAGCGCTTACCTGTCGATGAGATTGCGCGGCAGCTCAATGCCTCTGAGGCGCTAATATCCACTCATATTGACTGCGCTAGGGGACAGACAGAGAAGGCTTTAACTGAGTTTGTCTTAATGGATGTCTGATAAACGCGCCACTGATAAGACGCGAGCCGCATTGAAAAGTCTCGAACCCTGGGCCGATGACGAGATTGACCGTCTAGAGAAGACCTTTGCGGCTCATCGCCGTTCCGATGATATAGCGGCCAGTGGTCCTGAATCACGTGGCTCTATATTTGCGATCACCTTTGGCGTTTTAACCAAGGAGAGTTTTGCGTCTGGTTTTCTCCTGGGGCTGATTTCTGGTCTGGCGTTATGGGCATTAGTTACCCGGTTCTAGATGCCGACTGCTGATTAAAAATACCACCTAATAGACTTATTTTAAGTACACTTGTGGCTCAAAGCTGCTGGTGCACGATGTACTGCTGTGAATAAAATATTCTGAGTTTAATAATTAAAATCCTATGTTAAAAATCTTTAAAGATCGCAATTTCTTCATTTTTTGGTTTGGAGAGATGACCTCAGTGGTTGGCGATCATATCAGTCTGCTGGCTTTTCCCTGGCTCGTGCTGCAGATGACCGGCAGTGCGCTAATGACCGGATTGGTATTTGCTGTGCAGGGTATTCCGCGAGCCGCCCTGATGCTTGCAGGGGGTGCATTGGTCGACCGCTCTAGTCCACGTCTGGTTATGATGTTGAGCAATGCGGCGCGCCTGGTTATGGTGCTCGGCCTTGCTTACATGATTACCTATGATCTGGTGAACCTGACCAATGTGTTTGTGATCGCATTTTTGTTTGGTATAGCGGACGCCTTTTTTTATCCAGCCAGTACTTCTATATTACCCAGTATTGTGCCCAGAAATATGCTTCGTGAGGGCAATGCAGTACTGCAAGTCACCCTTCATCTGGGCATGACCGCAGGTCCCGTATTAGCCGGTTTAATTATTGCCGGTGAACTCAATAGCTTATCTCACGAGCCTCTTGGGTCTCCTGTTGAAACTCTCGGAACTGGACTGAGCGATGCTTATGAAAAAGATCGAGAGGGTTTGGCGCGGGCCTTTTTTGTCGATGCCATAACCTTTTCGCTGTCGCTGATATCACTGTTTTTTGTCAAAGCGCGGCAGCTTGGTGGCGATCAAAAGTCCGAACGCGGGGGGTCTCTGTACCGTGAAATCAAAGTGGCGGTGCAATGGGTTGTTTCGATTCCTGCGGTGCGCCTCGGTTTTATGGGTATGGCAATTATCCACTTTTTGTTTATGCCGGTTATCTATGTGGGTCTGCCAGTCCTGGCCAAGTCGCGGTTTGCCGACGGTGCCTATATCTATGGTCTCGAACTTGCCGCCTATGGGCTTGGCGCACTATTGGGCGCCACCTTAAGCGGCTTGCTGCGCAGCCCCAGTAATCGCAATTTAATTCCACTGATGTTTGGTGCGTTTATCTACAGTGGGGCAAGCCTCGGCCTTGTTGTCTGGTATGAGCCCTATTGGTGGGCAATGCTGCTGTTCTTTTTTGCAGGGATTTTTGATAGCTATATGTATGTGCACTTTAATACTTGGATACAGCGTATTTGCCCAGAACAACTGTTGGGCCGAGTGATGAGTATTTTAATGTTTATGTCGGTGGGGTTGGTGCCGGTGGGTAATGCGGTAATTGGTTTTGCGCTAGATTGGAACCTGTTGGCAACTCTGATTGGCGTCTCTGCCACTATAGTGGTGATCTGCGCAGCGATAGCTCTCAATCCGCGAGCGCGACAAGTGGAAGCGAATCAAGTCGCCAGCCCTGAAGCGGACTGACGACTCTAGTCTTTAAACGGTTTTTTGCCTTAGGTGTTGTTAACTTTGGTATTCGGTATTAACCACTACCACATCCACATCCAAGCCTGAAATAACCCGCTCAGCTGTATTGCCTCTGCGCGTGGCAGTTTGGCCGGTCTGACCCAGGGTGCCCATAATCACTAGATCGGCATCAATCTCTTTGGCGGTCTTGGCGACTGCTTCATCTGTATAACCTGGCACTACATGAATATTCTTTGATGGCAGATCAGCCTCTTTGGCTAACTTGCCGCGGTCTGGATAATTCATGGAGTCTTTCCAAGCGTTGACCACATGTAGCTCAGCGCCATAGTGCTCGGCAAGCCATTTACCGCGCGCTAGGACATTGGCATTTAAGAGCTTTTGCTGATCACCAATGGCCTGAAAGTTAACGGCAGCCAAAATCGTTTTACGCTTCTCGGCGGCTCCGGGACGCACCAGAATAACCGGGCAGGTGGCTTTCTTGAGGACTTTCCACTTTGACTCGGAAAAGGTTAGTCGCAGAGAATGTTTTTTCTTCTTCTGGATCGGCAGCAAGATCACATCGGCGCCAAAACGGTTGGCGGATTTAAGAATTGATCGCTGCCATTCGCTAGACCAAGAAATTTCGATCTGATAATCCAGCCCTTCTTCCTTCAACGGCCCGTGGATCTCATCTTCAAACCACTGGCTGTTTTTAAATAAAGAGTCATTAGTGGCTCTGGTGTCGATACTCTCGCTATCTACAGCCACAAACACATAGAGTGTCGGGGCCTTGGTGCGGAAGCGAGCCGTAATAATGGCGCGCTGCAGGGCGATATGCTCGCTGGCGGTAGGATCTACGACGACAAAGACTCTTTCTTGGTCTGACTTCATGTGTTGCTCCTTGTTGGTTGTGTTTTTTATAGCGCTTCTTAAAGTACTGCTAAAGGGAGGGGGGGATAAAAATCGTTGCTCTTACTCGAAAATTATAGAACAGCAGCCCTAGTAACGTTAACTATATATGATACTTTAATAGTTGATGATTAGATCGTTGCGCACATCAGTTCGAGGATAAAGTTGCGATTGCTCGGCCGCCTCACTTACACTTGAGGGGTTTTTGAAAGCCAGTTTAAATGGCTCTTTAATACCAAGCTAAGGCGTCCTGAATCCATTGTGGCATGAGGTAAAAACTGCCATAAAAAATAATAAAAGTGCCGGAGTGCACGAATAAAAGGATATTCAACACTGTGAATAATTCAGTCTTGCAGATTACTTCTCCATTGGCAGCCGCAGTGGTTAGCGTCGAGGTTAAACTCGGAGATCAGGTATTTAAAGCCCAGCCATTGGCCAACCTTGAGTCAATGAAGATGCAAACGCTGGTAACGGCCCCTGAAAATGCTGTGATCACGGCGGTTTTGGTCGCCAGTGGCGATACGATTCAGGCGGGGCAGCTGTTGTTTGAAATTGAGGCTGGTAGTGCGACGTCTGAGTCCACTGAGCAGGTGGTGGCAGAACCCCTAGACTCCGGTACCCTCCTTGACGATTTGCAAGCTCAATTAGCCTATTCATCCGACGCTGCTCGTCCGGATGCCATTCAGCGTCGGCACAAAAAGGGCTATCGTAGCGCCCGTGAGAATCTCGCTGACCTCTGCGATCAGAACTCCTTTGTTGAATATGGTCAGCTCGCCGTCGCCGCTCAGCGCGGCCGCAAAGACGCCGAATCCTTAAAGTTAGAAACCCCTGCTGATGGCGTAATCACCGGTCTGGCAACAATCAACAGTGCTGAGTTTGGTGTTCAGGCCAGCCAGGTCGCCGTGATCGTCAACGATTACTCGGTGCTCGCTGGCAGTCAGGGTTATTTTCACCATAAAAAGATTGATCGCATACTGGATCAGGCCGGCAAAGTCGGTCTGCCTGTGGTGATGTACACCGAGGGCGGTGGCGGTCGACCCGGGGATACTGATGTTAAAACTCAGATCGCCGGTCTAGATGTGCCGACCTTCGCGCGCTGGGCAAGTCTCAGCGGCCAGGTACCCCTGATTGCGGTGAATAATGGCTACTGCTTTGCCGGTAATGCCGCGCTGTTTGGCTGTGCTGATATTCGTATTGCCACAAAAACCTCATGGATCGGTATGGCCGGTCCAGCGATGATTGAGGGCGGTGGACTGGGTAGCTTCGCTCCCACAGAGATTGGGCCAATTGAGATTCAAACTGAAAATGGAGTGGTCGATCTGGTGGCCGATAACGAGGCCCATGCCACGCAATTGGCACAGCAATGTCTGAGTTATTTTCAAGGGGATATGCAATCTTGGGACTGCGCTGACCAAGCCGAGTTGCGTGAAATGATGCCATTGGATCGGCGCTTTGTTTACGATATTCGCTCGATTATTGAGCGCCTTGTGGACACCGATAGCTTTATTGAATTATCCCAGCCTTACGGCCCCGGTATTGTCACCGGTTTTATTCGTATTGAAGGCGTGGCCATGGGTTTGATCGCCAATGACTGCCGTGTGCTGGGCGGTGCGATTGATGCTGAGGCCGCTGATAAGGCCGCGCGCTTTATCACCCTCTGTGATCAGTTCTCGATCCCACTCCTATCACTCTGTGACACGCCGGGCTTTATGGTTGGTCCCGCCAGTGAGGAGCAGGCAGCCGCGCGACGCATGGCCAATCTGTTTATCGCTGGCGCCAAAATTAGCGTGCCGCTGGTTACCATTTTCCTGCGTAAAGGCTATGGCTTGGGTGCCATGGCAATGGCGGGTGGCAGCTTTCATCATCCCCGTTTTAGCGCTGCGTGGCCGGCCGGTGAATTTGGTGCCATGGGGCTTGAAGGGGCAGTGCGTCTGGGCTTTAAGAAAGAGTTGGCAGCAGAGACCGATGAGGCTGCCCGGGAAGTGTTGTTTAATAAATTAGTCGACAATATGTACCAGCTGGGCAAGGCCACCGAAGCGGCAGCACATTTGGAGATTGATGCAGTGATTGACCCAGCTGATACTCGTGCTGTGATTGTCAGAGCGCTTGGGATTAGCGATTGACTGTTTTGATCACCCGCCGCTGAGAAGGCGGCGAGGAGCTAGCGTTGGAGTGCGGTTTTGTTTAGCGCGTAAATTTAGCTCGTAAATCCAGCTCGTAAATCCAGCTCGTAAAACTAGCTCGGCTCAACATTGTGATAAATATCCTGCACATCATCCAGATCGTTGAGCATCGCCATAAAGCGCTCAAACAACTCCACATCATCGCCTGTTAAAGGTGCCGTATTCTGGGCGATAAACTGAATCTCATCCACTTCGTAGTCGATTTCACCAAAGGCTTCGGCAAGGGCTTGCTTGGCTTTAAAGGATTCTGTGTGCGGGGCAAACACGGTCAACATGCCGTCTTCGTTTTCTAAGTCTATAACATCCACATCGCCCATCAGCAGGGCGTCCAATACCGCCTCTTCATCTTGGCCGGCAAACATCAGGATACTCAGATGATCAAACATATGGCTCACCGAGCCCTGAGTACCAATCTTGGTTTTGGTCTTGGTAAAGCACTGGCGTACATCGCCAAAGGTACGGTTGGGGTTATCGGTTAAACACTCGATAATCACCATGCAGTTGCCGGGGCCATAGCCTTCATAGCGCGCCAACTCGAAATTCTCACCAGCACCACCCTTGGCTTTTTCAATGGCTTTATCGATCACATGGGTTGGCACCTGATCCTTTTTTGCCCGCTCAATAAGACTGCGCAGGGTAAGATTACCAGAGGGGTCGAGACCGCCGGCCTTGGCGCAGACGTAGATCTCGCGTCCATATTTGCTGTACACCTTAGCTTTGGCGTCTGAAGTCTTTGCCATTGAGTCTTTACGGTTTTGGTATGCTCTGCCCATGTCTCATTCCAGTCCTTCGAGTTTAGGCCCGCAATTCTACAACAGCCTGAGGCTTAGAGCATTTAAAAATCCTAGATCGGACCAAGAATCTTAGGGAAATAAAGAGGTAAGTATTGGGCTGACCGGCTTAATCTAGCTAGGATGAGCTGAGCTGCTCAATTAAAACCCATCGTGGCGATGTCGTTCAACTGAGGGTCCCTATGACCGTGGTTGCCGATAGAACCATCTCTGCTTATTAGTCGGCAGCCAGTCTAATAATCGCGACAGAGCTAAAATAGCTAATAGACTAAAAGCCAGGCGAGCGAACACAATGGTGCTGAGATCAGCGCCTAACAGTAGCATCAGCAACGTGTCTTCAATCAGGCTGTGACAGAGTCCTAAAAAGGCCATAGACATAAAAATATCTTTAGCCGCAATATGACCCCGGCGGGCTTCGTTGATTAACAGGCCACCTCCAAATGACAGACCCAGAGTTAATCCAACAATAATAATATTACTCGCCGCAGTGGCTATACCCAGTAGCCGTAACACTGGCGCCAACAAAAAGTGGATCAGGCGCTCGACACCCAGTACTCGCAGAATACGTAGAAATAAGGTTAGCGCGGCAATAATGGCCAAGGCCATAGCAAGGGTCTGGCCTTGGGTTAAAAACCAATAGCCCCATGATGGATCTGTGATTTCCGGTTGCCATAGCTGGGGTGCAGGCTCTTGTAGCAAAGCCAAATTACTGTAAATTTGAAAACATATAAAACCGAAGATAAACGCTCCGCCAATACGCAGGCAGAGGGTAAACCAAAGACTTATGCCCACTGCTCGGGCAATGGCAATTTCTATAGGAAGGGAATGGGCAATTAGCATCATTGAACTAACAACACTGACCTGTCCTATGGTGAGTTGCTCTGCCATGCCCAGCTGATAAAACACTGCCATGCCGGTATAAATATTTCCCATCATAGCGGCCATCCAAACCAACCCTGTTTCACCGGGCAGACCTACCAATATCATCACCGGGTGAATCATTTCGCCCAGGGCTTCAATCCAGCCGAGCAGCTCAATACAGCGAACGATTATTAAAGCGGGGATCATGATTTTCATCAGGCTTGAGAAAATTATCCAGACTTCGGTTAGCCAGTCTTGGATAGCTTTTTTAAGAATGGTTTGATTTTTGATAGTTAGCCAGCTTGTCACGATTTTTTCTCGAATAAACTCAGGTTGGTATACGGGCAATGAGCCTGTGATTCTATGACTTTCTGCAGACCGCTGTCACGCCGGAAACTCCATTTAGTGCCGCCGGTGTTTCACATGAAGATAGGAAGGACTTGTTAGGCCACTCAAGCGGCAGCATGACTACACACTATTCGCAGGCAGAAGTGAGCAATTTAATTGCCGCATCAACCAAAGCCTGTGAGGAAATGGCCAAGCCGTTGTTGACTTTGGCGAGAGTGAGAAGCGCGCATTTTAGCAATTCCCACAATTCTCCCACAGTCGGTAATTTTGAGGGCTTGGAAGTAGAGAGGAAATTTGAAGTCTAAAAACTAAAAACCCCCGCAACCATTGGGCTACGAGGGTTCTAATATGGTGGAGCCTAGCGGGATCGAACCGCTGACCTCAACACTGCCAGTGTTGCGCTCTCCCAGCTGAGCTAAGGCCCCAAAAAGGAAGCCGCATAATAGGGATGACCTTGGGCCAAGTCAAGCCTGTTTTCGCGGTATAAAGGGCTTTCAGGCAAGTTGCTGATATTCCTTTTCCAACTTCTTGAGTTTCTTTTTGCCTATACCACCAAGTAGCTCTATGGCGTGACGTAATCTAGCTCTGGACATATCGGCGCCAAGCAGGTTCATGGAGTCCATTACAGAGATCGACGCGCTGCTGCCGGCGATGGCGATAAATAGGGGTGCCAGGAAGGGTTTGAGTTTAATGTCCATGCCGTCGGCCACTGCTTTGAGGGCATTGAAAATATTGTCTCGGTTCCATTGTTGCACAGATTCTAGGCGCCAAAGGGCGAATTGCAGGACTTCTATAAGGCGTTCGTCCGCTATACCAGCACTACGCAAATCCTCGGCGCTAATAGGTAACATCCCAGACACCAGATAACTGCCCAGAGGTGCTATATCAGAGAGGGTTTCCATACGCTGTTTGGCGAAGGGCAGGAAGGCTTTTAAGGTGTCGCGATTGAGTGCCCATTCCTGCAGGCGATCGGCGAGCTGGTCATCGGTAAGTTCTTCGCGTATCCATATGCCGTTTAGCCAGCTGAGTTTCTCTACATCGAATACCGGGCCACCCAGAGACACGCGCTGAATATCAAAGACCTCGAGCATCTCAACGAGAGTGAATTTCTCCCGCTCATCGGGCATCGACCAACCCATGCGGCCAAGATAGTTAAGCAGTGCTTCCGGCAGATAACCCATGCGCTGGTAGAAGAGGATGCTGGTGGGGTTTTTGCGTTTTGACAACTTGCTCTTGTCGATATTGCGCAGCAGCGGCAGATGACAGAACACCGGCGTGTCCCAACCAAAGTATTGATAGAGCAAAATATGCTTGGGCGCTGAGTTGATCCACTCTTCACCGCGAATCACATGACTGATTTTCATCAGGTGATCATCGACCACATTGGCCAAATGATAGGTGGGCATGCCGTCCGCTTTAAGTAATACCTGCAGGTCGATCTGAGTCCAGTCGATGCTGATTTCGCCGCGTAACATATCATTGAACACACATTGGCCCTCGCGGGGCACATTCATGCGCACGACATGGGATTCATTGTTGGCCAGTCGCTGGTCGATCTCGGCTTGCTCTAGATGCTGGCAGTGTCCGTCATAGCCGATTGACTGCTTCTCTTCCATCTGGGTTTTACGCAGTTGGTCTAGGCGCTCGCTGGTACAGAAGCAGCGGAAGGCATGACCGCTATCCAATAGCTGGTCGGCGTGCTGGCGATAGATATCTGAACGCTCGCTCTGGCGGTATGGACCGTGGGGGCCACCATTGTCTGGACCCTCGTCCCATTCGAGGCCCAACCAGTGCAGAGCATCAAGGATAGATTTTTCTGATTCCGGGGTTGAACGCACCTGATCAGTGTCTTCAATACGCAGTAAGAACTGGCCCCCCTGACTGTGGGCAAAGGCCATATTAAACAGGGCAACGTAGGCTGTTCCAACGTGGGGATCGCCGGTGGGCGAAGGGGCAATACGGGTGCGAACGGTCATTTAACAATCCAAGTAAAAAGCAATGGCCCATTATACGTTTTACACGGGGGGCTCTGTCACTATCTGTTGGCTCCGAAGACTAAATAAAAAAGTCAGAAAAAAGGTCAGAAAAAAGGTCCAGATAAAAAGGTTAGATAAAAGACCTAATAAAAAGGCCAAACAAAAAGCTCAATAAACCGTCAGGCAGCCCTGATTCAATTTGCTGCCACTGGGCTCCTTGCAAGATTAACCAGATCGATCAGTTGGCAGTATAGATCCACTGCTTTTATCACTCAGAGTCCTCTGTCCTCTTTATTTCCCTCTACTCTTCTCTCCCGTTATGGGGGTATCGGATGTCTGACCAGTTCCGTTTCTACTGATTTACTGTGACAGCCCAACCATCGTTTATAACAGTAGCTATGCCAGTTTTACAGCACGGGTTAGGTTGAGGTGGGATTAGGTTAAAGATGGCTTGGGGTAGTGCTTAGGATAGTGCTCAAGAGCACGATTGGATTGAGAGCATCACAATGAATACTTATATAGTGCAGAAAAGATCAGTGCCCTTATATGGCTTGATAAAGCTGGTGGGCCTAGTGGCGCTAAGCATAAGTGGGAACAGTTATGGGGTTGCCTTCCCAGTTTCCGAGGAATTGCTTCTCGAGGTGCAGACGCAGCATGGAGTGGCGGCAGAACAGCGCTTGCGGGATTGGCAGCAGATTATTGATCTGTCTGAGCCGCGCGATGATATGGAGAAGTTGGTGCAGGTGAATGGCTTTATTAATCGGGCCCATCAAACCACTCAACAGCGGCAGCGATCCGATCAGCGGATTAATCCACTGCAGTTTCTTATTTATCATGCTGGCGATGGTCAGAGTTTCGCCATGACCAAGCTGTTTACTCTTCACAAGATGGGCATGTCCCTCGCAAAGCTGCGGATTGGCTATGTTCGGATTCGGAATAGGTTGCAGGCAGAAACGGCTCAATTTACAAGCCCGCAACTCCACACTGTTCTAGTTTATTTCTCGACTCCGGATGCTGAGCCATTAATTCTCGATAATTTGGATAAGCGCATCAGGCCGGCATCACAGCGCACCGATCTCGTGCCAGTCTATCTGTTTGAGGCGCGAGATATTTTATTACCGGATGTACACTCATCAATACTGCCGATTGAAAATCCCCATTATGTGGAGAAGTGGCAGAATCTATTGCCAAACCTCAGATCAGTTCATTATTAGTTTGGCAGTTAAGCTCTATTCAACGGCTATCCGAACGTCAGCCTAACGCGCCACTACTCCGCAGTGCTGCGATAGCGTCACTGTCAAAACCCAGCTCATCTAATATCTCAAGCGAGTGTTGGCCAATGGCGCCACCGGATGTGCCGTACTTGGGCGATGATTTGGATAACTTTAGGGCGCTGCCAACCTGACGCTGACTGCCACCGGTAGGTGTTTTCACATCGACAATCATGGCCCTCTGGGCCGCATCTTGAAACTCGCAGGCTTCTGGGAACGTCAGCACCGGCTCGACACAGGCTTCTTTTTCTCTAAAAATCTCACGCCACTGGGCCAGTGTTTTACACGCAATAATCTCATCCAAATGCGCTCTCAGAGCTTGCTGACTCTCGGGATCCTGCTGATTGCCCAGGGCCAGTAAACGATCGTCTTCTAGGGTCTCGCAGAGCACTTGGAAAAACTGAGGCTCTAAGCTACCAATCGACAGATAGCGGTTATCTGACGTCCGATAATAATCGTAAAAGCTGCCGCCGTTTAGGGACATTGAACCAGAGGTGGGCTCCACTCCAGCGCCGAGATAGGTGGAGCCAAATAGGGCGTTAAGAGAGAACATGGCATCAGTCATACTAATATCAATCTGCTGGCCCTCACCGCTGATATGACGCTGATTGACCGCCGCCAGAATACCGATTACTGCATGCATCGAGCCACCGGCGATATCCGCCACGGGCATGCCCATAATCGGTGTGCGGTCACCGCCGCGCCCAGAGTAGCCATTGAGCCCAGAAATCGAGAGGTAATTATTATCGTGACCGGCGCGATCGCGATAGGGCCCAGTCTGACCATAGCCGGTCACCGAACAGTAAATAAGCTTGGGATTGATCTCCAAAAGCTGTTTATAGCTCAGACCCAGACGCTGCATTACCCCGGGACGAAACTGTTCAATAACAATGTCATAGTCCTCGACCAAACGCTTGGCTATAGCCACCGCCTCGGGATTTTTCAGATCCAGAGCAATTGAGCGCTTATTGCGATTAAGTGTGCCGTGGGCAGTTGACTGACCGTCCGCAAAGGGTGGCATGCTGCGCAGCATATCCGGGCGAGTTGGAGACTCAATGCGCAGCACATCGGCACCCATATCAGCCAACATCATGGTGGCAAAAGGACCGGGTACCAGAGTGGTAAAGTCGAGAATTTTAAGATTTTCCAGAGCGCGCATAGTCTCAGTCCACTAGTCGATTATTATTAGAATTATTTAGTGCTATCACGCTTACATTATTGCCACAATCCGCTGCTCAGTGCCAGTTTTTGCAGTCATTAGTCGGTGCTATTGCATTCCTCTATCCACCAGTCAGTGGCAATTGTTTTATGGCGGTTTTTGGGTAGCACAAAATAAAAGGTTCGAGTCATATCCCGTTTCGGTAACGTCAGTGGCACTAGCTCGCCGCTCTTAAAATTATTTTGCAGCACAATCTCGGAGAGGCAGCCAATACCAAGTCCTGCTTCTACGGCCTTTTTAATCGCCTCGTTGTGCTTAAATTGCAGGTAAATATCGAGCTTGGGCATCAGCCCAGCCAAAGCGCTGTTAAATGTGTGTCGCGCTCCGGACTCAGGCTCTCGGAGAATCCATCTGGCTGACAGAATATCGGCATCGGTGAGGTGCTGTTTTTTTGCCAGGGGGTGAGAAGGGCTACAAAAAACCACTAGGCGATCTTCGCGCCAGGGAATCAACTCCAGATCTCGATGCTCTATAGCACCCTCAATCATGCCGATATCCACCTCATAGTTGGCCACCTGAGCCGCGACATCAGAGCTGTTGGCAACATTGATATCCACTTGGGCTTCCGGATGACGGGCCAGATAGCCGGCCAGATAGCTCACCGCCAGATGATTGCCAATGGTAAAGCTGGCGCCCACTTTAAGGTGGCCAATATCACTGTGGCCCTGAAGCGCCTGCTCAAACTCTTTGGCCTGAGCAATTAGTACCTCGGCCTTGGTGCGCAGTGTTTTGCCCACCTCATTGAGCTCGAGTTTTTTGCCGCTGCGATTAAATAGGCTGATATTAAAGGCCTGTTCGAGGGTCTGCAGGGCCGAGCTAGCCGCAGACTGAGACATATGTAGCTGTTCCGCGGCTTTGGATATATTTTCATAGCGGGCGATACTGAGAAATATCTGTAGTTGCCGAAGGCTGTATTTCATTTTGTTTACCTAGCAATAGTTATCGATTTAATCGATTATGATAAACATAATATCCTGTTTTACTTATATATTTAAAGCTTCTAATATCGTTGCACTTAACCTAAGGAAAGGAACCCTCTCATGGCTGAGCAAAAATCGACAAATGTAACCTGGCACGACGGCGATATTACTATTGATGATCGCAGTGCACTGCTGGGTCAGAAGGGCGCAACCCTGTGGTTTACAGGGCTTTCAGGTAGCGGTAAAAGTACCGTTGCTGTGGCGCTGGAAAAAGCACTGTTCGAGCGCGGCAAGCTAAGCTATCGACTGGATGGTGACAATATCCGCCTTGGGATCAATAAAAATCTCGGCTTCTCGGCTGAGGATCGCACGGAAAATATTCGCCGCATTGGAGAGATCGCCAAGCTATTTGTCGATTCCGGTGTTATTGCACTGTCGAGCTTTATCAGTCCCTATCGTGCCGACCGGGATCAGGTTAGGGCGCTACACCTTGAGTCTAATTTTGCTTTTATTGAGATTTTTGTCGACTGCTCTCTCGCGGAAGCTGAGCAGCGTGACCCTAAAGGTCTGTATAAAAAAGCCCGGGCCGGAGAGATTAAAAATTTTACCGGTATCGATGATCCCTACGAAGCGCCCAATGGCCCAGAGATCCATCTGCACACCGATCAGATGACACTTGAGCAAGAGGTGTCTTTGATTATGAACTACCTTGAAGAGCAGAGTTTTATTGCCTAGTTTCCTGGATAGCTATTTGGCGCTATTCCGATAAACAGTGTTCACTTTATTACATGCACTCACTATCACTTGCACTCGCTATGACTAACTATTATATGACTCACTAAGAAAATAACGGAGAAACACCTTTTGATTATCAAGCCCCACGGATCAGACAGTTTAAACCCCCTTTTAGTCGATGATGCTCAGCGCCAAGCGCTGTTGCAGGAGGCAGAGTCTCTGCCATCACTGCTGCTCAACTCAGCGGCCGCCGCCAATGCGGTTATGCTCGGTGCCGGGTATTTTAATCCCTTGACCGGCTATATGAACCTTGCTGATGCACTCAGTGTTTCCGCATCTCTCCATACTACTGAAGGGCTATTTTGGCCCGTTCCTGTGATCAATCTAACCAAGGATATCTCTGCTATTGATGGCGCCAGTCGCATTGCCTTGAGAGATCCCAACACCGAGGGTCACCCAATTATCGCATTGATGGACGTAGCGGCAATTGAAGAGGTCAGCCCTGAGCAGATTCAATCTATGGCGGCAGATATTTTTGCCACCGTTGATCCTCAGCATCCAGGTGTTGCGACCTTTAATGATCTGGGCAATTATCTGATTTCTGGTGATATTCAGGTCTTGAACCTGAGTTACTTTCAGGCTGATTTCCCCGACACGTTCCGTACGGCAACTGAGATTCGCAATGAGATTACTGAGCGTGGATGGAACAAAGTTGTCGCCTTCCAAACTCGCAACCCGATGCACCGCGCTCATGAGGAGCTCTGCCATATGGCAATGGAGCGTTTGGGCGCTGATGGTATCGTTGTACATATGCTGCTCGGCAAGCTTAAGCAGGGTGATATTCCAGCCTCAGTACGCGATGACTGTATTCGCAAGATGGTTGAGCTGTACTTCCCTGAGAACAGCGTAATGGTGACAGGTTATGGCTTTGATATGCTCTATGCGGGACCCCGTGAAGCAGTGCTGCACGCAGTGTTCCGTCAGAATATGGGTTGTACCCACCTGATTGTAGGTCGCGATCACGCTGGTGTTGGTGACTATTATGGAGCCTTTGATGCCCAGACTATCTTTGCTGAAAAGGTACCTGCAGGTGCATTGGAAATTGAAATCTTTAATGCTGACCACACGGCATTTTCTAAGAAGCTAGAGCGTGTAGTGATGATGAACGAAGCTGAAGGTCACACCAAAGACGACTTTATTTTATTGTCTGGCACCAAGGTTCGTCAGATGTTGGGTGATGGTATAGCGCCGCCGCCTGAATTTTCTCGTCCAGAAGTGGCGAAGATTTTGATGGATTATTATCAGCTTGAAAACGTTTAGAGGCCTTAGAAAATTGGCAGCCTAATCATCAGGTGCTAAGAGCTCTTAAAAGAAACCCCGCTGTTGTTGCCAATAGCGGGGTTTTTTAATTGTTGGGGCTGGTGTTAGGGGCTGATGTTAGGGGCTGAGAAACAGGCGATTTCCTGCTGCTCTTTTCGTATAAGTTCAAAGTATTCATAGTATTTTTTTTGTGTGCAGAAGTTGTAGGCGAGTGCTTCCACCGCGGCCTTAAAATCCTCACTGTCTCTGCCCAGAACTTGTTGGGCTAGGCTCATCACTTTGGTTAATGCGACTTCCTCAGCAGGCCAGTTCTCGGTCAAGCCTTCCAGGGCATAAAGCTGCTTGTAGCGCTCCATTAATTGATAGGCATCGTTAGCGCCATTCTTTTCAAGGTTGATAATCTCCATGAGAAGAGGAATGGCTTCGGCATAGTGCTCATTGAAAATCAGATACTTGTAGCAGTAATCTCGGGCGCTGTTGGTAGTGGAATGGGCTTGGCCCAATACCTCGGAAGATAATCTATAGGCACCTTCAATCTGCGCCTTATCTGGATTAAATGCGCGAATTTTTTCGTAACTTTGATTAATATTTCTTAGGATCAGAATGCAGCTTGTCGTCTTTTCTGAATACAGCGCGCGACATTGAGACAATGCTTGTTGACTGCGTTTTATCACTTTTTCCCAACGCTTGCGCCGGATATCTTTATCGATACTGAGAATGGTTCTATCAAACTTTCTCTCAGACCACACTTTGGATTCGCCTTGAGCAGGGAATCCCAGTGCAAATAGCACGAGAATAATTATTGCTGATAAATAATTAGAACATGAATGATTAATACGGAAGCAAAAGTTCATGGTTTAGCCCCCCAACTAAAAACACCTTTTACCTCAGTATAGATGATGATTTTAGTTTTGCAGGGGAATAGACCTAGTCAGCCCTCGAAAATACTGAGGGCTGTCATGATCAAGGGCTTAAAGCGTCATACCGCCGTCCACAACAATACATTCTCCATTGGTGTAGCTGGATGCATCAGAGACTAAATAGAGCACGGTGCCTGCCATTTCACTGGGCTCCGCATGGCGTTTCATGGGAATCTGCGCGATTGCTGACTGATAGATTTTATCATCGGTAAACAGCGCACCGGCAAACTGGGTTTTGGTGAAACCCGGGAGCAGGGCATTGACGCGAATGCCCAGACCGCCACATTCTTTCGCAAATGACTTCGTCATATTCACTACTGCGGCTTTGGTAATCGAGTAAATACCCTGCATAGCACCGGGCTGCAGTGCATTAATAGATGCAGTGTTAACAATCGAACCGCCGCCATTCTCGCGCATTAGCTTGCCGGCTTCGATAGACATAAAGAAATAGCCGCGGATATTCACATCAACGGTTTTGGTATAAGCGCCGAGATCAGTGTCGAGAATATGCCCAAAGTAGGGATTGGTGGCCGCGTTATTCACCAGAATATCGAGCTTGCCGAACTTGCTTTTGATCGTTGCAAAGGCCTCTTCAATCTGTTCCATACTCCCCACGTGACAGGCCAATGCCTCGGCACTGCCGCCCTCTGCCGTGATCTGATCAGCCACCGCTTGGCAGCCATCCAATTTTCGACTGGAGACGATAACATGGGCGCCTTGCTCTGCGAGTAGTTTGGCAATTGCTTCGCCAATTCCCCGGCTGGCACCGGTGACTAACGCGATTTTTCCTGTTAGATCAAAAATATTTGTAGCCATTTTTAAGTCCTAAAATTATGTTGCTGGAGCGCTGCTGCTATTTAAAGCAGCAGCTATTAAGATCCACTGCTATAGAAAGTTCTTCAGACGTTCAGAGATCAGACTGTCCGCCTCTGACATAATTCGGTCGACCAATTCCTGCACGGTGGGCTTGTCATAGATTAAACCGGCCACCATACCGCAGGACCAAGCACCCACATCCATATCACCGTCCTTCATAACCCTTGGATAGACACCGGCAACCTCTGGCGCAATATCTTCAAACTTAATATCACTGCCCAGAGTGGCTTCTTTTTCTAACAGGCGTTCAACGCCGGGGTTGTTGAGTACGCGCTCGGTATTGCGCAGTGGGCGCATAACCAACCGGGTGTCCAGCTCGCTGGCTGCCAAAATAGCCTGCTTAACATTTTCATGCACTGGCGCCTCCTCAGTGACAATAAAGCGTGTGCCCATATTCATACCTTCGGCACCCATAGCCAGCGCGGCAACTAGACTGCGGCCATCGGCCATGCCGCCAGAGGCGACAAAGGGAATAGTCAGTTCATCCGCAGCGCGGGGCAGCAAAATAAAATTCGGGATATCGTCTTCACCGGGGTGGCCACCGCACTCAAAACCATCCACTGAAACAGCATCGCAGCCAATCGCCTGAGCTTTTAGGGCGTGGCGCACAGAGGTGCACTTATGAATAACTTTTATATCGTGCTCTTTAAGAATCGGCAGCCACTTGGCGGGATTGTTGCCGGCGGTTTCAACCACCTTGACGCCACCTTCAATAATAGCCTGAATCAAACCCGGGTAATCTGGAGGTGTCACCGAGGGTAAAAACGTGAGATTGACGCCGAAGGGCTTGTCGGTCATGGCGCGACAGCGGGCGATTTCATTGGCCAGTTTTTCCGGGGTACCCTGAGTCAGGCCGGTGATAATACCGAGGCCGCCGGCATTGGAGACGGCAGCGGCAAGCTCCGCTAGACCGACGTGGTGCATGCCGCCCTGAATGATCGGATGTTCTATGCCGAGCATCTCGGTAATTTTGGTTTTCATGGTAACTCCCCTTTAGGATGTCTTAAATTTGTGCCCTTGGTCGATGCCAACTGAGCTTTTTATTTAAATATTAATCGGTCGGTACTATATAAATCGGCACAACAAGCGTCAATAATTGTTGCGCTTATAATAGTTATAGCCCCGCATATATAGACCGTGCATACAGCCTGCAGGAAAACCTATCTTTCTAAACTTGCCTGCGCCGATAAATAATGCGGATGATCCACCAGAGCAACAGCACAGCGGTCACCGCGATAACAGTCAGCCTAGGCCAATTGTTGAGTAGAATCTTTTTCAGTGAATTGTGTCTGGCCTGCTTGATATGGTCAAAATCCGAAGCTGGAGGAATCACGCCAAACTCCCTTTCATAGCGCTGATACTCCGCCATCATCAGGTCAAATATTTCGGGCTGCTGGGTGCTGAGGTTATTACTCTCGCTGGGATCAAGGGCGAGATTATAGAGTCGCCAGATATTGTCACCGTAGGGCGGGGTATTGCGACTGAGCTTGTAATCGCCTCTGATCAGCGCAGAGTTTCCAGAGACCTCCATGCCGATGGCGTCATCCTCGGCATAGATGGCAGTGGCGGAGCCATTGAGTAACGGCATCATGCTGCGCCCAGTGATTGAAACCTCATTTGACCCCCTGTTAGAGACCCTGTTAGAGACCCCAAGATAATCCAGCACTGTAGGCGTTATATCGGTAACCAAGGCCATTGCCTGCTGCCAGTCCTGTTGCACTATATTGGGTCCGGCAATAATCAAGGGCACTCGAATACCTCCCTCAGCGGCATAAAACTTGAATAAATTTAATGGCGCAGCACTGGCGCTGGCCCACTCTGGCCCTATAGCCACCATGCTGCCTTGCTCGCCTAGATTATCCAGTCGATGGTTATAGCCGTTAAAGCTCATCCACATTTTCATACCGGGGACATCAATGGGATAGCTGGGTTCAGGTCCATTGTCTGAGGTGAGGATAAACAGCGTGTTGTCCAGTTCTCCGCGGCTGCTGAGATAGTCAATAAAACGGCCGATGTGACTGTCCATAGACTCCAGCATTGCCGCTTGCACCTGCATGGCGCGGGCATAGAGTGCTCGGTCCTCTGGGGACAGGCTCTCCCAGTCTCTGCTATTGGCAGGCATCTCGGCTAGGGCTGTGTCAGGGGCAATCAGGCCCAGATCTATAGCCCGCTGATGGCGCGCTTTGCGCAGCACATGCCAGCCCTGATCATAGGTTCCGTTGTAGCTCTCGGTTATCTCTCGGGGTGCCTGCACCGGTATATGAATGGCCTGAAACGCCAAATAAGAGAAAAAGGGTTGCCGTGATATTGGTTGTTTGTCGCTCTCCAGATAGCTGATCATTCGGTCGACAATAAACTTTGAAGAGTAAAAATTGTCAGGGAGATTAGCCAGTTTGCCATCCTCATACCAGGGGGCAAAGTCATAGAAGCCCATGTAGGGTTTCTGTTCCCAGTTATCGGCACCGGAGGCATCCAGAGCAAAGGAGCGATCGAAGCCGTGGCCATTGGGTAGATCCTGTTCGCGGCCACCAAGATGCCATTTGCCGGTCATATAGGTGCTGTAGCCAGCGGCTTTGAGCCGGTCAGCCAGTGTTCTCACACCGGGTTCGAAAAACATCGAATAGCCCGGTTGACCCACTTGGTTGTCCGTGAGGATCTCGGGAATGGTTGCAATGCCGGTGCGGTGGTTGTCGATGCCTGTAAGCAGCATGGCTCGGGAGGGCGCACAGAGAGGAGAGCTGTAATAGTTGCTAAATTTGGTGCCGCGGTCAGCCAGGGTCTGAATGGCCGGCATCCGGGCTTCACCGCCAAAGGGGGCGAAGTCGGTTAGGCCGGCATCATCCACCAGAATTACCACTACATTGGGGCGTTGATCATTGGTCTGGGTATTTACCACTGTGGACTGTAATCGGCTTTTTACTGAGTTATCTAACGACCTCTCCACTAAACTCTCAACTGAACTCTCAACTGAACTCTCAACTGAACTCTCAACTGAACTCTCAACTGAACTCTCAACTGAACTCTCAACCGAACTCTCAACCGAACTCGCTATAGAATTTTTCATTGGGCTTAGCACAGCGGCTGCCACCAGAATCATAGAGGTTAAAAGGCGCTGCTTGGGTCTGGCTGAAGAGAGTGCTGTCATAGGTCGGTTATTTTCCGATTATTATTATAAAAAGATGACGCCTCAAGCAAGATATTGCAAAAAGTGGGCGCTGTCTAATTCACTGGAGTCTGCAATACTTTTGAAACAGAGTATAAACTGACATATAGTGTGTCAATAATAAAAAATAGCAGGTTAAGGAATAGGTCAGTGATTGAATTAAGTAAAGCGGGTGCGGTTTATACGGTGACCATGAATAACAGTGAAAATATGATCTGTTTGGATTGGCAGCGGAGGATGTTAGAGATTCTCGATAAACTTGAAGAAAACCCCACACCAGGCACCGCAATGGTGTTGATTGGCGAAGCCAAATTTTTCAGTAATGGTCTTAACCTTGAAGTGTTAAATAAACTCGACGGCGCTGATTGGAGCTTATTTGCTGAGCAGATGAATGAAATTCACCGACGTCTGCTAATGTTGCCCTTTCCTACAGTCGCCGCGGTAAACGGTCATGCCTTTGCTGGCGGTGCCTTTGTTGCACTGTCCTGTGATTATCGAATTATGCGCCAAGACCGCGGTTGGATCTGCATCTCAGAAGTAGATGCCGGGGTGCCTCTACCCCAGGGTATGATGGAGTTTTTGCGCCTAAGATTACCGGCGGCTACAGTCCGTGACGCGGTGCTCACCGGCAAGCGTTACGATGCAGATGAAGCCATAGCGGCCGGTTTCGCCGATGGCAAGGCATCGGCGGAGAGCCTGTTAGACAGCGCCACAGAGCTGGCACAGCAGTTGGCCTGTAAAGAGCCGAGTATTTTTAAAGCGATCAAGCAAGCCTATTACGCTCCTATAGTTAATGGCTTAAAGTGAAAAGGGCACTGGTTTCAATGTTGCTGCTAGTTTTGCTCGGCAGCACAGCGGCTTGGTTTAAACGCACTGATATTTTGCTGTTGTTGGTCAAGTATCAGGCTGTCGCCAAATATGATGTGGCAGACAACAGAGCTATTCCCTGGTCTCAGGGTCCTGGGCAGGCGCTCTCTAGGGATGCTAAAAGTGATTCTAAAAGTGATTCTAAAAGTGATGCTGCCAAGACTGATATTGAGAACCATAGTGGAAGTAAGGGCGGACCTGAGAAACCGCCAAATATTATATTGATCGTCGCTGACGATCTCGGCTTCAACGATATCTCTACCTTTGGCGGCGGTGTTGCTGCTGGCCGAGTGCAAACCCCGAGTATCGATCGTCTTGCCGCAGAGGGCGCAGTATTTAGTCAGTCCTACTCTGGTGCCAGTACCTGTGCGCCGTCCCGAGCAATGATGATGACCGGCCGCTACCCTACGCGCACGGGTTTTGAATTTACCCCTACGCCATCGGGGATGGGTAATATGCTGGCTCAATTGTACGCTGATATGGATTCTAACCTGCCACCTCTGTTCTACGATAAGGCTCTAGAGGCGGGGCAGCCTCCCTACGAATTAAAAGGTTTGCCTGCCGCCGAGGTCACGGTTGCAGAGAGGCTTAAAGAACAGGGTTACTACACCGCTCACATTGGCAAATGGCATCTCGGGCGTGAACAGGGCATGGCACCTCATCAACAAGGTTTTGATGATAGCCTGCTAATGTCCAGCGGACTCTACCTTCCAGAAAATCATGCCAATGTGGTCAATGCCAAGCTCGACTTTGATCCCATCGATAAGTTTCTCTGGGCGCGATTACGCTATGCGGCCTCATTTAATAGTGACGAGCAAAATGCTTTTAAACCCGGCGGTTATTTGACTGACTACTGGACTGATGAGTCGATCAAGGTCATTGAAGCGAATAAAAATCGTCCATTCTTTCTCTATCTGGCTCACTGGGGCGTGCACACGCCATTGCAGGCGACTCGCGAAGACTATGAAGCGGTGGGCGATATCAGGCCTCATCGCCTGCGGGTTTATGCCGCGATGATCCGTGCATTAGACCGCAGTGTTGGGCGTATCTTAGATTCTTTAGAGGAGCAGGGTTTAGGGGAAAATACTATTGTCGCCTTTACCAGTGATAATGGCGGCCCCGGCTATATTGGCCTCGATGATATCAACAGCCCCTACCGCGGTTGGAAAATTACCCTATTTGAGGGTGGTATTCGGGTGCCCCTGTTTATTAAGTGGCCAGCCAAAATTGCCCCTGGCACTCGCGTAAATGCACCGGTAGCACATATAGATATGATGCCGACACTGATTGCTGCTGCAGGTATTTTACCCCCTACAGATATTGCTATTGATGGACTTGATCTACTGCCCCTGACAACTGAGCAGGGGGCCGAGGACTGGCCGCGAGAAACCCTGTTCTGGCACAGCGGCCACTATCAGAGCGTGCGGCATGGGGATTGGAAACTACAGGTCAATCAGCGCCCAACAGATGGCTACAAACAGTGGTTATACAATTTAGCTGAGGATCCAACGGAGCAGAAAAATTTGGCTGCGAGTCATCCCCAAATGGTTGCTCAATTGACTGCTCTGCTAAAGGCTCATCAGCAGGACTCGGTTGAGACGCTCTATGCTCCAGTGATTAATTCTCCAGTCATGATTGATAAAACCCTGATGGAGTCCTTTGAACTGGGTGATGAGTATATTTATTCGCCCAATTAATGGGGTATTAGAGACGCTTTATTACAAGACACTTTATTACAACACACTTTATTACAAGATGGTTTTTGTGAGAAAGTCGTGAAAAATAATCATAACTAAAACGATAAAAGGTACTGATCATGGCAATAGGGGTTATAGCAACAATTACGATTCGTGAAGGGAAAAATGCTGAGTTTGAAGAGCTGTTTACTGCACTCACAGAAGAGGTGTTAGCGAAGGAGCCAGGAGCGGTTTTTTATGCGCTTCACAGAACCAAATCTGATTCACAGGTCTACAAGGTTCTTGAGCAGTATGCCAATCATGAAGCTCTTAAGGCCCATGGTCAGACTGAGTATTTTTTAGCTGCCAGTCAGAAAATGGGAGCACTGGTAACCGCTGCGCCTGATATTGAAGTGCTCGACGCGGTGTAAATCGGTTGCTCAAAGCCTGATCTTAAAAGCTTGAGTTTAAAAGCCTGACTATAAAAGCAGTAGGAGAGTCCCGTGATAATCTCAATTTGGATAATAGCCGCGTCTCTGTATGGGGTTTTTTTATACTGGTATGTCAATTGGTCTGGACCAGTCTCAAGGGATGAAATTGATGGTTATATGGGACAATTCTCTAGTGGTTCAGGTGCAGAGTACACAGATATCGATGTGCTGCGGCGGTTTCTCGAAGAGGACGATGGCAAAGAATTTGTGATGCAGAATTTTGTCAAACTGCATGCCGGAAAAATGTCCCATCCAGTAACTGGCGAACCCGCCGACCCACAAGAGGTTATTAGCAGTTACTTTAAACCCTTTGCCAAAGCGTTATTTAGGCGCGGCGGACATCCCGTATTTATGGCGCGCAAAGTGGGCGGTTATATTGATAGCTGGAACTGTGATGGTGATCCGCAATGGGCTGCAACGGCAATGATGCGCTATAAATCTAGGCGCGATCTAATTGAGTTGGCATCGGATAAACGCTTTTCCGAAATCTATATTTTTAAAACGTCGTCGATTGATAAAACTGTTTCTTTTCCGGTTCAAATTAATATGAGTGCCTATTTGCGACCACAGTTTTATGTTCCAGTGAGTCTGATATGGCTGGCGTCGATGATGCATTTTTTGGTGGTTATTGTTTGAGTTTTCTTGTCGACTGAGGGTAATTGCCTAGTCGTTTAGACAGAGCGACTTGTATGTTATCCCGATAGATCGAAGAGACGAGGGATCTCCTCGGCACGTCTTGAGATCTCTCACATACGTTCGAGATGACAGGTTTGGAGTTTGGTGCGAGATAACAGGTTTGGAGTTTGGTGCGAGATAACAGGTTTGGAGTTTGGTGCGAGATAACAGGTTTGGAGTTTGGTGCG
>Ga0208971_1000105_pt1 | contig 57816 bp, 66 predicted proteins | sample AOAMet1_18_M0_10_2_FD_188229 | JGI IMG/M metagenome (GOLD analysis project Ga0208971, IMG submission 188229) | Ammonia-oxidizing marine microbial communities from Monterey Bay, California, USA - CAN11_18_M0_10 (SPAdes) | ecosystem: Environmental > Aquatic > Marine > Intertidal zone | place...
CAAGACCAAGCGCAAGAAGTCCAAGCGCAAGCCCGGTCCCAAACGCGCCCGATCTGCCTACATCTTCTTCTGCACCGAGATGCGCAGCAAGGTCAAGGAGGACAACGACGACATGGACGCAAAGGAAGTGACTGCTGAGCTCGGTCGCCTCTGGCGCGAGGAGTACAAGGAGGACAAGGCCCTCAGCAAGAAGTTCAACAAGATGGCCAAGGAGGACAAGGAGCGCTTCGAGCAAGAGAAGGCTGAGTGGGTGGACCCGGAGCCGGCTGACGACGAGTCATTCGCTCCCGAGCCCATGAAGAAGTCCTCCACGAAGAAGTCGAAGAAGTCTTCCAAGAAGGCCGAGGAGGAGGAGAAGGTCGCAGCCGAGCCTGTGAAGAAGTCTTCCAAGAAGAAGTCGAAGAAGGACGCTCCCTCCGGCTACACCGTCTTCTGTCAGCAGACTCGCCAGGCCATGCGCGAGGAGAACGCTGACTGGTCGATGTCGAAGGTGACCAAGGAGATGGAGCGCATCTGGGAAAGCATGGACGACGAGGAGAAGGCTGCTTACTCCCAGTAAGCAGGTAAGTATACACGCATACGCACGCACATACACGCACATACACGCACATATACACCGAGGGTGGCTCCCTCGAAAACAAACACAAACAACTTGGTTCCGGTGGGAAACTCTGAGGTAGCAGCGGAGTATAAGGTCTGCTAATGGTTCCGGTGGGATTGAAACGCGAGCTGGGTTAAACAAAGAGTACATGGGTGTAACTGGAAGCTACCCAATCGGCTTCGGCTGACACGGGGGCACCGAAAAATGGTGGCCGAGACGGAAAAAATTGAAAATGTGGAACGACAAGGGAGAAAGTTAACGAGATTCGCCTGGTGAAAATCCTGAGACCCAAGAGAAATTAACGAGATTCGCATGGTTCCGGTGGGATGTGTAAGTTGCCTCGGAGAGCTGGTAGAAGTATCACTTAGGCTTTACGCGGAGAGTCATGCATGACTCAGAAAGTTGACCTAGCGGTCATTCCGTACGTACTGCTTTCTATAGTGATCACCACTTAGTGGTTGGACCAACATTTACCCTACCTATATAGGCTCGCCCCATTAAAACCCCGCTTGTCCTCACGGACTTGTGGGGTTTTTTTGCGTTTGGTTCGGCCAGTCAACTGATAAATTGAAATTTACATACAACCATATGTAAAATTATCACATATGGCCTCTCTAGACCAAATCAAGAATATGACATGGCACCTCCGCGGTGCCATGTCCGTGCGTCGCGCACTCCTTGGGCGTCTGCTCAAACTCGACGAGGACATTGCACATGTACAATACGAACTCGACGAAGCTTGGGCATCTCAGTTCGATCAACCCGCAGAACAGGTGAAGGAGGACGACAGAGGTGACGAGTACGATGAGGAAGAATGCTCTCTGCGCAAGCGCAAGACAAAGAAGATCGGTAAGGGATGTACTCTCAAGACCTGCAAGCGCAAGCTCAATCTTGACTATCGGGACAAGAAGAGGGCCAAGGAAGCCCGCGCCTGCAAGCGGACCAAACGCTCTCATACCCAGCTCAAGGGTGAACGGGACTATGGTGTGAACGGTCACTGCATTTGTGACGAGATTGAGGAAAGTGCTGGTTTCACCAGCGCCTGGATGGAGAGGATGAACTCGGAAGTCCTCCGTCTGACGGCTTTATGGTAAGTAGTAAGTAAGTAGTAAGTAAGTAGTAAGTAGTAAGTAGTAAGTAGTATGTGTGTATAGGCCCAACCCGTCGTGGCGGGACAGGAGATGACGATTAAACCCAACAGAAGGTTGGTCAAAAAACCCCACTTGTCTTGATTCCGCTTTGCGGTACGGACTTGTGGGGTTTTTTTGCGTTACGTTCAGACGGCCAATCGGCCCGGCAGACTTTGAAAAAAAATTTGAAAAATAAAATCGATAACATAAAAGATAATCAGATATGACTTCCACACACGAGTCAAAGAATATGTCGACTTCCTCGAAGTCGGCGAAGGTGGACTGCATGATCTGCGCTGATGAAGTTTCTCAGCGTAAGATGGTGGAGTGTCCCTTCTGTAAATTTGAAGCATGTGGAAGTTGTGTTGACAGGTTTTTGATGGGCATTGACGATGACAGGCCGAGATGCATGAGCAACAGCTGCAAGAAGGTGTGGAGCTACGAGTTTCTGGCGTCCCAAACTCAGCCGAGTTTCCACAACAAGCGCTACCGCGACCGCCGGGCTACTCTTCTGCACGAGCGGGAGAAGAGTCTCCTACCAGGAACTCAGAACCTGGTCGCGGCTGAGAAGCGCCGGGAGAAGAACAAGAAGAAGATCTCGGACATCATGGACGAGAATGCCATGTACCGGGAGCTGATCAAGAACAACGACGAAAAGATTCGCCGACTTCGCCTGCCCGACGGCAAGGTCAAGGAGAAGAAGGAGCGAACCTTCACTCGCGCCTGCCCGATTGAAGATTGTCGCGGCTTTCTCTCCAGCCATCTCAAGTGTGGCACTTGTGGTGGCCGGGCGTGCAAGGACTGTCACCTTCCCAAGCCGAAGGACGAAGAGCACAAGTGTGACCCGGATCTGGTTGCCACTGTCAAGCTGTTGGCCAACGACACCAAGCCGTGCCCCGCATGCGCTACTCCGATCTACAAGATTCAGGGCTGTGATCAGATGTACTGCACTCAGTGCCACACGGCCTTTTCGTGGACGCGTGGAACGATCGAGCGCGGTGTGATCCACAACCCGCACTTCTACGAGGCACAGCGGGCGATGAACGGTGGTCATGCGCCTCGTGTCCGCGGAGACAACCTGCGATGTGGTGGTCCTCCGACCATATGGGAGGTCAACAACAAGCTGACCGCTGGTGGTGTTCAGTTCGAGTTCGCTACCAACGCACATATGCTGATCAACCACATCAACATGATCGAACTCCCGCGCTACCCCAACATGATCGGGGAAGTGGACAACTCGGCTCTGCGCCTGGACTACCTCATGGGTCGTATCACGGAGAAGCAGTGGATCGCCAAGCTGAAGACCAAGATGAAGAAACAGGAGAAGGACGGCGAGTTCAACATGGTGCTTTCGATGTTCACCCAGACAATGTCTGATCTCTTCGGCAACATCACGGATGGGCGTCCTGAGAATATCCCCAACCACATCGTGGCCATGACCAAGCTGGGCGAGTACACGAACAAGTCTCTGAAGAAGATCGGCATCCGCTACGGAAACGTCTACCCCTGCATCACTCCGGACTTCAAGTTCTGGGCCAATACCAAGACCGCGGGCAAGCCCAAGAAGCGCATCAGTGGTTGGGAGCGGGAACAACAGGAGCGACGGGCGATGAGAGCGGCTGCGGTTGTGGAACAGGAGTTTGTGGAGAGCGATGACGAATTCGACTACTAGATGACGATGGCGCGGAAACTGGCCAACAGGTAAGTATAAAAAAACTAAGATACTAACAAATGTTTGTGTATAGGAAAACCCAGCAATGACGGCTGGTCAAAAAAACCCCACTTACTCGAAAGAGTTCGTGGGGTTTTTTTGCGTTCGTTTATAAATTGAAAAAATTAAAAAAGAAAACCTATATTGATCAGCTATGTCCTCTGCATCCTCTGAGAACAAGAATATGCGCTCTCGCGACCAGCCCAAGAGGTACAGAGACGCCAACTGGGTTCCATGCACGAACAACAAAAATACCAAGTACAAGAAAGTGGACATGTACGACAGGGAGTACAAGAGTTCGGGTGCTACCACGGCAGATGAAGAAGAGCTCAAACAGGAAGAGTCGGACTCTGATTACAAGGGAGACGAGTCAGCAAGTGGCTCGGAAAGTGAAAGCGAAGATGAAGGAGACGAGGATGAAGGGGATGAGAGCGAGAGTGAGTCCGAAGGTAACGGCATCACCGATCAAGACGATCCGAACTTTGAGTGGGGAAAAGAAGGGGAAGAGTGGGAGTGGGTGGACGAGAGTATTGACGACGAGTAAGCAAGTAAGCAAGTAAGTAATGAATATTAGACCCAGCTAACTCTGGGACAGGTACCGAAAAAAACCCCTGTAGACTCTTCGGAGTCTACAGGGGTTTTTTTACGTCAAATTTTCACGTTAGGTATACACATTTACAACGGTGAATTTTCATGTTTAAAATAAAAATGAAAATTTAAAATAAATGAAGGAATAATAAGCAGATATGGCTTCCAACACCATGAACAAGAATATTTTCACCGCCTTCGGGATGGACGAAACAGAAGTAGTTCAGGTTGCCATTGACCCAATTACAGGTTCCGGTTCCAAGACGACTCCAGATGAGACGAACAGTGCTTCCAACGACGAATGGGAGACGGTCAAGCGAAAGCGCGAGACCACTCCCAAGTCCAAGACGCTCTACACGCCAAAGTCCAAGACGCTCTACACGCCAAAGTCCAAGCCCAAGGCCACTCCCGAGGCAAGTCCTCTGGTTCTCAAGCTCGAGGAGTTTCCAGCTCTGGGCACTGAGCTGACGAAGGCACAGGAGAAGGCGATCTCTGCTCAGAACAAGGCGACATTCGCGGCAACGAAGGAGAAGACGAAGGAGGCTGAGTATGTCGACCCGCGATCGGCTTCTTTCGCTGCGATGGCTGACAAGAAGAAGGTGGCTGCTTCCCTCACGTGCACCAAGGCCTGTCGCATTGTGACTGGGCCGTACACCAACCCCGCGGAGGGCAAGGAACCCGCATTCGGGGTCTGTACTCGGGAAGTCTGTACATTTGCTCACTCAGACGAAGAGCTTCAGTTGCCGGTCTGTGGGTTCGACGGGAACTGTCGCTTCCTCCACGGCAAGCGTGACCGCAAGACCCGCAAGATCATCTCGGGAACGCAGTGTCGCTTCCGTCACTCCAGCGAGAGTGCAGATGAGTACTACAAGCGCTCCAAGGTAGACCGACCGGCTCTGCCGCCGACAAGCGAGAACACTCGAAAGCCTCGAGCTGCTTCAGCTTCTACTTCTAAGGTCTCGACCGCAAAGACTGTCACCCACTCTCCGGGCAAGTACAGCTCCATGCCTCCTCCGGCTCCTGTGAACCGCTCCCGGCGCACCAAGAGCCGCTGGGACGAGAAGCCGGTAGAGACGACGGTAGAAACCAAACTCGAGCCCAAGGTCGAGCCCCGCTCCTCTCGTCGGCATCGTTCCTACTCCAGCTCGGACGATTCCAGCTCTTCGGAGTCCAGCTCGGACGATTCCAGCTCTTCGGAGTCTGAGGGTGAGTACCGCTCCCGCAAACTCCAAGAGCGCCGCCGGTCTCCTGTGAAGCGCTCTCGCAGTCGCAGCAAGTCAAACTCCAAGACTGCAACTGCTCAGATCATCCGGGTGCCGACCAAGGAGCTCGCCGCGGTGGCGATCAATGCTGCCTTCGACCGTGGGCAGTACAACGTGCAGGTGCTAATAGAGGGCTGCTAGAGAATTCCGACGATCAGGTAAGTAGGCCATACGGGCCAACAGGTAAGTATAATAAAAACAAATTTAGGGAGGCGCCAAATCCGCAAGGACATTTAAGGGCGGGCGTCACCGGTATGAGCGAGAACGGGGCTCATATCAAATAAATCAAATTTAAATCATTCTTAATTAAATCTTATGCTCTTCCCAAATCACGTGAGCTTAAATATGTGGGATGACACCGAGGAAAGACTCGGGGAATACACCGATCCTGAACTGGTGCCATTAAAACCCTGCTAGTCCTCACGGACTGGTGGGGTTTTTTTGCGTTTGTTTTATAATTGAAAAAAATGTTTAAGACAATCTAAACTTTATAACTATGGCTTCCCCCGTCGTCCATACGAATATGGTTCTTGGTTACACCAACCTCGAACTGAAGTCTTACCGCCTAAAAACCATAGAAGAGTCTTCACTCTTCTATGTTACGAACTACCCGCACATTGTCATGAAGCAGATATATACAGACTTTCTCAATGCGCAGAGCTTTCAGGCCCATGCAGATTTCATCCGCTTTCAGTGGAAGGTTTGGGTGCGTGGACACCTTGGCTAATAAAATAAAATTTGAAAAAAGAAATAAAGAGTTAATATATATCAGAAATGGCTTCACCAACCAAGTCTCAGAATATGGACCAGACTTTTCCAGTGTTCCCTCTTTCCGTCAGTGTTCTCTTCGTGAGGCAAACACCGATTAAGAGTGACAGTACTGGATACCCGGTGATCCCACCACCACCTTCTCCTGTCAGTCCGTCATCACCTCAGGATCTCATCCCAAAGACTATCCTTGATGATATCATCTGGCCTGTTGACATCATCCCCAGGGAGGTTCTGATCAACCTCTTCATAGAGCCTCTCATACCGTTAGAGGAGTCTCTACGGTTGTTTGACCCTCTCATGGCAATGTAATTAAATTGAAAAAAAATTACAACAGAATAAGATTATAGTAATCATGGCTTCCACACATGAGTCAAAGTATATGTCGACACTTACTTCCAACAAGGAAATCAGTATCACTTTCAAACTTCTTCCTTTCCTCCATGAAATTGGCCTTGTCGATCTGGTCATCAACTACGAGAAACCAATTGAACTTCCGGACATCGAGATCGACTGGGCTTTAGAAAGCAAACGGTTCTGGCGCTGACACATCTCACTTTCCCCTTAGGTAAACCCAGATAGACGGTCTGGTCAAAAAAACCCCACTTGCTCGAAAGAGTTTGTGGGGTTTTTTTGCGTTTCGAAGAAACGTTCTTGCTTGTGGCTCGCACATACCGACCCAGGTCCTACGACCCGTTCGACATGAATGACTACCACAAGGACACACGTTACAAAGAGCTCTCGGCCAAGGCACAGCGGAAGATGGATATTCTTACCGTGAAGATGGCGGAGATCAATGAGAAGATCGAGAACAACGAGAAGCGTCACAAGCAAGCGGAGGCAGTCAAGTGTATAAAAAACTTTGAAAAATAAAAATAAAATTACAAAAAATAGCAGATATGGCGTACACGTGTGACACAAAAGAATATACGGAAACCCCTCTTACCAGTCTTCTCTTTGATGAGAAGATCGCGGACATGGTCGAGAAGAACGGTGGTACTTTCCCACCTAAACTCTTCAACTGTCTCTACGCCGCGGAAACTTTTCATCTAGAGCAAAAACGTCTTGAGCGAATTATGACTGGATGGGAAACTGGTCTTCCTCCTGTGAGCGTAAAGGAGCAGATCGGAGGAAAATATCAGGTACTCAATGGACGCCACCGATTGACCGCGACGATTCTGAAGGGTGTCAACACCATTCCGGTGATGAAGGAATAAGGTAAGTATATTCTCACATATTCTTAGGTAAACCCAGGCAGACGACTGGTCATTAAAACCCCACAAGTCCTGATTCCGCTTTGCGGTACGGACTTGTGGGGTTTTTTTGCGTTTCTAAGAAACGTTCTTGTGTCCGTATAATTGGTAAAATAAAATTGAAAAAATAAAATAACGGAAGTATATTACTATCAGATATGGCTTCCAACACCATGAACAAGAATATGACTTCTCTTTTGGAGTCTTTGAATACCACACTCTCACAGATTCTTACAGGTGTCCTTAAGGGCAAGTACTCTGCGAAGGCCATTGAGGCCCTTCAGTCTGAGGCCGCACAGGAAAAGCTCGCTACGCTGATCAAGGAGAATATGCCCGTCAAGATTGTCCACAAGAGTAAGAAGCTCAAGAAGGATCCCGAGCAGCCCAAGCGTGGGTGCTCCTCCTACATCTTTTTCTGCAAGGACGCACGAAAGCAGGTTAAGGATATGCACGATGACTGGAAGGCCACCGAGGTCACCGCCGAGATCGGTCGCATCTGGCGCGAGGACATGACCGACGAGATGAAGGCTCCCTACATCGAGCAGGCCGCTGCCGACAAGGCACGCTACCTCGAGGAGATGAAGGATTACACTCCCTCTGTCGAGAGACTCGCAGAGGTTGCTTCACATGCCTCTGATTCTGAGGGGAGCAAGAAGAAGCGTAAGCCTGGTCCCAAGCGTGCTTGTTCAGCCTACATCTTCTTCTGCAAGGAGATGCGGGAAAAGGTTAAGGAGGACAACGACGACATGGATGCAAAGGAGGTGACTTCGGAGCTCGGTCGTCTCTGGCGTGAGGAGTACAAGGATGACTCTAAGCTTAACAAGCCATTTGTCAAGGCGGCGAAGAAGGACAAGAAGCGTTTCGAGAAGGAGAAGGCTGAGTGGGTCGACCCAGAGCCTGTCTCTTCAGACGCTGAGTATGGCGACGAGGCACCTGCACCTGCACCTGCAGTGAAGAAGTCCAAGAAGTCGAGCAAGAAGAAGTCGAACAAGAAGAAGTCCAATACAGAGTCTGGAGACGAGTCGGAGAGAGATTAAGTGAATACAGGTAAGTATAACGCACACACATTACACTACACCGAGGGTGGCTCCCTCAAACACAAAAACAATTTGGTTCCGGTGGCTTGATTCTTCGATGGCTCGGTTATAGATACAGTGGGCTTGGATCCGGTGGGAAAACTCTGAGGTAGCAGCGGAGTCAGTCGCGCAAGCGCATAAGGTCTGCTAATGGTTCCTTTTGCCTTCCGGTTTACCGGACATTAAAACCCCACTTGTCTTGATTCCGCTTTGCGGTACGGACTTGTGGGGTTTTCTTGCGTTTCGTTAGAATTTTATAACATAAAATTGTTATAAAATAACTTAGTTTGTGATCTTTGCATCAGCCGCTGACATTTCCCATGCAGGATAAAAAATAATCGAAACGATATCAACTGGAAAATTATATGACCACATTTTATAGGTACATTTGACAGATTTTGCTAAATTACTTGTAGATGCTGGAGGGGTAACTTTAATATGACCATCAGATAAAGAAATACTATACTTATCAGTGCCCAACTCCGGTATACTAGCAGTATATGTACATGCTGGAGTGATAGCTGAAATATTTCGTGCTCCTGCGTCGTATTCTCCCCAAGAATACGACGGGATTGTTGCCCCACTAATACCACATGTTTTACCACTAGTACAGTCTCCATCACCTGTTACACCCCCCATAATAATCGGCCATCTTGTTCTGTTAAAAACCAATGTTTTTATGGAATCGACGTTCCAGGTATAACTACCACACAATCCTTGTTCTGGTATATGTGACTCCGGATCCTGTAAAGTACACGTAAATGTTCCATCACTCGTCCGGTTTAAAAAATTATCTGGACCACATCCAGGTGAGCCAGGTTTAGTACTATATGGGCACATATAAGGTGAAGTTACGAATATAGCCCCAGGTCCTTGTTTAGAACACGCGTCCTCACTCAACGCGCATGATTGTTCATACATACCTGGTGCTGTTTCGTTTATACACCAGCCTATATCAGTTTTCCCAGAATTGACTACTGCATTACATGTTGTATACGGGGTACATTTATCTGGAATAGGTTTTGTAATCTCACCTGTTGTAGCACATGTGTAATCTTTACAGATCGATGGTTGTTCTGCGTCACTGCTACAGGGACTACTGAAACCTACAGGTGTATCTGTATCACAAGAAGCTACCGATGTGCATACTTTTCCCACGTCGTCCCAATGAATATCGGTAACATTAGTGTGTTTATTCAACTCATTCCAGCATGCGGTAACATCGCAAGTAGATCCGTTACTTTGTGACATTTTATCAACATGAAGAAATTGTCCTTTAGTACCACACCAGTTCCCTTCATATACAATTTTTGGTTCGGAACCTATATTTGCAATATCGGTGTTTATCACTTCGTGTGTAACAGCCTTGTCGAATATATTTCTCCACTTACAATTATTTGCCTTCATACATTCAGCCTTCGTAGTATTTATTGTATTACAAGAAAGTGCATTTGCAGCTATATCACTAGAACAGTAAGCAGGCTCATCTCCATTTTCATCAGTACCTCTGATTATATTTGTACACGGGTAGTAATCACCATTGACTTCTTTTAATGCAGCAGGTGATGGCTGATCTGCATCGAATTTGCATGCAGACTCTGGTACGCATACACTGCATATATTAGACTCGCATAAAGCAGATGGATATTTTTTTCGAGGAAAATCTGTATTAAATTTATCTTGGAGAGTTTTGTTAATTGGCCCAACACTCAAGCAAGATTCACCGCTTTTGCATTCGTTTCCTTTTACCGCACATGTTGATACACATGTCTTCGATGTTGGATCGCATATCTGAGTGTCTGAACAGCATTGCATTTCCCCTCCAGGTCCTGTAGGACACTGTCTGTTTTTAGAACAACATAAACCGTCAATACATTTCTTGTCTGGGCAACATGCCCCATTGCATATTGTTTCACCACCAGGACAAACGCATTTATTCGTCGAACAGTCGTATTTTCCGCTTGGGCATACAGGCACGCACTTATCCCCACACTGTCCCCTGGATGTACCCGGAGGACATTTATCCTTGCCTGATATCATTGATATAACCAAAATAGATATTCCGATAAATCCGATAGCTACAACAATCCAAAAGAACGGAGATTTTGTCCAAGCTTTTATTTTATCTTTCAAAGACATTTATATAATACAATGATAAAGTTATTTCGTTAAATTTAAAAATGAAAATTAAAGACAAATACTTTAATTTTCAAACACTCTATGATCTCTAATACCATCAACAACAAGAATATCCCCAAGGGGGAGGAGAAAGCTGAGATTCACATTCCAATTTCTCAGATCCCTTGGAAATCTACACCCAACTTTAGGAACGGACTCTACGCCATGAGGCAAAACCTTGAGCACATCGCTGGAGACAAAGTTTTCGGTAAGGGTAAGGGTAAGTCTTACGTCACAGCTGGGATAAAGTCAGTAACTTCTTATCTTGAGCGTTCTGCCCAGATGGACGTGTTCAAGTGTGTCGAGGGTGGTACCATCATCACCACCCCTCCCACCAAGGAGGAGTTCATTACCAAACTCCAGGAACTGGGTACTCGCGCCCTGGATTATTACTCTAACCTTCCCTACGAGCAGACAGAAGTCACCGATCATTGGGCAAAGGCTGCGCGCGTCCGTAATGGTGCTCCTCTTAATCCTGGTATTCCTCTCCAGAAGCGAGTACTCAATCGTAGTGGAAAGCGATTCACTGCCAAGCCCATGACGGCCAAGGAGACTGTCATCGACCTCATCAAGGGCGGTCGCGGTATGCTTGCAGAGGGTCCCACAATCGCGTTCCTCAATTCCGGGTTGAAATGCCCAGAATGCAAGATTATTGGCAAGATTGGCTGGTGTGACGGTGTTTCCCATCGCAGCGTGGATGCCTTTCGTGATGCCGTCTGTATGAACTGTCACAATAACGGGGTGATCACTCTCTTCGAGATCAAGACGCGATGGGAGAAGGTGGTCGCCAAAAGCGGTAACGGTACGTACGCCGGAAGCTTTGTCGCGTTAAACACGTTGATGACCCTCAAGGCCAATATCTACCTTGTGATTGTTTCCCGTGACACGGGGGATGTGCGCATTGGCAAGATTACGTCTGCCAAGATGCGCGGAAACCACAACTGGTTATATGCACTTCAGGAGGGTCTCGGATGGGGTGCACCTTCTAGTTACGTCACATGCGATGGCGGGTTCATGCATTGCCCTGTGAAGATGCCTCCCCTGATTGAGACAATGACAGACTCTCTTGTCGATGAAATTGCTACCACGGCGTTGGAAGGCATTGACGGACTCTAAAGAGCCATGAAAATTGAAATTTATAAACAACCGAATATAAATTTAGTAAACATGTCAGAACAAAAGTTCGAACGTTTGAATATGGAAGGGGCAAACTGTTGGTATTGCCCTAACTTTTTCACAGATCACGAGATATGGTACTTCCTTATCGACAACTCTGTCGAATGGCAACAGTTTATGGTTAAGGTTTACGGCAAGACGATGGCTCAGCCCCGGGACAGCTTTTACATGGCCGATAACGGCCATCCCTATAAGTACTCAGGAATTGACCGCAGACCAGAGGACTGGACCGTCACGGTAACAGAAATGAAGAAGATACTCGATGTTGCTGTGAAGGATATTGAACCAGAACATCCAGAACTGAACGCAGTGCTTGGAAACCGCTACCGCAATGGACATCAGAACATCGGTGCGCATAGCGACGATGAAGGTGACTTGCACGACAACGCTTTTATCGTTTCTGTTTCTCTGGGCGCGGCACGGGACTTTATCTTTACCCATAAAGAGACGAATGAAAAGGTGAGGATTCTTCTCGAGCCTGGTAGTGTTCTGCTCATGGGCGGGGACTGTCAGAAGAACTGGAAACACGAACTCCCGAAACGCCTTCGCGTGAAAGATCCTCGCATTAACCTCACATTCCGCAGTGTGCTCATACGGGACGAATAATAAGAATATACACATACTTTAGGAAAAACCCAGATGACTGGTCATCAAATCCCCACAGACTCGAAAGAGTCTGCGGGGATTTTTTGCGTTAATTTTTATAATACCAAGTTATAAAATGAAAAGACGATATATTTATGCTCTAATTTTTGTGGGTTTTGCCACTCTTGTAACTATATTTATACTCGAATTAACTAGCGACCCCGGAGGTGGAGGTGGAGGTGGAAGCGATCCCGGAGGTGGAGGTGGAGGTGGAAGCGACCCCGGAGGTGGAGGTGGAGGTGGAAGCGATCCCGGAGGTGGAGGTACTAAACCAGGGGGTGACGGTAGCGTAGATAGTGTTATACAATTTCTAAAAGATAAAGGAGTACATATGCTTGGGTCTGATGAATGTTCAAGAACAACTACACAGCGTGGTATATTTAATAATAAATTAAAATCAAATGGTATATACATAAATTGTGGTAATATAAGTAGTTGTACCGCATTGCTTCCGTCTGGTAGTAATACTATACAATTTCCAGAATGGGTAGTAAATAAACAAATACTGTCTTCCGGAAAACCTTTATCTTTCAAACAAGTCTATCAACATGTGAACAATCCTCCTCATCCCAGTGATATACAGCGAAGTAAAATGATGAGTATGACAAGTTCCAGAGAATCTGATCCTTGTACGAGATATATATAAATTGAAAAAAACTTTGGAAAAATAGAAATATAATAATTATGTCCTCCTCCTCGACAAAAAAGAATATTACGTCTATTAAAGACATAAAAAAACGGGACTACAAGACACCCAAGTGTCAGTGGGATCCCAAGATCGAGGCAGAGATCCAAAAGTATATCCGCTCTGCTCTTTCAAAGAGTAACGTGAACATCTTTGAAAATATATCAGATTGCTTTCAGACGTTCTACGACAGGTCCTGCAACAACATGACTCAGCTGAAGAAGCGTACCAAGAACGAGTCCGGATTCATCTGGGAGCACTTTTGTCTGATGTATCTTCGTGCCAAAGGATACGGGGAGTGTTGGCTTCTTGCAGAGACTCCAGTTGAGATTCTGGAGAAGCTGAATATGTCCCGTGTTGATATGGGCATCGATATCATCATCAAACACCAAAACGGATTCTTTGCGGTACAGGCCAAGTGGCGTTCAAACAAGAGAAAGACGTCCAAGATTTCTCTCACGTGGAACAAGCTGGCAACGTTCTACGCCCTATGTGCCCGCACGGGACCATGGTTGAAGTTTATTGTCATCACCAACTGCGACTACGTCCGGCGACAGGGCAAAAAGTATAAGATGGATCAGACAATTGCCAAGGGTAGTTTCCTGTCTTGCAAACGGGACGCTTGGATCAAGATGGCCTCGATGGAAGAAGGAAAGAAGGTGTCCGATCCTCCTGTATCCGATCTCGTCTCTCTTGTCTGTGCAGTGACAGGGCGTGATCCCAAGTTCTACAAGGATTGGGAGGAGACTTCTTTGCAGCAGAGAATAGATTATTTTGAAGAGTACGAACAGGACAACGACGAACAGGACAACGACGAACAGGACAACGACGAACAGGACAATCCACAACCTCTTACGCTTCGAGAAAAACAGAGGCTTCAACGATCATCATTTTTAAACAAACTTTTTCCTAGGTAAGAATATATAAAGCAAAAAAACCCCGTTTCAACCTTTTGGTTGTTACGGGGTTTTTTTGTTTATCTTTACTCTTTTATTGTCTGGCTACACATCTGTCGCACGAAATCGTGATGAAAATCTGTCTTTTCTCCTCCATCAGATCCTTTCTCTACCGCTGCCTTATAATCGAATAGCTTTACTACGGTATCCATTACATTGTCATCACCAAGTTTTTCCTTTAGTTCGTTTGCGTACTTGCATATCAACTCTTTATTTTTTTCCTTTATAGACTCAAAAAACTTTGATGCTAACGATGTCATTTCCGGATCGGTAATTACTTTTCCGTCTTTATTTTTAAACTTTACCTTTCTTCTAGAATAATCAGAACATAATACTCTATCTTTTAACGGGTATTCCAACGCATATTCTGCATATCCTTCAGGGCCCTTTATGATATGATCTATTGTTAGATTAGATACACTATCTAGTAGATGCTCATCTGTTAACGGTTTTAGTTGTTGTATGTAATTGTTTATTTGGGTATTTCGGGTTGTTGGTCTAGATACTGCTTTGATAGCAATGTTTTCAAGTTTGTCTTGGAGCTCTTTTATGGTTTGTTTAAGTTCATATACTGTTCCTTCTAATAAATCATTTTGTGTTATTAATTCACGATTTCTGTTCTGGAGTTCTTCAATTGTTTCACCGCATTTGTTTTCATGTGATTTAAGCCATCTTTTACTTGTGAATGTTTTAGGACATTTACTGCATTTAAATATGAGTATTTTATTGTCAGTTCTTTTAGAAATACAGTATCTAGCTGTTTTGATATGGTTATTTAAACTAGATATACTACTGAATATATTATCACAGTGAGGACATTTCATTTTTAAACTCTAAACAAGTCTTTAAAATAGATTTGATGATAATTCATCAAATCGGATCAAATCTCATCGATCTTTATCAAATTGGTTTTTTAAATGTATACTAGTCGACCTTAAAAAATTTACTTTTGGACTTTACACAAAAAGTTGTGTGTGTGAGATTTTTTATAAGCTTATAAAAAATCTTATTTTTTAGGAAAGTACAAAGATCTGAATAAGGATTTCTTGTTAAGAATTTCTTTACTTGAATAAAAGTAAATAAATGAGTTTCGTTAGATCTTGCCAGGCAATCAGTGCAAAATGTGCAATGATTCCAGCTATTGATAATTTTATAAAAGTCAGACGTAAAGGAGAAAGTCTAGGTGTCTTGGGCCCTTGTAAATTCAAGGATGTTGACAATTTTTTCAATATTGCGTTAAGAAATAAAAAACATAAAAGTATTCTTACCCCAATACCTGTTAAAAATGGGCAAAAGGTTGTCGCTATTGGTGATATCCATGCAGATCTTTTAGTTTTACTTGGTTGTTTATATTTACTAGGTGTTGTTGATTTGACAGGAAACTGGATAGGTGGAAATACTATTGTTGTACAATGCGGAGATCTGTTGGATAGATCTGGACGTGGAGCATCTGTCGTTACAGATAACACTAGAGAAGAAGTTGATATTGTACAATACTTGTTTTATCTTAACCAAGTAGCACAATCACAAGGAGGTGGATTCTACTGGGTCCTTGGGAATCACGATTTGGCGCGGATACTATGGACTTATTATCAAGGAGATGAGATCGCAGTTGAGGATCCAGATGAATCACGTATGAGAATTCAAAGAACACCAGATTATCGAAAATATATTGGTAACCAACACATTGGATGGGGAGGAACGGATAAGATGAAGGTTCTTTTTCATCCAGGTGGGAAAATGGCCATCTATATGTCTATGTACACAACTTTCACATTACAGGTCGGATACTATGTGTTTATACACGGAGGACTTATTTTGGAAACGATTGAAGCTGTTAAAAAGGCTTTGCGTATAACAAAGCCTCGTAGATTTTTTGGGATGGTAAATCAACATGTTGCGAGGGTTTTTATAGCAGATATACCAATTAACAGTGCTGTGAAAAGCATTGCATGGAACAGAACATGGAGTAAAGAGAAAGAATTGAAAAAGGGTGAGAAATGGGAGGTGAATAAATATGCCATTACACGTGGTATTGGTGTTACCAAGGCAGAGAGATATTGTACTGAAAATATGAGGGAAATTTTCAAAGCTGTTGATATGGATTGGACAAATGGTGCATTTGTTCTTGGACATTCTATACAAAATGTTGGTATTCCATTTTATTGTAAAGGGAGAGTGTGGCGCATTGATATGGGTATGTCAGAAGCATTCTCGTCTGGTAAGATACCAAAAGTAATTGGGGGATTAAAGATTTTCATGCATCCTGGAACAGACCAATCAGTTGAGGTATTGATAGTAATGAACTACTCCAATCCCGGTGGTGCAGATCACACAGATCAGTTTATATTATACGTGGACAGGAAATTTAGACGAATAATGGTTGATCCTCTTAGCCCTGATAGAAACAATCTAGATTACAGTAAAGTTGGAGCATTTTGGCAAAGAGGTATCATAAATGTTGAAATTGATCTACAAAAACAAAGAAACGCTAAAAGAAAGTTTGTTGGAGGAGGAGAAGAACAGAAAAAAGGTAGAGGATTTAGATAAGATATTTATAATCGGTGAATTATAAATTATAAATAATACTATGAAATATCGACGATAATTTTCTGAGAAACTTTCAATAGTACATTCTTTAGTTGGGACATATTGATTGGTTTATTGATAAAATATTGGACTCCCATCTTTTTACATCTTTCTCTATCTTCTGTAAGAACAGACGCTGTCACTGCTACTATCTTTGGTAATGGATGTCCCTTACTTCTAATATGATCAATGACATCGTATCCATCCATTTTAGGCATTCGAAGATCCAAAAGTAGAACATCGAACGAGTGTTTATCTTCATACGCAATATCTAACTTTTCAATAGTCTCTTGTCCGTCTGATGCTACTGTTATGTCAGTATATTCTAAACTTGTAACCATATTGTGTAACAGAGTTTGATTATAGAGTATATCCTCGGCAATGAGAATTTTTATTTCTTTGCTAAACTGAGAACCAGGTGAATTTACTGGAGAAAGTCGTTTTATCTCAGCCAATGGTGAATATCCATCACCAATGTAAGCAGAATCGTTTCTATTTTGCATAACAATCTTGTGAACAACATTGAAAAGTAGAAATTTATTAATAGGTTTATCAAGCTTTGCATCGAAATGTGTAATATCAACATATTCGCTGACAGAAGACAGTGCTACCAAAGGGAATAAAGGTTTTTCGAACTTGATTTTTTCAGCTAATTCTACCCCATTGATATCTGGCATACAGATATCAATGAGACCCATATCAAAATCGTATCTATCTGCAGATATAAGTCTCAGAGCCTCCTTTGCCGATGCGCATATAATTGGGTTCATATTCCATTCAAATAATACCTCGCTAAGGATCATTCTATTATCAGGATTGTCATCTACAACAAGAACATACTTATTTTTTAATATTACAGCGTCTTCTTCTAGAATTTTCTTGAAATCTTCCTGGAGTACATGTGTACATGAAAAGAAAAATGTAGAACCTTTTCCTAATGTACTACGCACATTTATCTCTCCATTCAATAACTCCACCAGTCTTTTACAAATAGCTAAACCTAAACCTGTTCCATTTTTAGTTAGAGAATTATGAATCTGCATAAAACTGTTGAACAATTTGCATTGGTTTTGTTCAGAAATTCCTATACCATTGTCAGACACTTCCACATGGAGCGTCTGTTTATTATTAGTTATCAAAACTTCAATTTCTCCTCCGATTTGTGTATAGTTAATAGAATTAGAAAGAAGATTAATAATAATCTGAATAAGTTTTTGTTTATCGAGGATGAGAAATTCTGGGACATTTTTTGCAACAGTAAAAGTACACTTATGTTTCTTACTATTCAAACGCTGTTTCATAGTCTCCTGTATACTATTGAACATTTCTTTAACAGAAAAACACTCTGTTGTCATTTTCATATTACCAGACGAGAGTTTGGAAAAGTCAATAATATCGCTGATAATCTGCATTAGTTGTATACTACACTGAGAAACAGATGTTAAATATGTTTTTTGAGTGTCTGTAAGGCTTGTTTTGAGGAGTAGTTGGTTATAACCAATAATACCATTCAATGGCGTCCTTATTTCGTGACTCATATTGGCTAAGAATAAATCTTTGGAGAAATATGTAGAATCTGAGTAAATTTTCTTATAATCTTCGATTAGCTTTACTTTGTTGATAATAAGCTGAGTTAAGCTAATAAGATCATCGATTTTTTGGACATTCTCTTCTTTTATTTCTCCTTCCTTATTTCCTAAACATATCACACCAATAACGTCGTTACAAACATTAACCGGTACGATAATAATATTTTTAACAAGACAGTTTGTTTTATACCCTCCAGTTTCATCTGCATTGTTTGATAAGAAAATGTTCGTAACATGATGGTAAGGAGTGAATGATACACTCCTCGATTTATCTTCTATATCGCATGTACAAACATGATCAACTAGATCGTATGCGGTATTTTTCTTCTTGTAAAAAAGAGTTCCAAATGTATATCCATCTCGATCAAGGAATAATTGAATTAGTTCCTTGATATTTTCTGATTTATTTACAAACTTTTTGAGAAAGTTAGTTGTATCCATTTATTGATTAGAGTTTATTTTTTTTTTAACTTAGAATAAAATGTCAGGTTTTAGAATGCGAAACACGTCGCTTAAAATTTAGTCGCTTAACAACAGGGACTAAATCTTGATTTTCCTTTAAATTTTTCGACCTTAAGTTTTCCTTTTGATATTTTCATCAGTTCCTTGACTAGATCAGGTGCTAGGAGTTTAACAACGCTAACGGTTTCGTTGTCTACCTTATTTTGTTCCATCCAATGTCCTAACTGGAAAAGAACCATATTTAATTTGCTTGTATTGTTGAGTTACTATTTTCAGCGACATGCATGTACATGAGTAATTGTTTCAATAATTCCATTTAACTTTTTTTTTTTAAAAAAAAATTTTCTTTATTATAATAAAAAAATGACAAGTGTTTACAAAAGATCACAAATCAATCTGTATGACCCGATTGAACAAGAATTCCACTTCACACTTTCCCAAGGACTCAGTTCCTGTGATGTGGATGTACCAACACCTTTCCACGTACAATCTAGTGCGTTTAAAGTAACCTCAGGGAACTCTGTCGTTGAAAATGTTGCTAGTAGTATCCTCACAAACGCATCAGCCGTTCTGACAGAAAAAACAAGAGCAGAAGCCAAGGAGGCTGAACTCAAGACTGAACTGGACGCAGAAGTGACTAGTAGAATTTCAGCAGATTCACTGGAAGCCGTTGCTAGACAACTAGTTCAGACCAATCTCAATACCGAGTCCACTGCTAGAGCATCAGCAGATGTGGCTCTTCAGCAATCTATTGAACAGGAAGCATCCTCACGACTTAGTGCTGATCTCTCTGCCCAAGATCAGATTATGGCTATTCAGACCGCTCACTACACAGACAAGCAGAGTGCTGACCAAGACAGAACGTTAATCAGATCTGAGTTCGCTACGGCTGACACTGCTTTGGATAATAAGATCACAGTTGAGAAAGAACGAGTTGATTCTATCCTTGCTCTGTCTAGTGAGCAACTCAACTCTTTCAGGGAAATAGCAGATGCTTATGCCAGTGCTGATTCAAATCTCCAAACTTTGATTACTACCCTAACAACAGAGTTCAATGCCCTCAAGGCTGTTGTTGATAGCCTTGCTCCTCCCCCTGAGCCTTAAATTTACTGTTAAGTCTAATTTTGATTTTATTATATATCGTCTATAATAAAACAATAGCACATTACAACGAAATTAATGTACAGAAATTATACATTGCTTGTAAGAGTCTAGAAGATTATATCAATGAAAAAGTTGAGGCGATGAATTTAGGTAGTAAGGACTACAGTGCTGTATTAACTAGAATGGCTGATCAAATTCAGGCATTATCTAATGCTTTACAATCGGCTGATCCTGATAACACAGCAGTTACATTACTAAAGACCTTATCGGATGACTCTCACTGAAGGTATAGCTGGAGGCGGTGCTCACGTGTGTACCACAGTCGCAGCAGCAGGTGGAGGCGGACTAAATTGTGTTGATGGAAACCAGGGTGGTACTGCGAACTTTGCAGCTGGTGATTTAGTCCTCAATAATTAAAAGCCTAATCCCAGATTATATTTTTATACCAAAATTTGTATAAAAACTTACTTTAATCCCATCATCCTTTGCATCTCGTATTCCATTCGACCATCTGAATACTTATTCAGTTCTGGAAAATGCGCAAGGGTTCCTGTTCTTTTTATTTCTTTATTACCCTTGAAAGTCTCTTCTCCAATATTTCGTCTTTGTGTAGATTCAGGACTTGGTGTTTTAGAATTAAGAGGCTTTCCTGGTTCCTCTATCTTCAACTCTACTTTTTCTTCTTCCAACACAGATTTCGAACTTTTGTTCACATTAATGACACTAACATTTTTCAACTCATTAAGCTTATTCTCCTGATACATTTCATCTACGCGGATCGTAATTCCATACTCATCAGGTACAACAATCCCGTTCTTTTTTGCAACAATAACATAATTATCGTAAATACCTTTTGCGACTAGAGGACTTGCTAGGAATAAATCATCGAAATTGCTCCCAACATATTCTAGATACTGACCAGCGTTAACACGGTCAGATCGACATAAAACTAACTGACGTCTAACATTACTTTCTAATCCTGTATATTTAGAAGCAGCGATTTTATGATGAGAACTTTTTTCCTCAAATTTTCCATACTTAGTTATGGCAACAACAATACCAGATATAAATGCTATACATGTTCCAGCGATAGGGAACCCCGCTGGTGCTGACGACGGGTATAGCATTGATCCTATACCGGATAATAAACCAGCGAGTGGACCCAAAGCAATACCCGCATACATAAGACGTCGATATAGTTGACTTATCTTTCTGGCTTCTTGGATGTGCATTATCTTATATCCCTTAGATTTTTCACCAATCTCTTTCACATTTTGTTCTATATTATGATTCCAAGATACAGAGTCATATTGATTATCTGTAATTTCCATTATGACAGAATTATTGGCTGTGGGAGCGGGATCAGAACCGGGGTATTTTGTTAGAGTTAGCATAGAACTTGGATCAGTACGAGCATATTTTTTTCCAGAACTTGGATCAGTGTAAAGCATTTGTTTATATTTTAATTTCTTTTGTTTAATTAGAATAAATGGCATCAACAACTAATAGAGTTCTTTTCTTTGTAATGCTGGGAGTCGTATTTGCGATTTTCTTCCTTGCAACAAGATATTTTTACTCTTCTACTGATTCGACCGCTTCTTTTAAAAGAAGCGGTATTGTGATAATGGCATCGATAATTTTCTCACTATTTTTCGTTGGTTATACAGAGCTTACTGGTTTGATCAAAAAGGACGTGTCTAACTTTTGTCCAAGCCCCGGACCCAAACTATGCAGAGGCGGACCTTATATGTGGCAGGGAGATTCCGAACGAGCCAAGTATTGTAGAAAGTTAGCAGCAACACCGGAAGGTGATGCACAGATTAAGCGTTACGAATGCGGTAAGGGAATGATAGGAATGCCTGGATGTGGTTTCAAATATACACCAATGTCAGATGATTGTTGGAGAAATCAGAGGTGTGACAGTCCTGCTGGATGTGATATAGAAAGTAATGGTATTTTCTAGGTTTTAAGAGATATACTTTTGTATAAACATGTCGATTGAAAGTAAAATTTATGTAGCTGGAAAATGGTCTGATCGGAAAAGTATCGGAGATAAGATTAACATTCTGGAAAAAATGTCATATACTATCACACACAACTGGACACTTGTTGAGACACCACAGTCCGACAGAACACCGGAAATGCAACGACTTTTTGCTGATTTGGATGTGAATGGTGTCAAGGATGCGAGTTTACTTATTGTTGATATGACAGACCCAAATTATGCATATAGAGGTACTTGGACAGAGATAGGCATTGCATTGGGAACAGGGAAAGAGATTTGGATTATATCTAAAAACCCATCTACTAACGTGTTCTTCCATGCAACTGGGATTATACATTTTGCTTCGTGGATGGAGGTATTTAGTGAGTTACACAGGTAAATGATAATTTTATATTTTAAGAAATAAAATATAAAGAAAAGGTATTATTGAAAGGTAAGGAAGATCCTACCGATTTGTTAATAACAGCCACAACTTTCTCCGAATATGTGATCAATATAAAATAACATTAGAAGACATTTGTGAAGATATTGATAAAATCTCAGAATCGTGTACTATGTGTATGGGACAAATCGATCCTATGGATCCTGACCCCGAGAAGAAAGAATCCTCGTCGAAACCCGACCAAGAACTGTCTTAAACTCTGGATCGAATAGCGATTCTGCCGGAGGAGCAGGACGAGGAGTTCCGGAAGAAATACTTATGCTTTTTAATCTTTGTGTATAATTCGTATCATGTGTACAAGCAATAGCGTTAAACCAGAAAGGAATTTTGACTATATCCTTTTCTCTTTTACGAACCATGTTATAGCTTTCGTACGGTGCATTACCAAACTTTCTCGATTCCCAAAATTCTTTTGTATATGCCATGGTCAGTTCGGGAACATCTGTATATCGTTCCATGATTGCTGACGTTTTTGATAGTATGTCGTATACTCCCAAATTATGAGAATAAACACACTTTTTGTTGTAGTGCAACAAAACCCTTATTTTAGCTAGAAGAGAGTGAGGAAAGTAGAAATCGTCATCGTCCATGTGCACAATGTAATCATGCTTTGCTAGATCAACAGAATGATTTCTTTTCTCTCCTACACCCATCTTCTCACATCGAACATAATTGATGCGTTTATCGCCAGAAGGTATGATATCAGAAAGATCATCTTCACCGTCATCTAGTATAATCCACTCTAGTCGATCTTCTGGATACACTATACGAGACCAATTAAACAGCGGTATGGCAAACATACTGCGTCTATTTTTGGTTATAGTTACGACAGAAACGAATGGAAGATCTTCCGTAGTGATATCAGGAAGTTCTAGAGTGATATCGTTGTTCTCTGTATTGTATTTGGCTTCTATGATCTGATCAACTTTGATGGGGCGGACTTTGTCTTTTTTGTTGTTTTGTCTACGAGGCATTTATTATTAGGAATATAAGTTGTTAAGTCTAATAAAAAATGAATTTAGAAATTAAGTCGACCATGTTTCAGTTGAAGAGGTGGAAGTTGAATGTTATGAATAGACACAAATTGCGAATATATATTATTTTTCAGTTCGAATAAAAATTGAAAAAATATTTAAAGTATCCAAAAACGAACAGAAATGACTTCACAATTGAACATCAATGAATATTCGGAGAAAGCCTTTGTGGTTCGTGGTGACACCAAGCCTTACAAGGACAATCTTCTAAACAGGCGTGGGAAGTGGAACCCCAACCTCAAGGGAGGCGCGGGATGGATCTTCAGCAAGCGTCATTTACCGACCATGAAGTTATTCATCGACCGAGTCAATCGTGGGATATCACCAACACCTGTTCTCAAGAAACCAGCCAAGCTGGTTGTTGATACCCCAACACCTTCAAGGAAGCGCAAGGCAGAAGAGACGGTTCGTGAGAGATATGAGCGAAAGCTTCTCAGGGAGTGGGAAGCCGAACTAAAGTCCAAAATGGATAACAAGGCGACTGAGCACCAGGGTCCATTCCACTTTCCTTCATCGGGTGCTCTTCTGGGAGATCACCCCAACTTTTCAATGGGGGTGAACAATGGAAAATGTATGGTCGAGCCTCGGTCAGACACGCGGAAGCTCAACCGGAAGCGTATATCTCTCACCATGGTTTTCATCACCATGGTTTTCATCACCACAGCACTGGCGATCTCTATTCAGATGGATTATGTTCACATTCCGGAGGAGGTGACTGATTGGGTGAGTACAAAAGTCGAAATCATGCGCTCAATCAACGGTACGCACATCCGTTCCTTGTTGAACGACTAAGAAGAATATAGAATAAATGTAAAAAAACCCTGTTGGTCCTTATGGACTGGTGGGGTTTTTTTACGTTTAAGTTTAAAAAGTGATGAACAATAAGTGGAATGTCAAAGAGAGAAGAAAACAATAGTAAATAACAATTTAATGACTTGTAAACAATAATAAAACATAAACTAATGATTAAAGCTAGATTTATTAATGCTAGTAAATTAGTATGTAATAATATACTAACAAAATTAAAAGATGATTTTTTGGTTGGTATAGAACACACAACAAGAATGTCAGAAAATTCTGTGTTACCGATCACAGAATCTAAAAATGGACTATTAGCAAATGAACTATCAGACCAAGAAAAACTAAAAGTTGTTTTAAATGACCCTAAATTTGGCATGTTTTCTTTATTTAAATATCATTATCAACGTGGATATTTGAATGAAGAATTACAGAAAAGTAATGTTTTGTATTGTACACATATTTTTTCTTTATATTTTGCATTACCAATTTTAGTTTTTACAAGTCAGTGGATGATGTATATCGCTCTGGTAGCAAATGAGAATGCTAATTTTAACGGTAACTTATGTCCAAATAAATCAAAATGGTATCACAAACTATTAATGTCTGGAGTAGCTATGGTTTATTTTATTAAAAGTTTCTTTATGTGGGATAATCTTACTAAAAGAATTAAATTATGTAAAGTGTATCCTTGTACAGATGTATTGGTAATTATAGACACTTTTCAAGAATTTTTGTTTAATATAATGGTGTATGGAGCAAATCTATGGATTATCTTTGTTGAAAATGATATACATAATATGATTCTTAATTCAATCGCAATGGAATTTTTAATGCAATTAGATAATAATTTTGAGAGACAGTATTTTCAATATCTTCCTAGTGCCGGGAAAGATATATATGATAATATTTTTGTTACACCCCATGAAAACAGAGACCTCATTAATGAAAAGATAATTCTGTCGCGGAATTTTAGATGTTTGATGTATTTGTCGTACATTCCATTTAAAATTATGATAATATCTTTAGCCTTCTTTCCTATATTAAGTTTTTTTATGATATTTTTTGGTCCTATATGTAAATAATAAATAAAAATTATGAAAAACATTTCCAGTCTGATTTATTAAATGGTTGCTGTACGAACAAATAACGAATATCGATCCAACAAGTGATGAACTACCACCATTTGTGCCAAATGGTGTTCGATTAACTTTTATAGAAGAACCAATAGTTATTGACATTACTAATTTGCCTCAACTTACAGGAAGCACCAGAATATATGCAAGGGATCTATTTTTAGATCGTCAAAATCGCTCACAAGAGGGACTGTGTCAACTGTAACCTGCGTCACTCTTCGCATGAGTCTGTTGAAACTGCTTACTGTAATCACTACAAGCATGCTGGTTGTGAAATCTTCTCATGGTATAAGCGTCGTCTAGCAACAAGGCGTTTTGCACAAGGCGTTTTACACAAGGCGTTTTGCACAAGGCGTTTTGGCACTGAACGTATTGCCCAGACGGATAGGTGTCGGAGAAGTAGGCATATCGGAGAATATCATGAAGTTCCTATAGTTATACGGGAACTTTGATTACGTATATAAGAAAATTGAAATTTAGAGCCAAAATTTCAATAGATAAACAAGATGATGTCACATGACGAACAGAAAGGAATATATCTCGGAAGCCGTGGTTCCGACTTTAAGGCTCTGATCTCTTCCCTTCTACGTAAGGGTGGTTTGAAGAGTAAGTATATCAAGATGCTCACAGACCCTGAGGCTATGAAGATCTACGGATGTGCATTCACATCCGAACTTGTCGATCCCGACAACAACTACCAGGTTCTGGAACAGGTTGGTGATCTTTCAGGTAACAAGTTCATCGTCAACTACATGTACGAGCGGTTCCCTCAATTGGACTGCGCTGAGGGTGTCAAGGTGGTCGCACGCCTGCGGATCAACTACGGTGCAAAGGAAAGCTTTTGTGAGATTGCTCGCAAGTTAGGATTCTGGGAGTTCATTTCCGCGACCAACGACCTTCGCCAGCGTAAGATGAAACCTCTTCTTGAGGACGTTTTTGAGGCTTTTCTAGGAGCTACTGAGCGCATTCTTGACAGCCGTAAGAGAGTTGGGGTGGGCTATGCTATCGTTCACGATATCCTAGCGTCTATTTTTAACGAAATGGATATTTCTCTTCGTTACGAGGACCTTTACGATGCAAAAACTCGTCTGAAGGAATTGTTTGATCTTCACGAGAGTTCTCTTGGACCTCTCGTCTACAAAGAGCAGAAACAGGATATGATCACATTTGCAACTGCCTTTCGGGTTCACGGTGGAAAGTATGCCGAGAAAACAGACAAGTTCGGTAACATAACTGTTGACAAGAAACGCATTGTTGGTGGAAAGTATATCAAGATTGGCGAAGGTAGTGCAGCTCTCAAGGCAGATACTCAACAGAATGCCGCCGCTGCCGCCCTTGACCTTCTCAAGAAGCAGGGATGGTCAAAGCCTGTACCTTCTGTTTACACTCGCTTCAATAATGCGAGCGACGAGAAGGAAGAGTCTCTTGATACTCAAACAATCAAGAAACTTTGGGGGTCTGACATGAATGCTTTGCAAACAACCAGGGAGAAGAGTAAGTACCAGAGTAAGTACCAGAGTACTCCACTCGCTCTTTACTGCCGAACCCGTAAGATCGATGGTGTGAAAGCGTGTCTTGATCTCGGGGCTGATCATAATGTTCCTGACAGTGAAGGAATGTTCCCAACTGATCTCATTTTCATTGGAAAGACAGATGAGTCGGTCGTGAAGAAGATTCTCAAGCGCATGTTCAAGAAGACGGACACTCTGAAGATGCATCAACAGGTGTTCACAGTATATTTTACAGGTTATATTGACGAATACTTTGGAAAGATTGTAGAAAAGCTGGTTCTAATTGACTGAGTCTTTTAGAACCTCGCAAGAATATGTCCGAAAGGACGCAAAAACCCCTCTTCCTGGTTATCCCGGGTTGAGGGGTTTTTTTGCGTTACATTTATTATTTTAGTGTATAATAAATGAGTTGTTATTGTAAAGCAAAAGATGTTTGGACTGGATTACAACAATATAATACAGTTGGACCTAAAAATAATATTAAAACAGTAACAGAGGAATATACACCACCTGTTACATTATCTTTGCCTGCATGGCAAGAATATATTTCATCTGGTAATAATGTATTACTTGGATCAGGAGGAGTAATACCAGGAAGTACAGTACAAACACCGTTTGGGGGAGGAGGTGCTGTTTATAAAGGACATGTAAGACAGGGTTATGGGAGTGGTTGGAATTAGATTTCAAAACAGCATCCAAAACAGTTTCGACATTTGGGAGAATTGTTTGCTATAATTACTTCAGAAGAAGGTTCTATTTTTGAGACTGTATCTGGTGCATCAAAATTGATAGATAAAAATTGTTTTTTATCTACAAGAGCCCGAGTAAGTTTTTCTAATCCTTCTCCTGTATAGGAACTTATTGGGATAAAAGGGAAGTTATTTATGTTAACAAAATCTTCCGACCATGTTTGATAGTTATGATGGGCTTTTCTAGATTCTATTTTAGTTGCTACAACAAAAATAGGTTTATCGTCTAGGTAATTATGGGTTTTGTAAAATTCATATTTATTGATCATGTTTACATATGATTGATAGCTTTCAGCACTGTAGCAAAATATTACTTGTTTACTATTTTTTACATAAGATGAAATAATAGTAGCAAATCTATCAAGACCTGCTAGATCCCAAAATCCTATATATACATCATTGCTTACTATTTTCACTATATAATCAACCCCGATAGTACTTGTATATTCTCTATTGATTGGTCTATCTACAATCGCATAGCATAATGTTGATTTACCAACAAAGCTGTCACCTATTAATGCTGTTTTTAAAACGTCAGTTGTCATTTTCTTATCAGTTTGTTTTAATTTAAGTAAAAATATTAAGAATAATATATGTCAGAAGAATCTGAAATAAAAATTTTACGGAAGGAAATGAAAGAACAATTTTCTCATATTAATGAGACGTTAATGGAGTTAATAAAAGTTGGATAAAAGTTGTAGTAAAATGGATGACCATATTGGTTTTGTTGAAGGAGCTTACGAAAATTTAAGATCACCTTTAGATTATATTTCTAGTCGGATAAATAGACTGAGAGGAGTTGATGAAAGAAAATTATTACCCGAATTACAACATCGTAAAAACTAAATCTCAATTAGAATCTCAACCAGAATTAGAATTAGATATTTAAACTCTTATGGGGTATAAATAAATGGCAGACTATCCACCAGAGGATCATTATGGTAATATAGAATACAAAAGAAGTCTTGTTGATAAAAGCGACAATCGTATAGCGTGTATTGCTACGCAAATGCGGATGCGATTACATGAAGGTCATGGTGAGGCTATTTATGTAATTGGCGTAGATGATGATGGTAGTATTGTTGGTGTTAATGATGATGAGTTTACAGAGAGTTTTAATAATCTGACCATTGCTGCTGATACAAACACTTATTCCATGACAATGTTAACATCTAAGGATGTACCAAAAACTAAAAAGAAAGTATATGAGATTCTTGTAAGAGAGAATAATGAACAAAAGTATATTGACATTAAAATTGCTGTCGCTGGGAACGTCGATTCGGGCAAGTGCGAAAAAAAAGGCACGAAGATTAAACTGTATTCAGGCCAAAATAAAAATGTTGAAGATATCACAACAAAAGATGTGTTAATGGGTGATGACAGCACTCCTCGACACGTGTTGGAAACAACCAAAGGTTTTGGACAGTTATATAGTATTATACCTATTAACGGAGAACCTTTGAATGTGAACAAGAATCATATTCTATGTTTTCAATGTTCTAACTATAATTATGTGTATTGGGATAAAAGCAGAGAAAGATATGGAGTTAGGCATATTATATACGAAAAGTCTCTTCCTAAACTCAAGACAACTTTTTTCCCATTACAAAGAGAAAGTCGTAAATTTTACCGTAAAGGTATGAAGTTTTATGAAACTGATAAAGAAGCGTGTGCTGCCGCTAATGAATTTTTAGAAAAGTTGAAGGAAAATAAAGATTCTATACAGTACAAGGATATAGTAGAATTGAATTTGGGACAATATCTTGATTTGAACAAAGGTACTCAATCTGCTCTTAAGTTATATAGAGTCCCAGTTTCATATTCCAAACAAGATGTCGTATTGGATCCATATATGTTGGGATATTGGTTAGGAGATGGAACATCATCACAGCCTGAAATAACAACTGCTGATAATGAGATTGTTGAGTATTTTAAGAAACATTGTGATATCATTACTAAAAGTCATAAATATCGGTATGGGATACGAAGTTATGGTAAAACTGCAAAAGGATGTAATGAGTTTTTGAATTTACTTCGAAAATATAATGTTCTCAATAACAAACATATACCTGATGTTTATAAACATAACACCCGTGAAGTTCGATTGGCAGTAATTGCCGGATTAATCGATTCTGATGGTCATTTAGGAAGAAATGGCGGTTATGATTTTAATATGACTCGAAAAAATGAGAAATTGTGCGATGATATGATAGAAGTTATTAGATCTCTTGGGTTTGCTTCCTATAAACGGTATAACACAAAAACATGTACAAATGGTAAAAATGGACCAGTCAAATGTGAATGTATCGGATTCGGGATAGATGGTGAAGGTATTGAGGAATTTCCTGTTTTGCTGTCAAGAAAAAAGTCTGATCCTCGTAAAAGTCCCAAAAATGTATTGGTTACAGGGATTAAGGATATCAAAATATTACCTGATCAAGAATATTACGGTTTCGAATTGGATGGGAATAATAGGTATTTACATGATGATTTTACAGTTACACACAACTCTAGTTTACTTGGTGTACTAACTTCTGGGCAAAATGATGATGGGCGTGGCAAAGCCAGGTTATCTATATTTAACTTTAAGCATGAAGTTTATACAGGACGTACTTCTAGTATAGCTCATCATATTCTAGGGTTTGATGACAAAGGACAAGTTATGAATTATTCTGGTACAAACATACACAAAAAAGGATGGCCTGAGATTGTAAAGGATAGTTCAAAAATTATTTCTTTTTTTGATTTATGTGGTCATGAGAAATATCTACGAACTACAATTCTTGGTTTAACATCATCTTTTCCGGATCTTTGTTTAATTCTTGTTGGTGCTAATATGGGATTGTCCAGGATGACACAGGAACATATTTTTTTGTGTGTAACATTGAAGATTCCGTTTGCTATTGTGTTAACAAAGATTGATATATGTGCTAATCGCCAAAACATTCTAAAAGAGACGATTACCAATATTAACCGTTTGATGAAGATGCCTGGGCTTCGTCGTATTCCATATAAGATTACTAATATGGATGATGTGATTATTTGTGCTAAAAACGTAAAAACAGAAAGTGTTGTTCCTATTTTTCATGTTTCCAATGTTACAGGAATGGGGATTAATTTTCTCAAACAATTTCTAAATCTTTTGGGTAAATCTCCATCAAATATTAAGGATGATACAAATGACGTTGAAATGCACCTTGATACTACTTTTACAGTACCTGGTGTTGGTACTGTAGTGGGCGGACAGTTGATATCTGGTATAATTAAGGTAAATGACAAGCTAATGTTGGGTCCAAATGAAGGAAAATTTGTAGAAGTACAGGTTAGGAGTATTCACTGTAAACGCACACCTTTACAGGAAGTTGGTTATGGTTCATATGTATGTTTAGGATTAAAGAAAATTGATAGGAAAACCATTCGGCGTGGAAATGTCATTATTTCTAAAGACAGCCCACAGATTGCTGTTAATGAATTTGACGCTGATATTACAGTTCTCAAATCACACAGTACTACTGTTAAACCCGGGTATGAACCGGTTATTCATACATGTACAATGAGACAATCTGCAAAGATAATTTCTATTACCAATAAGATTAACGCTAGGGATACAAAGAACGATGATAATGATTATATTCTGAGAACAGGAGATAAGGCTATTGTTCGGTTTCGATTTAGTTATCGCCCAGAATATATAAAGTCCGGCTCACGTTTATTGCTTTCAGATGGAACTGTAAAGATTATTGGAGTAGTAAAGTAGATTAGTTTTTTGTAATATTTATTACAAAAATTCAGACAAGTATAGTTGATACTTTTTTATTACTTTTATATTCTAGTTCCCCAACATTATCTCCTTTTGTAATATTGGAACAGAACGAATAATCAACTTTTATATTTTTAAGGTTTTTGTACTTTGTATTGGATCTACATAGTTCAGCGCATTTAAATATTACTTCTTTCGGGGGAATATCTGTTGCTTTCAATATAACATAACATGAAGGGAAGGATGATAGATGGAATAATATATCACTTTCTCTACTATTATCAAGAAGAGACCAATTTTCTTTTTTATTTTGTCCAACCAAACATAAATAATTATTAATATAAATTTGAATCATTTAATAGTTATATGTTGTATTTATAATTGTCTTTAGATGAAATGGAGTGTGATATATGTTTTGAAACAAACGGAAAGACTGTTAATGATATTAAATGCTGTTTAGGTAATAAGTGGTGTACTGACTGTGAATTAACGATTAATTTGGAAATGACTGTTAACAGTCATTTCTGTCGAAAAGTCATAAGTAATACTATACAATTACCACTATTGCATTGGTATAGTACTTCACATGGTACGTTCATACCTGAAGTAGCACTACCGTATCGTAATGTAAGAATAAATATTCAATATGTGAATATAGAAGATGAATAAATTTATTTGTTTCATTTAAGAATAAATATTCAAATGAAACAAATGTTAGATAAAGAAAAATACTTAGAATATAAACTCCATCTATTAGATAAATTAAATACAGTTGAGACAAATAACGATCCTTTTAAAAATGTATTTATTAGGAATATATTACATCCCGAATTATATGAAAATTTATATGAAAATGTTATAGTTAATTTATATAAAAATGAAAATGAAATAAAAAGAATTAATGATAAGTCTCATATTTCTACAAAATATATTATTAAGTTATTCACAGATGATGACATAAAATATTCTATATTAAAAAAGTTTTATATTTCTCTAGAAAACTTTTTTAATATTAGTATCAATACTGATGATTTTATGTATACATATTTTCCACAAAATAGCACACAAGAAATACATACAGATATGCCTTATAAATTTTTATCTTTTGTATTTTATTTTCCAGATAGAAATGTAGAACTTTCTCAAGAAGAAAAAAATAAGAATGGTACTATTTTATATGATAAAAAATTAGATCCTCATTATATTAACACATATGAAGAAAACTCAATGTGTGTGTTCGCCCCGCATTTTTATACATATCATGGGTATAAAACAACAATTAACAGAGCCGCTTTAGTTATATTTTATACTGATACTAAAAATCCTCCTACTAAAAAGTCTGATTTTTTTCCTAATTCAACTGAATTTATGTTCCAAGTATATGATAAACTAAAAAAGTTTAGTTTGATAGAATATAAAGATCCAGATAAACTAAATCACGAAATAAAAAATTGTCTTGTTAATTCTATGTCAGGAAAGGTAATTAATACCTAAAATATAATGGAAAAATTTTATAAATACATATTGTATTTATAAATATATGCTGAGTATTTCTATTCCATGAAATCAACGCGATCATGTTCCTGGATGGGAAGATTGGGGAGGTTGGATATCGCTGTTTGATGACAGTTAGAACATGTGATAATACCATCTGTTCTAATTAATTTGTGTTCACATGTGGGTGTATATTTTTTATTCTTGGAGTTGTTTTGATGACGTTTAGGCATTTATTATTGAGGTGATGCTTATAAATATGCTTTTTAGAGTTAAATTAATGTAAAGTATAATATTTTAACATACACCACCGGGTGGGTTTGGGTCTGTAATAATAGCTGGACTATCACATGAATAACTCTCATTACCATTTTCATAATCAAATGCTACAATATCATCCTCATTTCCATTGTCATTTCCATAAGCATTCCCGCACCATCCTAGTGTATCATCCCAAAATTTCGTATTGTCTTGAATACATTTTTCACATCTAGACATATTTTTATTTTTAATACTGACTTGTGCAGGTTCAACACATTGACCATTTCCAGGACCAGTTCGCAATGGTCCTTTATTGCTTCTAAAACCCCCAGGTCCCTGTGATAACTTTGTACACATACCCTGCCAATCATTATCTGTAGTACCAGACTTCACGCATACACTTACACCAGATGCTGGGCATAAATGTAAATCACCATCACATATTTTTACAATCTGTATTGAAGATTTCATTTAAATATTGTTTTTGAGTAATATATATATATATATATATATATATATATATAAATGAGTTTTGAGTTTAATGGACACGAGATTAAAGCTATAACAATCAAGCAACCTTATGCGAGTCTTATAATCAATGGTATACAGAATGTAGAGAATCGTTCATGGAGAAAAAAAATACATAAAGATGCATGTAAAAATTGGTTATTTGTACATGCATCTTCGAAATATGCTTCAAAAAAGGAAATAAAAAAGATTGATAATATACCTGATAATTTCGATTATCCTAGTTCTTGTATAATAGGCATGATGCATATTAACTGTGTCGGTAAAGTATCTGATGCTGTTCATAAATGCTCATGGGCTAAGGGTCCAAACTGTTGGTATATCGATGCAGTAATCAAGTTTAAAACACCTATACCCACAACTGGCAAGCTAGGTCAATGGGATCCAGATCCTTCTTTACATGATCAATTAACCGACCAGATCACAGACTCTATGTACAGTATCATTCCTCTTGACAACATAGAATTTGTCAAAAAAGAAGATATCTATTATGCTGTTCAGAGAGGAAAGTATATGACGTGGGAATCTATCATACGTAGTCTAATCGAAAAAACTGATACTTTTACATACAAGTTGATACAATTTCTCTTGAGTATAGATTACAATGCTTATTTTTGGGAATGTGATCAAGTCGACATGAAAAAACCTTTTCGTTTTGCTATATTTAATAGCAAAACACTAGCAGAAAGGAAACAAGAAGATAATGCCTTTAAAGGAGTAATAAATTGTGGTAACAGATTAGCTATTGCGTTCCCCAGTTTAAGCAAAGATGTTCACCTTGTTGTTCCATGTTATAAATCTGTTGCCGATTATACCAGTTTGGCAACATTTTCTCGTACAGCTCCGATTAAGCAACAAGTTGCTTTCTGGAAGAAAGTTGGGCAGAATATAAAGGAAGGAGATTGGGTATCCACTTCTGGATTGGGTGTGGCGTGGTTGCATGTTCGTATCGCTTCTCGACCCAAGTATTATCACGATGCATTTGAGAAAAAGAAAAATGGAGGGAGGAGAAAAATAGAGGAGTACATTGAAAATTTTAATTTTCCAAAAGATTTTGTAAATATAATTATTATTGGAAAAAATTGGAAACAAAAAGAACAAAAAGATTTAATTACTTATTATCTGGAACTCCTCCCAAAAGATACAAAAGTAGTTGGAATGGGAAAAATGTTGGAAGATAAAGTAGCAGAGATAAGTTTAGAGTTCGATCTATACAAGGCAGACTGGAAAAGGGATGGTCGATTCGCTAAACAGAAAATGTTCGATAAAATGATAGAAAACCGTGTAGATTTGATTACGGTATTCGGGAAAGATGATATAAAACTCACTAGTGATATACAAGTTTTACAAGTAAATTAAATATTGTTTTTAATAAATGAATAAAAAACTCAAATGGGGGTTTGTTTCTCTATTTATTATAGGATTGGGAGTTGGGTTATATTTTTTACTCAAACCTAAAGGTGATAGTCCTGGTGGTGGTCCTGGGGGTGGGAATAAAGATAATGCACCACTGGTCGTCCAAAATATGTTTAAATCTCCTGGCTGTAAAGATTATGAACAGGCTAGTAAAGATTATTATACTCAAATACAAAAACAGTTTGATGCTAATACAGTCAAAGATATTATTAACGGGAGAGTACTCACGAAAGAAGTTGCTCAAAAACAAGCAGCTATTGCTGCTGATGCGATCAATAAAAATTGTTCTGGAAAGGTCAGTAGTGATTATCCTTTTTGTTGTAAATTAAGTCAGCCTAATTCAGATGTAAGCGGTAGCTGTATCGCATGTAATGTAGTAAATAACACTTTGTGTGATTTAATAGGAAAAGATAAGTGTCTAACTGCTGAAAAAGATACCGGAATAAAATTCTGTAAATTAGACAATAATCAATGTGTCTATAATGAAGATCCCTCTTATACAATGAGCAATGTTGGAGGATGTACAAAAAATTCACAGACATGTCCATACAAACCTCCAGAACCTCCCAGTCCTTCCTCATATAAATGGGATTGTTTACATGATCCGTGTTATATAGATTCAATAAAGAATCATAGTTGCGATCTAATAGCTAAATACCAGCCCGAACACTGTGTGCTGGTTTCGCATGACACGGGTACATACTGTGCAACAAGAGCAAATGCTCTGACTGCTGCGAATAGTGTTATTAATCCAAAATGTCCACCATATGCTCTTTAAAGCCCCAAATTCTTCTCTGCTCGTTGAAACCCGATGATCTGACGGTAACAATCGTACAACGCATGATGCTTTTGGTATTGGGGTAAATCACACATCTTTACCTCTCCCAAATCCATAACAGTTCGTAGATCTCTCTCCAACCAGAACTTCCACGGTAGTTCTAACCCACATCGCTTATATGCTTCCCCAAGGATGGTACAATCGAACGACGATCCATTCCCCCAAATCTTTGTACGTGGATGTGTACCAAACCATTCCTTGAATTTTATCAATGCAGTTTTCAGTGTAACTCGATCAGGATTCTTCAATGCCTCGTACTTGACATCCTCGTCCTGTTCATTCCACCACTTTTCAGTAGCAGCATCTGAGTGTAAACCAACATACATACATGAGTTAATCTTAATACGGATGTAAAAGGTATCTAGTTTTTCTAAAGCCTTTTCATCAATTTTCTCGTCCCACGTCTCTCCGCGATTGAACTTAATAGCACCAATCACGAGAATAACAGCGTGAGGTCTTACACTTAGAGTTTCAAGATCCATCATGCATTCAGTCATTTTATATTCTGTATATTCCTTTTTAAGTTGTTCAAATTGAAATTTGAGTTTGACATGTTTATTCAAAGTCAAATGCTCTCCGTTTTCTTAAGCTGGCTGATTATAAGTAATATATGCCACGTCATGCTATATTACGGGCATCGACGTGGTATTAACCTTACAGACTCCGTTCTGGCATGGAATATAGTAACTGTTATGATGTTGTTATGGGTTTGGATGGTAGAGCCGCTACCAAAGACATTGGAGTGGATGATGAGTTTTATCCGGTGACTTACCTACTCACACAGTCTGTATAAGTTCTCCCAGTAAAACAATTCTTCTTTTTTGATAATTTCGTATTATCACAATAGTCATAAGCATGATAAGAGTATTGGTATGAAACATTATTTAGCGAATAAAGAACACAAAGGAAATAATAATATTAATTCTTGTAGTAAATTGGTGGGGTAAACAAAATAAAGTAAGAGGTCTTAGAAGAATTGCTGATAGACATTCCCATCATAGACGTAGAAAAATCCTGAAAGAAGATATTATTAATACAGGTGGTGATAATATTCCAAAAAGTATGACAACCGGTCAACATAAGAATTCAGATGGTGGACCGGGTGATAGATATTACATTAGTAACTACAAAATGTAAACAAAATGAGGTTGAAAAGTTTTTATAGAAAATCAAAATAAGGAATTAAAAAAATGAAATCTTTAATTATAATGTTACAAATTAATAAAATGTCCGAACGCAAGCAAGAACCTCTATTAAGTATTGATAACTCAAGATTCACCCAATTACCATACAAGTATCCTTTGATACAGGAAGCATACGATAGACAAGAAGCCAGTTTTTGGACAGCTAAAGAAATTGACTATTCTGCCGACCTTAATGATTGGAAAAGTCTTAGCAGAGATGAGCAGTATTTTATTGAACATATTCTAGCTTTTTTCGCAGGAGCTGATGGTATTGTACTTGAGAATATTATGTCGAGATTTAGTAGTGAAGTTACAGCACCAGAAGCACGTAATTTTTATGCTTTACAGGGTGCTATGGAGAATGTACATGGACAGGTTTATTCTCTCTTGATTGATACTTTGATTAAGGACAATGAACGTAAGAAATTTTTATTCAATGCTATTGATGAGATCCCGTGTGTTGCTGAAAAGGCCAATTGGGCAAAGAAATGGATGGGTTCAGATATGCCGTTTGAACAACGTATTGTTGCTTTTGCTGTTGTAGAGGGAATATTCTTCAGTGGTAGTTTCTGTGCTATTTTTTGGTTAAAAGATAGGAATAAGATGACAAAGGCTTTGGGTACTAGTAATGAGCTAATTTCCAGAGATGAGGGTATGCATACAGATTTTGCGATTCTTATTCATTCTCATTTAGAAAATAAGTGTTCACAGGAGATTGCGTATAAGATAATTAAGGAAGCAGTAAAAATCGAGGAGACTTTCATATGTGAGAGTTTGCCATGTAGGTTAATAGGTATGAATAGCGAACTAATGAAACAATATATTCACTATGTTGCTGATAGATTGTGTAACCAGTTCGGTTATGATTCTATTTACGGAGATGAGAACCCGTTTGATTTTATGAAAAAAATCGGTATTGATGGAAAAACGAACTTTTTCGATAAAAGAGTTTCGGAATATACTTTGTCTTCTACTGTAAAAGGTAGTGATACAAGCGATTGGGATTTTGATTGTGATGTGTAAAAATATGTATAATAATATTTTGATTTATTATAATCAAAATGATAAATGTCGATCCATAAAGATACTTTTTCTTTATTATTTGAGTAATTGTAAATCGTCTTTTAGGTTGGTTGTAGTAGAATGAGTAATATAAAGTCTTTTGTTAAAGATTATATAGATAAGTATAGAGATGTTTAAATAAATAGTGTTATATTACAATTTTCATGTACTCACCCTAAATATAGAAGAGGGTTGTCAGTCCTTCTCAGCTTATTATTAATAGCTTTTTCCATTAAAGATGGTTATGATTCCGTTTTATGTGCTACTAATGATGAATCTGGTCGTCTGTTACATGATAAGTTCGGATTTGAAGTAAAAGAGGAAGATGATATGGATTATTTAAATTCTTATTTTTACCAGAGTTATACTTATCTAATGGAATTTTGATAAATGCATTAGAGTCATATGTAAAAGCTGTTTGATTGTCGGTACAATCTTTATATGTTGGTGGTTTATTATTCAGACTTATGACTGAAAATACAATACCAATGCTTATTATAACAACTACTCCGATTACTATTTTATACTTTTTGATAAATTGAACACAGTCACAATAAAAAATTGAATTTAGTTTAAATATTTAAATTAATAATAAAATGTTCGTTATCAACAGACAAAATAATAAAGAAAAAGTATCTTTCGACAAGATTCTCGAAAGAATAAAGATGTTATCATCATTAAATATCAACCTAAATATCGACTGTGGATTGGTAGCTCAAAAAATTGTAGGCAACATGTATTCTGGTATATCAACAACAAAGTTAGATGAATTATCTTCTAGAATTTGCATGGGAATGTTTTCCGATGATCCCGGTTATGGAGAGCTTGCTCTTAACATTTGTATTAATAATTTACACAAAAATACTAGTGACTGCCTCCTAGAGACATATACTCGTTTGTATAATATATCTGATAGTTCAGGTAATAAATTTAACTTAATTAGTAAGGAATTTTTAACGACTATCACAAATAACATTGAACGATTGAACAATATAATAGATTACCAGTTGGATTATAAACTCGATTTCTTTGGGTTCAAAACTCTTGAGAGATCTTATTTGATTAAGGTTTCCGGAGAAATAATCGAAAGACCTCAACATATGTTTATGCGTGTAGCACTAGCAATTCATGGTAATGATATAGATAAAGTCGAGGAAGTATATAAAATGATGGCCAACCAATATTTTACACACGCAACTCCTACTTTGTTCAACGCTGGAACAGAACGACAGCAGATGAGTTCTTGTTTTTTAGCCGGAATGGACGATTCACTAGAAAGTATATTCGAAACAACAGGAGAACTCGCAAAGATCTCCAAATGGGCAGGAGGAATTGGGTTATCTATAAGTAATATTAGATCAGAAGGCTCTATTATTAGAGGCACTGGTGGTAACTCGTCAGGAATCATGCCTTTGATGAAAATGTTAAACTCAGTGGCAACTTATATAAACCAAGGAGGTAAACGCAACGGGTCATTCGCTATATACCTCGAACCGCATCACCCAGATATTTTCACCTTTTTGGACGCTAAGAAAAACCACGGCGCAGATGAAATCAGAGCAAGGGATTTGTTTTACGCTCTATGGGTCTCGGATTTATTTATGGAAAGGGTGAAAGGAGACAAAAACTGGTCATTGCTTTGTCCTGATACTTGTAAAGGTCTCGGTGACGTTCACGGGGAAGAATTCAAAAGTTTATACGAGAAATACGAAAGTGATCCAAAGTATCCTAAGAAAGTAGTCAAAGCAAGAGAAGTCTGGTCAGCCATTCTCAGTTCTCAAATAGAAACAGGTGGTCCTTACATCTTGTACAAAGACGCATGTAACAGAAAGTCAAATCAAAAGAACTTGGGGACAATTCGTTCTTCAAATCTTTGTGCTGAAATCATTCAGTACAGTAATAGCAAAGAAACTGCTGTTTGTAATTTGGCGTCCATTTGTCTTCCGAATTTTTTGGAAGAAACAATTAACGAATCTTATATGAACACATACGAAGGTATTATGATGAAGAATTCTATCGAGAAATACTCTGGTGTTCTTCTGTACATGAAAGAGGATTGTGTTTACTGTAAACTTTTGAAAGCCTTGTTCAAGAAAGCAGGTGTGTCTTACGTAGAAATTTCTCACGAAAAAGATGAAGAAATGAAGAAACTATATCCTAATATGGTTTTCAAAACAGTACCTCGTGTTTACAATGAAACGGAGTATTTGGGAGGATATCAAGAAGCATACAATGTACTCAAACCCAAGGTTAATTTCAAGAAACTTGAAAAAGTTGCTGGAATGTTAGTAGAGAATTTAAACAAGGTCATAGACACAAATTTCTACCCAACAGATAAAACGAAATTATCAAACAGTCGTCATAGACCTATGGGTATTGGTGTTCAAGGACTCGCCGACATTTGTATCAAACTTAAGATTGCTTTCGATTCAGAAGAAGCAACAGAATTGAACAAACAGTTGTTTGAGACCATTTACTATGGGGCAATGAAATCTTCGGTAGAACTGGCAAAGAAGGACGGACCATATGAATCATTCAACGGAAGCCCTCTATCAGAAGGACTATTCCAATTCGACTTGTGGTGTCTTCAAGAAAATGATCTATCAGGATTGTGTGATTGGAATACCCTAAGAAAAGATGTCGTAAAATACGGTGCTAGAAACAGTCTACTAATCGCTCTAATGCCTACAGCATCGACATCACAGATTATGGGTAATAATGAATGTATTGAACCATACACTTCTAACTTATACGTGAGAAGAACTATGGCAGGTGAATTCACAGTAGTTAACAAGCACCTAGTCAATGATCTAATCGATATTGATTTATGGAACGATAGCACTAGGGACAGACTATTATACGATAGGGGCTCTGTTAAAAACATTAAGAATATGCCACAATTCTTGAAAGATGTCTATAAAACTGTTTGGGAAATCAAACAAAAGAAATGTATTGACTTATCAGCTGATAGAGCACCTTTTGTATGCCAAAGTCAGAGTTTGAACGTTTGGCTAGAGTCTCCAACGTTTGATTCATTAACAAGCATTCATTTCTACGGATGGTCAAAGGGATTGAAAACCGGCTCTTACTACATCAGATCAAAACCCAAGGTTAATCCTAAGAACTTCTCTATGAATGTTATGACAGAACAGAAAATGATGGAAGAAGATAAGGAAGACAATACATGTGAGAGTTGTAGTGGATAAATAATGGTATTGAAATTGAATTATGTAATTAATTATATTATAATTAATTAATCATGTCATTGAACACATTCGAAAAGAAGAAATGGGTTTGTTTTGTAAATCAACGTGAAGATTTAATGTTATACTTGGTGAGTTTTATCAGATAATTATATGTTTTCACAGTTTGTGTAATTTTTTCCAGTAAAACAATTCTTCTTTTTTGATAATTTCGTATTATCACAATAGTCATAAGCATAACCTTTGAACTTGTCTAGATATTTACCTTTCTTACATTTCTCTGGATCAACCCAGCACCATTTCTTACCACCCAGAAACGTTGTCCTACCACAGTCACTCTCACAATAACATCCCATATGTGTTTTAACACGGTGCTCACACTTGTTCAGGCATATAACATGACCAGCAGGTGCTTTGACCTGTGCAATCTCCATAAACATTCGTTTCTTAAGTTGTTTATTTTTCGGATTGACATGTTTCTTGACATACTTCTTAATGTTTATGTCCTCTTTCTTCAGAAAATTAAGTTGGTCTTGAATATCAGTATCATCGAAATCAAATCTATCTCTAGCATCTATATATACCGCGGGATCTGAAATTCTTGATATCTGAGTGTTAGTTTGTTTGAGAGAACCAATCAATGCTGTTTCTATCGCCGTCTGTGATCCAAATGCTGTGGCTCCAGATGCGATTTTCTTTAATAAATCTTTAGCGACTGTTTTATATCCTGTGATTTCATCTCCGGTAATCCAATGGGGAACATAATCTATTATTCTAGAGAAAGTTCTGTCAACACCCATGTCTGCATGTTTGGGAAGACGGAGAGCTTTAGCAACACGATCGAACTTTTCCTCGTCAGATGTTCCACCGATTAATTTAAGATAAAAAGTTCCATAAAATAATAATCCATATATTGGATTTGTAAATATACATTGATATATTTTCTTCAACCCAGATGGAGATGTTGTATAATACGAAAACCATGTACTTGTCGGTGCAAAAACCCATTGCCATGCTACTACTGCCAGGTTCATTGTTAGTTGAACCATTCTAGTTGCATTTGATTCGCTCAAATAAGCTGTAAGACCTCTGTGTATAAAAGGTGTTGAATGCAACACTTTTTTAGCGGTTGACATGCTAATTGTGTCTTCTGGTGCGGTTATAAGAGGTATAATACTGTTAACATAATAAAAATACCATTTTGCTTGCCTATTCTGTGTTGTTAGATCAATGGTTCTATTTCTTGTGTATCTTGTCATATTACTTCTTTTATAATGACAAAGATTTTGTTTGTTTTTTGATAAATGAATCAACTTGATCCCACGGTATTGTTCTATTGTTATGAGTGCCTTTGATATTGATAACCTCTGTGGCGTTCGCTCTCATTACATCAGTAATTATATACGGAATAATTTCATCTGTTGGACTATGCATAACTAAAGAGCGACCATTATATCCTTGTAAATATATTTCTGTGTTAAATTCAGAGAAAAGAAATCCAAGAAGTGCACCCAAAAAGCTAAAACGAGCCTTGATATATTTTTTGATACTTGGTAATCCAGAATCTATAATAAGAGTATTGATCTGGTATTTTCTAGCTGCATATGCAGCTACTGCAGCTCCGATAGATTCTCCGTATAGAATAATATTTTGTTTATCTACAAATTCCATCAACATCTCAGTAAACACTGATACATCATGATAGAGTTGTGCTTCTGACGGTATTCCTCTACTCCGCCCATACCCTGAATAATCGAAAATCATAACAGAATAACCAAGATCTGTTATAGAATCTATCAGAGATTGACGGTGAGATATGTTACCTCCATTGCCATGACAGATGAGAACAGTCGGACGGTTTTCTTTTTTACCAACAAACCATCCATGTAAATTACCTTCAGATATATCCTGATATGTGTTATTGTATCGCATAAATTCAGTACTTGGCTGAAAATAGACGAATCGTTTGATGAGCAGGACTGTGATTACTATAATCACTAGTACAACCAATCCTATTTTAATAAGATTTTCATACATTTTAGTTATGAAAAGTCAATGTTTAAGATAGGATTTACCATGAGTCAGATCGACATCTTTAACAAGATTGATTCCACTCATAGCTTTACATAAGATATAACCAATTAAAATACCTAGAATGAGAGCTAGAACAACATATTTATTGTCCATTTATACTTAAGATATTTTCAGTATTTATCAAAGTTGGTACTATACCAAAAACCATAAGGTTTTTGGAATTTCTGATATTCTGTGTTGCCTGTTCGTAAGAATCATTCAATTGTTGTTTATTGGTACATAATTTACTTCCCATTCTATCACAAAGACACATATCTTTGTGCTCTTAAGGACTACATGTTTTATTATTACAATTAATAAGGAACCCGGCGAGAACTCCCATAATAACTATAGAAACTCCAACGTATATATAGATTGCTGTATTACTCGGCATTTTATATATAGGGAGTATTATTTTTATTGTTTTTTCTTTATCGTCTCGGATAGTTCTGCCAACGCTTTCACATCCGACTCAGACAAGCCCATCTTTTTATATAGTTCTTCTGCCTTTTGTTTACGCTGATTGTTGTTCATACGTCCAGCTTTCTTCATTTGAATCTTTTCGTGTAATTTCTTCCGTAATTCTTCCTTGTTTGATGTTTTAGACATTTCTAGTTAGAGAATATGGGTTTAAATTAAAAATGAAAAATACTTATAGGAAAGATAAGAATTAGAAATGTCTTCCAAAACAGGAAAAGAGAATAAGGACGAACTCCGAAATATGGGAGACTTTTACATCGCATGTCCTCATTGTGATGATATTGTATATATCACAAAAGTAAAGTGTGCATTATTTCTACATGCATATAACTCTGAAACAGGAAAGGCTTTGAATCCCCACTCGAAATGGTACTACATCGACAAGATTAAGCGACAAGGGAATATGCTGGGATGTGGTGGACGATTTAAGTTAAAGATGGAGAATGGAGCTATAATTTCCATCCCAATCGATCGTTAGATGTGGGAAAATAATTCGATGGACGTCCAGCTATTAAATATTGATCCATAATTGATCTCTTTTCTGGAACAGCAGGACAAAGGCAATTAACTCCTGCTCCGAATGCAGAATAGTTAAGGTTTGTTTTAGGACAAGAATATACCCAGGTTTTGTCTAGAGTCCTATAGTTATAACATATCTTTTGACAAAGACTTTTATCTTCGTATTGGTTTTTGTTTGACATTTTATTATGGATAACATAATAAAATTTTCATTCATTCTCTGAACCTGAATCTGATTCACTCTGTGAATCCTGGTATTGTAACTTTTCTGAAATATGTTCCATCTTTTTGGTTATAGCAGGAGACTCTAAAAAATCCGTGTATAAATTGTCGCCAATACCTGAAGAATCATCGATCGAACTCTTGTACGGAAGTGAAGGATTGTGAGCTATCTGAATCCGAGTATGTACCGGTTTGTTCTTTAACTCTAAACGGGGAGCTGGACCACGTCGTCTCTGTCGTCCAATGTGACCATGGATCCGAACCACAACATCTCCGATCGGTGTAGGTTGATTTTCTACAAACTTGACTTTTTTTTCAGGGGAGGGAGGTGCAGTGTTAGAGTCACTGCTATCCGAAGCAGGAGCACCGGCTTCAGTACCAGATAAATCTGGTACTGGTGCTCGCGCATGTTCTGGTTCTGGTTCTGGTTTAGGGAATTGATCTTCATTGTAATACTGATCAGAAGGAGATGGAGATTCCGAACGAACGCGATCCGAAATTGGGGGAGAGTTAGAATCGCGTTTATATGGCATGCTATTCCATTCGTTCAGTTTGCTAAGATTTGCGTGTGGGTCAACCGATGTGTTCCTGTGATGACCAGTATGTCTATTGACCTTTGTCTGTGTGTTGGTTAGAGATTTATCCAACTTTTTGATATAGTCAGACACCAGTCCAGTAGGTAAATCCGGAGTATGTTCACGCACTTCGAGGATAGCAAGTTTTATTTCATTAATAAACTGTCTTGGTTGCTCTTCTCTATCCGTACGTGGAAAAGAGAGTAACGTATCAATATTCATACTGATATGTGTGTATTTGAATGAGGCTGATGTGTGTTTTGCCTTTTTTTCATTAGTACCGAGAAATTTACTAACTCCTGATATACCTGTCATAAGAAGAACCATCCCACCATTAATATAAGCCCATATATTATTTGTATCGGATTCTGCGCTGGTTGTGAAGATCGATGATGTTGCCGCTGCTCCTAATAGTATCACTGGGATACCTAGTCTTTTATCCCATGTACTGTAATATTCGGCTGCTATGGAATGCATTGTGCTGTATGTTTTGGACATTGATGACCATTTTTTGAGCACACCCTCCTGGTATTTGTTCCAAGTAGTCATGTTTTGCTATTATATGTGATTTCTATAAGTTATATTTATTCATAAAACAACAGGTCGATTGATATTTCCGTTTCGGGTACATTCTTAGTACGGTATTTAATCTTTTCAACTAATACCTTTATCCGTTGTTTCCATTCTTTTTTATTAATGGATAAACTTCCAGACTTTGTATATTTAAAATACCCCTTGGTATCACCATATTGGTCAGGGTTAAATCTAATCATAACTAAAGGACGACTACCTAAATCCTGGAATAATTCCATCATCCTCTTATCTTCACATGATGTATACTTATGTTGGTTCTCATCACATTCTATAATTACTGTATGTGTTAGACATTCTATCCTAACATCTGGACGTCTGTTAGAACACCCATTATTGATTTTGTTGTTAAAAATAATCTTAATGTTTGGGAATAATTTGTAGGAACATCATCATCCGGATTCAACACACAATAACATTGGAAACAATAAGACTTAAATCTAGATCTATGTGGACTACATACGTGACAACATAATTTACACGATCTATGTGGACTACATACACAACATTGATATTTTCTTTTGTCATGTTTACAAAAACGACTACCTCCATAATCTATACAATTGACTCTTAATCTGTCATGTTCGCATATGCTAGCACCGTCACATTCTTTACATTGACGTTTAAATCTGTTATGTGTACATATTGCAGATCCACCGCATTTATTTCTCTGTCGTCCATGCTGACACTTCAGTCTATATTTATTTTGACGCACTTGGTATTTTTTGCGTATTTTATAATGATCGCCTTTTCTATTGATATTGAAATGTAAAAGTAATACCTCTATTTTGCATTTGCTACATATTTTTAAAACTTGCTCATTTGTATAATTATTTAAGGTCATTAAATAATTATAATTCATTTATCCATATATGTATTTTGGTATTTTCTTCTCAAAGATAATTATTCCCATCAAAAATAACACAGAAATGTTAACGATTATCAGAGGTATTAACAAGTTATTCATTTATTAAGACGCTTTTTCTTTTTCGCAAGTTTCTTTTCTTTTTTCTTAAGAGCTTCATCAATCTTATCAGAAATAGCTTCATCTATCTCTTGTTTCATTTGCAGACTTAGCCCTACTTCTGGTACTTCATGTTCCTGAAATCCATATCTTTCGTACCATTTCTCTCCATATGCATTGGATAGAAGAGTTATTTCGTCTTCTGTTAAATCTCCAGGTAAAAGACCTGATTTAATACCTTCTTCTACGTAAGCGACAGATTCTGCCATAGGAGGAGGCAGTTGCTTGATAATTTTACTATCCTCAAAGTTTATGTTTCCATACATGTGCTCTCCTATTTTCTTATACTCTTCGATTTGTTCTGGTGTCATGGCCTTGAGGGCATTGTTTACCATCGGGTTGTTGAATAAATCCATTTTATTTATGAGGAATAAGTTTCTTAAATTTGTTATGGAACAACATCTTTCATATTTTTTGTTAGTTTGGTCAAATCTTCGTTCCCTCCGATATATTGACCATTAAAATTAAAAACATTTGGAACGTACCTACAGTTACCCGTATTTTTCTTTACATATTCTGAATGATCTCGTCTATTGTAACATTTAAACTTTATCCCCTTCTTTACACATAATTTCTTTACGTCCGTACAGGCAGGACAACCAGGGGCAGTATATATTTTTAACGGTGTTGTAAGTTTGGTAGATTTTTTCATAGATTTATATACTTTATTCTTACTTGATCTACGTCGTCGGGACTTCCTACGGGACTTCCTACGGGATTTCCTACGCCTACTAGAACCTCTTGATCTACGACGAATAGACTTTCGCCTGGACTTTCTTCTACACCTTGGTTTTATTGAGCGACGCCTGGACTTTATTCGGGACTTTCGTCTACGAGAAACTTTCTTCTTTTTGTGTACCATTTTATAGTAGACAATATATTTTAAGAATTATACATTTTAAAGATGTAAGGTCACTCAGCTAAATGTACGATTGTGAAATCTGCGATAAGGAATTTACATCAAATAAAAAACTACTATCTCACCTTGAAAGATGTGAGAAGAGAACACGTGGAAGTGTTTCCGAATATAGATCAGAGGAGCTGTCTACGTCTATACAGTCATTACATGATGAAAAAGTTAGTTGATAAGCTGAACAGTTTAGAGAAAATTAATGCTTCTTTAGCGAGTACATTAAAAGATGAAGGTAAATCAAAATCTGTTATAGAATCTGAGTTAGATGCAATGAAGTCTGAGAATGAACGTCTTTTATCTCTTGTCAAGGAACAGTCAGAGGAAAAGGAAGAGCTAGAAAAACTAGAATCAGAAAACACAGAACTCCGTCAACAGCTAGAATTGAACGAAGGAGGGGTGGAAGTCAAGGAGGAACTACATCGATTAAAGAAGAGTTACGGTATAACTATGAACACGCAGCTAAAGACGCTACTGAAAAGACACAATTGATTGAAAAGATGAAGATTGAACTACAAGCCGCTAAAGAACAACTGATACAACACAGAAAAGAATTTGATCGTCTTTCAAAGGATGTCAAAAAATCTGATAAACTGGCAGAAAGAATTGCTAAACTAACGAAAGATCTAAACACAGTTAAAACAGAACAGAAAAGAAGTAACAAAACTTCAAGGGAGTTCTAAATCAGCCGAAGAGCTAACGGATCAACCATCAATTGCTCAGGTACAATTGAATCAGCAGAAATCGGCAATGGATTCTTTAATCAGAGAGAAAAATGGACTGATACATCAAGTGAATGAAATAAGAGATAGTGCCCAATTATCTGTACAGGAAAAACAGTTGGCTTTACAAGAAAAGGAATTAGAAATTGCAGAATTACGTCACGAACTAAGATTCACGAGAAGATAAATAATCTGTAGTATCTATAAATGAGGAAAATTCCAACAAATTTAGAAAATCCAATAGATAATGTTATCATCAACATGTGCGAACCGATTGCCAAGTATTTTAGAACACTCCATTTTAATCCAAACGATATAACAACTCTATCTTTGATCTTTGGTATACTATCTCTTCTTTTCTTATACAAAAGTAAACCTATTCTGGCAGTAGCATGTTACTTTATTTCGTACATGTTCGATTGTGCCGATGGATACTATGCACGCAAATATAGGATGTGTACCAAATTAGGAGATCTATACGATCATATCAAAGATTGGACAGTCAATATAACGTACGGATATATTTTATTCACCAGAAATAGACATAAGTTGTCTACATACGGATGGATACTTGTTGTATTACTATTCTTGTTCTTACTTGGCATGCAAGCTCTATATTTTGGTGCACAAGAGAGATATTATGGTAAGCTTGAACAAGTACCTTCGTTGGCATGGTTAGGAAAGCTGATCAAAACAAAGGAACAGGCTAAGAAAGTGTTGAGCGTGACTAGATTCTTCGGCTGTGGTACTTTTGTTGTTGTTGTAATATTGTTTACACTGTGGATCGAATACAAAAAATAAGGATTTTGTTTGTAAAATATCAAACAAAATGAAATTGAAAATTAAGAATGAAAATATAGAATATTAACAACCATGGACATTGCGCTTCAAACTGTGACAGAAATGATCACTCAAAGAGGATATAAGATTATCGATGAAGACGATGACAAGCTCATCGGCACGAATGTGGAAGGTGATCAGGTTGTGGTCTTCAAACAACCTGTTCTCAAGTTCAACGTTGACAGGGTCAAAGAATATATCAGTCTCCTTCACAAGATGAAGATGAACCACTGTATCGTCATCTACACTGACAGTGTGACGTCAATGACGAAGAAGCTGGTTGCTAACTCTGTGGACATCAACATCGAGCTTTTCACTCAGGAGGAGTTGCAGTACAACATTACCAAGCACCGGTTGGTCCCCCAGCATATTCGCCTTTCACCAGCTGAGGCAAAGGAATTTAAGGAAAAGTTCGGACTCCGACACCCAGCGATTCTGCGAAATGATCCAATCGCTCGGTTCTACGCATACAAACGGGGAGATGTGATCAAGATTTTACGCGAAACAGGAGAAGGAAAGAGATTCGTCACTTACCGCATTGTGAAGGGATAAAGATATAAAAACAATTAAGAATATGAAAAAACCCCATTTCTGAACCCATTAAGGGCTTGGTTATGGGGTTTTTTTCACGTATCAATTTATGGTTTAAAGATACGTTTGATTTTTTCAACAAACATGAAAACGTATCTAGGACACGTTTACCAACCGAAGGAAGAGATTCCCACCCAACTGACTGACTTTAAGAAGTCGCTCGACCAGTATTCGTCAACAATGGAGGATGCCGATGTTCACATTGTATATGTAGGACCTGGTACCGAGTTGACACCAGAATACGAATGGATTAAGGATAATGCAAAAAATGTTGTGGTCATCGTGCAGTCAAACAAATACAGGCGCTTTGCCCCGAAAGACTTTACATGGCAGGAATGTATTTCACTCAAGCGTGATAAGGATGTATCAGCAATGCTACAGAAATTGAATGCCACTGAATGGATAGGTTCAGTATCGAGAGAGGATAAGGAGAAAATGAGAGAAGCAAAGCGCATTGAACGTGACGCGCGCAAACTCATCCGAACTCGTGAGAAACTTGAAAAGAATAAGAGGAAGATGGAGAAAGCTGCGATGAAAGTTATGGACTTGTCTGACAGTGAGGTAGTTATTCCAGTCCCAGAAGGTAAAAACAATCTTAGGATCAAACTAATCCTTTCTTGGGATTAAACAGGCTTAATATTTTATATATAAATATATAAAATGAAGACTAATTGTCTAATATGTTTGAACAAAATCAATAATCCATTGTTTCTAGAATGCTCCCACGGTTTTTGTTCAGAATGTATAATCAAGCTTATACGTTCTAGATCTCGTAAATGTCCTATATGTAGATTGAGAATTACTTGGACCATCCCTCGAATTGAAAGTTCTTTCCTCCTTCCCGTTGGTACTCCTCAATCTCGGTGTCGAGTTGTTCTTTCGTGATACTTGGGTCATGTTGGCTATCATCGATATAATCTGGTGTATCATCTTCCCGTGATGTGAAGAGAGGTATGTCCAACTTTGTCTCTGTTGGTAGATTATCATGATCTCTTCTTTTCACGGTAGTATTCAACATTTTAAAGTAACCATCAAGTGGTCGAGGTTCTTCCTTGTCATGCCAACACTTCCAACAGACTGGGAGATACTTTTCCTCACATCCGAGGTCTGGTGATCCATCGCCAGACTTGATAACAACACCGTTGATGCATTTCATGTTGATGATTGACTTTTTCGAACAATAGGTGCAAATAGTCTTGATCTCCTCGATTGAGTCAGCAAGCTCCATCAATCTTTTTGCACCAGGGAATAGAATACTTCTGTAGTCCGTACGGAGACCATAGCAAATGACGGGGGTCTTCAGTGAAAGTACCCGAAGATCCTCAACTTGGTCTGAAGTCAGAAACTGAGCCTCGTCGACAAGTACACAGTCAATATCATTCCCGTAAGATGTGGGAATCCTCTCAAAACTGTGAAGAACAAAGTCAGCCTTTCTTTTCATTCCTGTTCTGGATGTGATATAATCTTCTCCAAATCTGACGTCGATATTGGGTTTGATCATAATAATCTTCTTGTTTTGTTGCTCATAATTATGAGCAACCATCAAAAGGTTCATGGTCTTTGATGAGTTCATAGTTCCATATCTGAAGTACAGTTTGTGGGATGACATTTTATTATATATTAAAGTTCCAATATATAATTTCAATTATTTTCTTAATTTATTGATTGATTTAAATCCTCCCAACATTACAGCAATCACACTAAATACCAACGTAGAAGCGCTAACGAACCAAAGTTTTATTGTAGATTGCCCATCATTCGCTTTCTTTATTTCGCCTATTAATGAAAATAACATGTGTACTACCAAAGCTACGCCTATTAATGAGCAGATACTTCCGATTAGAACAAATACCGGGAATTTACTACTTTGCTTATGTTCTAAATATATGGCTATAACATAGAACACAATTCCTACTAAGTAGAAAATCATAACGGCAAGTACCTCCCATTTGTAGTTATGTGCCTTTTCACAAGTAGCTTTATCTGTTTTATCTTTTAGATAACATATCATGCCAGGAATATATTCCTGATCATTCCTAACTGCAACTAAAGATCCAAGATCTATAGATTGTGCTATTAACCCTACAATTTGTAGAATTAATAACGTGACTGAAAGCATTTTTGTATTATATCAATATTTTATAACAAATAAATGAATACATACATATATAATATAAAAATGGTAGCTTACCTAAAAACATTGGAAAAGAATCCAAATGTTATAAACCAAAAGGTTAGAATGGATACTATTAAAGCTGTTATTAACCAGTTTGCTACATTTTTAACGATAGAGTGTCCAGAATGCTCGATTCTATTGGTTGATCCTATAGGAACGAAAAAATATAAGAAATGCGGGAATTGTGGTTATGCTGATAAAATTAATCCTTAGTACCAATTTGGATAACCTTGTCAAATTGACCCTTTACAACCTGATGAGCAATGATGAGAACAAGCTTACCAGAGAAAAGCTCACGAATACCGTCCATAACAACACCAGTAAGTTCTTGATCTAGAGATGCTGTACACTCATCCAACAACATCATCGGTGTGTTAAACATCTCACCTAACGCAAGAGCAAAAGACAGAATAACACGACTCAGTTCTCCGCCACTCAACATGTTGATATCTGCTTCCATACCCTTGTATTCTATTTCCAAATTAATCTGTGGTTTCCTCTTCACTGTTTTACCGCTTTTGGTCTCTTTGAAGGGGACAAGCTTAACAGAAATAGGATTATCTGGAAAGAATGCCTCAAGATATCCCTGTGTATGAGTATTGATCGAGGATATAACATTCAACATTGCAATGCTCTCAGCTTCAAGGATTTTCTCTTTCAAGAGTGTTGCAGATGCATACAGCTTTCTACATTCGATCTCCTCCTTTTTCAAAGTCTCTATCTTGGTACTCCACGAATTGTACGTATCTAACGCCTTTTTATATTCCTGATACTTTTCGATATTCTCTACATTTACACGATGTTCTTCTTGTTTTTTCTCCAATGCCGAAAGTTCTGAGAGATTAATCTGTATCTTACCTTCGAGAGTAGATACATCCCTAATCTTCTTATACTTCTCTGTATGTTCTTCAGTACAAGACTTGATGTCTTTCTCGTATGTTATTTTTTCGCTGTTTAGTTTTCTTGTTTCCTGACTGAACGATTCCAGTTTTTCTTTATTCCGTTTTTGAGTGATGATATTAAGACGTAGCTCCTCCTCGTCAATATCTTTATCATACTTTTTATTCTCTTTCTTTAATCCCTTAATTTTCAGGGCTTGTTTTCGAAGACTCTTCTCAAAAGAAGAAATCGTAGAAGAATAACTATCATTCGACTTAAGATCAGTAAGCTGTCGATCCAATTCTTCCTGTGACGATTTATAACTCCGAATGTATTCCAGGTCTTTCTTCATCTCTGAAAGATCTGGAATCTCCTCGTATTGTTCCGTAATAAGTTGGATAGACTTAGATAACTCCTTGTGTCGTTCCAATTTGTTCTGTTTAATAGGAATAGAAGATTCCAACGACCTAATCTTTCTTTTCAACTTGTCAATCTCGTTAGATACCATATCAATATCTTCTTGTTCATGAATTTCTGTTGTTATACTATTTTCCAATATTTGAAGATCATCGTCTTGAAATCGAAGCTGTACTGAGCATGACGGACACTGAAAGATCTCCTGTTGCATCTCTAACTTATCCAATAGCTTTTTCTTTTCTTCTATCGTATCTTTTGCGGCAGCAAGTTCTTCAATATACTTGGCAAGTTGATCCTCGTCTACAACGTAACGATCCAAGTCTGTTTTAAGATCATCTAGTTTTTCTAAATCTTTGATAATCTGTTGATAGTCTTTGATTGTTGCCATACAATCATTCTTTGTATATTCTTGCCAGATACTATCTTCAATCGATTTAATCTTCTCATCCTTATCAACTTTCTCGTTCTCTTTCATATTCTCCAAACGAAGAACATCCTCGTCGTATCTTTCTTGTAATAATGTGAGTTCCCTCAGAGAGATAAGAATGGATAGTTGATCTTGGTACTCTTGTAGCTTTTCATCCCCATCGTACTCAATTGTTGATTCTTCGAGAGACATATCAGCAAGTTTCTCAACTATAGAATCTAATGAGTCCTTCTTTGACGTGATCTGAGCGTTAAGAACTTGAAGGGAATGTAATTCCTTCTGCAAAGAAACAATCTTTTTCTTATACCGTTTGATTAATGTACATGTATTCTTACTTCTGATAGTCTCATTATTGATAGCTTTAGCCCTGTTCTTTTTCGAACATTTAAGAGGAAACTCAATCTTTTCTGGTTCTGATAGTTCTTCCAACATCAGCGTAGCCATTTCCAACTGCGATGTTGTCTTGAGGAGATTCTCATTCCTTTCTTTAATCAGATCCTTGCATCTTTTCTTTACACGAGAGAGGTTAATATCCTGAAAGGCGAACTTCTCTAGAAATCCAAGCTTTTCAATGGGTGACATCAAGATGAAAGAATCACTTGCATTTTGTGAGATATATCCGGTTGTTTTGAACGAGTCACCAAACTTTTTGTCGATAACACTTTGCCCGGCATCGTCTTCGTAGATACTATTAACAACGAGCCTGTTCGGTCTTTTGCTTCTAGTTATCGTCATTCCATCAAATTCGAGTGTAACAGTACATGATGATTTCCCGTACATAGCAAGCTTGCTTCCTGTACCAAAGAGTGCAAAATATATTCCTAATAAAATAGACGTATTATGGGTTACTTTAAAATCTCCCATCAAGTATCTACCATTTCCATCTAGTTCAAATCCGTAATAATCACCCAATCCAATTTTGTTAACTTTAAAGCCGTGAACAGTAGCCCTTTTAGTTTGACAACGTTGATGAAGTTTTTTATACTTAATTATTGTTGGTATGTCATTTAAATTCTCTCCAAATATTGTTACCTGATAATATATACCTGTTACTCCGGTATTTGTACATATCTTTTCTATCTGTTTAAAAACTGCCATAAATCCAAGTGATAATGCTAAATATTCAATGTCTTCCGCTAATTGTTTTCTTTTTTGACATATTTCGATAGTATTCTTATAAACATACCCATCAGTGTCTATTAACCCTGCAAGCAATTTTAATCTGTTTTCACGAGAATTCGTCTTATATACATGCGGAATATGTTTGTTACCCCATAATTTTAATTTTTTCAATGTATCAGTAAAATAATTGCGACGTTTTTTGGGAATTAATTCTTTGGTTTTGATATATTCTATTGCCAATACTTTAGCCTTCTCACCATTTTTCTTAACAGAAAAATATTTACCCTTAATTTTTCCGTTTTCTTTCCATTGTGCAACCCAATGTCCTCTGTTAAAAAATACACCTTGTTCCCCTGATGTATTACTGTGAGATATATCAGTTGATTCCTCTGAATTTATTATCGTGTATGTTATCTTATTTTTTCTCAAGCATAGATCATATTTAATTAATATTTCTTTTATGTAGTCGATCAAGTCGTCGTCGACACTTGTTATACTACTTTCTTTAGATGTTCCGTCTCCTAACCAAATACCAAGTAAATATGGATCGAGTAATACACTTTTTTCTTCAAAATCAACACCGACGTGAAACGTGTAATTATATCGCTGGTTGGTTTTTCCAAGTTTTAAATAATCTTCTATGCATATATCATTAATAGGTTCTTTTTCCAACGATTGATAAAAATCATAAGCATCATCTTGACCATCAAATTGTTTAGATTTTAATACACTATTTTTCATATATCTGACAACCCACTTATTCCTATTTTTTCTAAAGTTATAACAAGGTCTGTTACCTTTTAATGTTAGAATATGCTTGCTGTTAACAATATATGGCCTACCCTTTGTTGGAATAACTTCATACATCATATCTTCTCCTTTACATGTCGATAGTACAGATCTAGGAGTAGAGTCATCTCCCATAATTAAATCACCTTCTTTGATATCCTGTATTTTCTTACGTGTACCGTCGTACATAAGAATAATTGTATCTTTACCCATACACTTTCCAGCCCCGGAGGAACCAGAAAGAAGAGTGATACCGTTTTCACCGAAATCAAAGGTTTCGTTCTCATAACATCGGAAATTTTTGAGTGTAATTTTCATCTGATAGTTTATTTTTCCTAATTTCTTCTTTAAACAATTCGTTTTTCTTTTTGTTTTCTAAAGTTAAATGTTACAACCAATTACTAACGTGGCTCTGCCACAAACAACGTATACAGATGTTCCATTCCCGATACAAACACATCCCGGGACTGTAAACGAGTCTCTTCATATGGAGACTAGCTCTAGACAACGTATATTAGATATACAAACAAAAGAAGTCGAAGATTATATGAATGTTGTCATAGAAAAGGCTGATCGTACTCCAAATTTCCTAAAGTCATCCGATTTCAAGAAATTTGGATTATTACCTGGTCAACAGATTGCATACTCTGGTGGATTTGGTTTAGATTCTGTTACACATCACGGCGTATATATTGGAAATGGTATAGTAGCAGAGGTTGCATCGCAGAGCTGTCTACGAAAGTGTTTACTTAATGCTAAAAACTTTAATACCCTGTGTTTTGGATTATCTACAATGGCAGACTTTGCCAAACGTGCAAAAGAGAAAAATTCACCAGTTTTGTTATTTCAACATAAGAAATTTAACGACTCCAATCCATCTTTAATTAGACAGAGATTAAGAAGAGTAAAGGAGATAGTCAGTTCTTCTGGAAATCATTGGAGACAATGGGTACTAACACATAACTGCGAATCTGCAGCTAACTATGTGTCTTACGGAAAAATGGAAACAAGACAAGGGCAAGTAAATGTTATTACTTTAGTTATTGCTGTGGCAATGAACAAAGGATTAGGAGGAGTAGCCAGAGGTTATTACGATAGCAAAACAGGAAATGTACATAATCCGAAAAACGAAAATTGTAAATTAGGGACATGTATCGATAGAGATATGACAAGTAATGGCTGTGTTTGTGAAACATCACCAGAAACATCGATGTTATACGGAAAATACTGTTATGTTGATGGAAAATTGTGTAAATCAGAAGGTAGAAAAGATGCTCGTGGTATATGGGGGACAGTCAAAGGTAAGAAACGAATGTGTTTGAGGAAAGGGAAGAAAGGGAAGAAATATATCAATTGTTAAAAATTGAAAATATAAACTATCATGAATTCAATGAAACAAGATGGTTCTGTCAATCGTTCTCCAGTATATTACAGTTTTATTAATGTCGATGATGCACTTTTTCCAACAGGCTTTGAAAATGTCATCAATTCAAAGTTATCTGGTCATAATTTGGGCCACTGTTTATATTGTAGGGGTAAATGACAGATACTTATTTGCGGTTACCGCAATTTTTGTAAATATGTATATGTTATATTATTACGATGGAGGTAACATATGGTATAATTAATTGGAATTCAACAAAGAATATTTGTTAAATTCAGTTTAAAGTCTAGTGGGTCAAGTTATAAAAATGTCTAACAAGGAACTAACATACGAAGATTACAACAAACGGTCTTTTGCCGTTCGGGGTGATAGAAAAAAATATGCCAAGAAACTCAAGAATGTAAATGGAAGGTGGAATCCGCGCATGAAAGATGGACCAGGATGGCTTGTACCTAAAGAAAACTTGGAAGGATTAAAAGCACTCATTGCGTCTGTTAACAAGTCATCCGGTGAACAGACAAAACCTGTATCCGAAACACCTCATGTTAAGTCACGAAAGAATCAGAATAAGTATCATCGTGAGATAAGCGATTCTGAAGATTCTGACAGTGATGGAGAGGCTGGTAAAACCCTACTTAATATCTCCGATTCTGATGATTCTGATGATAGTGATGAAGAGAAGGCATCTGAATACGAAGCCAGTGAACCCGAAGCATCTGAACCTGAGGCTAGTCAACACGAAGCCAGTGAACCCGAAGCATCTGAACCTGAGGCTAGTGATGTTGAACATCCACTTGAAGTAAGTGAACCAGAGGTTAGCGATCACGCTGATTTAGAGGAGGAGCGTAGATTAGCCGATCGAAAGAAGTTTGAGGAGGAGA